>Ga0316628_100001515_pt1 | contig 16453 bp, 11 predicted proteins | sample OWC_Aug_M2_C1_D5_FD_207648 | JGI IMG/M metagenome (GOLD analysis project Ga0316628, IMG submission 207648) | Wetland soil microbial communities from Old Woman Creek delta, Ohio, United States - OWC_Aug_M2_C1_D5_C | ecosystem: Environmental > Terrestrial > Soil > Wetlands | place: USA: Ohio... | reverse complement strand
GGTCCAGCGAGTGGCGTTCTACAACATCAGGGATCACGTTTACAGCACGGCGGCGACGCCGGATCCCAAGCAGCCCGGCACGGGGCTGAAGCTGCAGAGCAAGGAAGGGCTGCCGATCGGTCTCGGTGTGACGGTTCGGTATCGCTTGGATCCGCAACGCCTGCCGTACATTCACGCCAGCCTGCCCGAGCCGATCGACAGCGAACTGGTGCCGCCCGTCGTCGCGGCCGCGTTCCGGCAGACGGTCCCCAACTACATGGTTCGAGAGGTCTTCTCGACCAGGCGTGAAGAAGTCAGGCGCGTCGCGGCCGAGGCGATCACCCGCAAGCTCGCGGGGGACGGCATCCTCGTGAAGGAGGTGCTGGTGCGCGACATCGTCCTGCCGCCCGAGTACGCGAAGGGGCTGGAAGGATTGCTGCTGAAGGAGCAGGAAAGCGAGCAGCTCACGATCGATCTCGAGGTGAAGCAGAAGGAAGTGAAGGCCTCGGAACTGGACGCGGAAGCGGCGAAGGTGCGCGAGGTCAAGCGCGCCGAGGCGCAGGCGCAGGTCACCGTGCTCCAGGCCAAGGCGCAGGCGGACGCGATGCAGTACACGCTGCCGCTGAAGGAGAAGCAGATCCAGCAGACGCGGCTGGAGGCCGAGGCGCGCAAGGAAGCCACCGTGAAGAACGCCGAGGCGATGGCACAGGCGAAGGTCATCGACAGCCGCGCGGAACTCGAACGCCAGGGCCTGATGGCCAAGGCCGAGGAACAGCGGATCCGCCTGGTGTCCGGCGCGGACGCGGAACGCCTGCGCACCGAGGCGCAGGTGCTCAAGGACAACCCGCTGCTGATCCAGAAGATCATCGCCGAGCGATTGTCCGACAAGGTGCAGATCATGATGGTGCCGATGGACGGCAAGTTCTTCTTCGCCAACGACGTCCTGCGGGCCCCGCAAGTCGGCATCGGCATGCAGAAGTAGGGGCCGAGCGTGCTCGGCCCGCCGGCGCGCGGCCGCGCGGCGCGGCGACCCCGCGCCGCGCCGTGCTATCATCCGCGCCGTGAATCCCCTGGGCTGCCTGCTCGCGCCCGGCCTCGCGGCGGCGTGCGGGCTCATGGTCTCCCTGAACGCGTCGGCGCAGTCCCCTCCAGCGGCCCACGATCTGGCCCGGCAGCTCTTTACGCGAATAGCCGCGGCCGCCGTTCCCCTTCAGGAGGTCCAGCTGGCCCTCGTCGACGCCGACGACGACAGCGATGCGATTACCCGCGACGTCGCGGCCGACCTCCAAGTACTGCTGCGGGATCGCGGCATTCGTCTCGTCGTCGCTGCACAGGCGCGGCAGGCGGGCGTCCCGGTATTGGTGCGCCTGACCTGCTCTGCCAACCTGCGCGAAGACGTGTGCGCTGCCGAGATCGTCAAAAGCGAGTCGCGGGACGTGGCGATTGCGTCGCGCCCGCGGGAGACTGTCGCTGGCCGCACGCAGACGCCCGTCATGGCGCTCGACGTGCGTCCGCTCTTCGCCGCGCAGGTGCCGATCCTGGACGCCGCGGTCATTGGCGAGCACCTGGTCGTGCTGCACACGGAGGGCATCGCGCTGTACGACCGCGCTGCGCCGACGCCGCAGGCGAAGGCGTCCGTGCCGCTCCCGAGTCCCCGGCCGTGGCCCCGGGATGTTCGCGGTCGCCTTCGCGTGGACGGCGACGCCGTTGCCGCATTCGTGCCCGGGGTTTCCTGCCATGGGACCCTGGAGCCGCTCGCGGTCAAATGCGCCGAAGGGAACGAGCCGTGGCCGCTTGGCATCCCGGCCGCCACGCCGGCAAGCGGCCTGAACTACTTCACTTCTCCGAAGACACCGTCGTTCTTCAGCACGGCTTCCATCGGGGCAGCCGGCTGGCTGCTGGCGGCAACGGACGGGCGCCTGCTGCTCGTCGAGCAATCGCTGGAAATCCGGCGCACGTTGCCGGCCGTCGGCGACGACATCGCGGGCGTAACGACCGCGTGCGGCGGAGGGCGGCAGGTGATCGCTGCATCGTCGCAGAACGGCGCCGCCGCTGGCGCGCTTCGGGCGTTCGAACTGACCGGGCGAAATCTCGTCGAGGTGGCGCCGGCGCTGTCGATCCCGGGAAGAGTCACCGCGTTGTGGGAAGCGCCGGGGACGCCGTTCGTCCTCGTCGTCGCGCACAACGTCGCTGCGAATCGCTATGAGGCATTCCAGGTCGGCATTTCGTGCACCCGCTAGGCGCGCCTGGTGGCTGCTCGCCGCCGTTTGCGTTCTGCTCGCCGGTGCTGCCGTCCCCGCCGCCGAACGACCGCGCTACGGCGGCACGCTGCGGCTGGAACTGCCCTCTTCCTTTCGCGAGATCCACCCGTCCGCCACGGCGCCCGATGCGCCTGACGCTGCCGGCCGGGCCGCGGTTCTTCCCCTGGTATTCGAAACGCTCGTGCGCGTTGATGGTGCCGGCGGTCTCGAACCGCTGCTCGCCGAGTCGTGGCAGAGCGACGCCCAGGAGAAGCAGTGGCAGTTCCGGCTGCGGCGTGGTGTGACGCTGCACGACGGCAGCCTGCTGACCGCCTCCCACGTGGCGGCCGCGCTGCGCCAGATGGACGCGGGGTGGACGGTTCAGGAAACGGCCGACGGCGTGCGGATCGAATCCCAGCAGCCGCTGCCCGGCCTGCCGTGGGATCTGGCCGACGAGCGCCGCGCCATCGCCGTGCCCGCCGCCAGTGCATTGCCTCTCGGCACTGGTCCGTTCCGCGTCGATCGCTGGGATGCCGGTCGGCAACTGGTGCTGGCGGCGTACGACGGATACCGTGCCGGCCGGCCGTTCGTCGACGCCGTCCAGATCGACACGACCCGGGCCTCTCGCGACGAGGTCATGGATCTCGAGGTTGGCCGTGCCGACATGATCTCGGTGGCGGTTCCCAATGCACGTCGGGTTTCCGACCGCGGACTGCGGATTGTCGCGACGCCGCCTCGCGAACTGCTCGCGCTGGTGTTCGATCCGCGCCGGCCCGGCGGCGGCAACGAAGCGCTCCGTCGCGCGCTCGCGCGTGCCGTCGACCGCACCGCGATTTGCAGCGTGCTGCTGCAGCGCCGGGCGGAGCCGGCCGGCGCGTTGCTGCCACGGTGGCTGAGCGGATACGGCGGCCTCTTCTCACCGCGAGACGATCGGGCGGCGGCCAGGGCGATCGTCGCCTCGCTCCCGCCGGGAGCGCGTGCCCTGTCGATTGGCTTTCCGGCCGCCGACGCACTGGCGCAGGCCGTTGCCGATCGCGTCGCGGTGGACGGACGCGACGCAGGGTTGTCCATCACGGTCGCCGCGGCGCGCACGCCGACGCTCGGCGGGCCCGACGCGCATCTGGTCCACACCCTGCTCGCCGTCACCACGCCAGAGCGGGCGCTTGCGCTGTTGGTGCCCACCCTCGGCGTCAGCGGCGACGCGACGCCCGCCGCGGGCGCTCCGCTCGACGCCGTCTATCGATTCGAACAGTCGCTGCTCGATCGCGATGTCGTCGTCCCGATCGTTCACCTGCCGCAGTTGTATGGCCTGTCGGCGCGCGTCGACACCGCGAACGGCCCGCTGGTGCGGCCGTCCGGCGCCCTGAACCTGGCGGACGCGTGGTTGCGAACGGAGAAGCGGTGAGACTGCGAACGCGGCTGCTCGTCTTCGTCAGCGCCGCCATCGGCCTCACGGTCGCGCTCACGACCTGGACGGTGTCTCGACACGCGCGCAACGCGTTCCGGGCCCTCGACGAGCAACGAACGCGCGCGCTGGTGGCCGACTTCCGCCGCGAGTTCGGGCGCGAGGGCGACGACCTGTTCCAGCGTGTCGGACGCCTGGCCGAGTCCGAGGCGGTGCGGACCATCGCGATCGATCTGGCCGGCCCGAACCCGGATCCCGCGCGCTACGTGAGCGAGGCCTCGTCGCTCGCCGCCTCCCACGGGCTCGACTTCCTCGAGATCGTTGGCGGCGACGGCGCGATCGTGTCGTCCGCGCAGTGGCCCGCGCGTTTCGGGTACACCCATGCCTGGGTACCGCTGTTGACCGACGCGGAGAAGGACCGGGCGTTCCTGCAGGTCGAAGAAACTCCCGCTGGCCCCGCTCTCGCCCTGGTGGCCGTGCGCACGGTGGTCACCGGCGATCGCCGTCTCCACCTGGCCGGCGGCCGTCGCCTGGATCAGCACTTCCTCGCGCCGCTGAGTCTCCCGGCGGGCCTGCGCGCCCTCCTCTACCGCAACCTGGAACCCGGCTTCTCGACCGAGCAACTGATCGACGGGGCCGGAAAGGTGGCGGAGGCCGGTCGCCTGGAACCGCTCGTCGCACGGGTCGGGCTGCTCGCGCGCGAGCAGAACGAGACCGTGCAGTGGCCCGACGGGCCGGAGACGTTTCACGCCATCCCGCTGACCGGCCGCGATCGGACCGTCCTGGCGGTGCTGCTCGTCGGCAGTTCCGGGCGCGAGCTGGCCGCGCTCGTCGCCGGCATCTATCGCGCGGGTTTCCTCTTCGGCGCGCTCGGCATTGCGCTCGGCATCGCCATCTCCTACGCGGTCGCCGCGCGCGTCACACGGCCGGTCGAAGACCTGGCGAGCGCCGCGCGCGAAGTGGCGGCCGGCGACTGGGAAGCCCGGGTCGAGGCCCCGGCGCGCGGCGAAGTGGGTGCCCTCGCGGAAGCGTTCAACACCATGACCGCGCAGCTGGTGGATCAGCGGGAGCGCCTCGTCCAGGCCGAACGCGTCGCCGCGTGGCGGGAGATCGCGCGCCGGCTCGCGCACGAACTGAAGAACCCGCTGTTCCCGATGAAGATCACCGTCGAGAACCTCCAGCGGGCGAAGGCGCAGGCACCCGAACAGTTCGACGAGGTGTTCGAGGAAAGCACCCGGACGATCGTCGCGGAGTTGAACAACCTGAACGCGATCATCGCGCGGTTCGGCGATTTCGCCCGGATGCCCGCGCCGCGTCTCGAAGACGTCCCCCTGAACGCCCTGGTCACCGAGACGTTGAAGCTGTTCGAGCCACAGATGGCCGCTCCCGGCCGTCCGCCCGTCACGGCGACGCGCGAGCTGGACGACCACGCGGGCACGGTGCGAGCGGATCCGGAGCAACTGGGCCGCGCCCTGCGCAACCTCCTGGCCAACGCGATCGACGCCATGCCGCACGGCGGACGCGTCGTCGTGCGGACCAGCCGCGCCGACGGGAAGGTGTTGCTGCAGGTGTCGGACACCGGCCAGGGCCTGACGCCGGAAGAAGCGACCCGCCTGTTCACACCGTACTACACGACCAAGCAGCAGGGCACCGGCCTCGGCCTGGCGATCGTGCAATCGGTCGTGAGCGACCACCGGGGAAAGATCTCGGTGACCAGTGACAAGGGGCGGGGAACGACATTCACCATCGAGCTGCCATCATGACGCGCGTTCTCATCGTCGACGACGACCCGAACACGCTGGCCTCGCTGGCCAGGGCCTTTCGACTGGCCGGCTACGAGGCGGTCGTGTGCGACAACGCCGCGCGGGCCGAAATGCTCGTGCGCACCGAGCGCTTCGACCTGATCCTGTCCGACGTGGTCATGCCCGCCAAGGACGGCCTTTCCATGCTGGCGGACCTGCGCGAGCTGGGCGTCTCGACGCCCGTCGTGATCGTCTCGGGGCAAGCGACCCTGGACATGGCCGTGCGGGCCACGCGTCTGGGAGCGGCGGACTTCCTCGAGAAACCCATCTCGTCTGACAAACTCCTCCTGACCGTCGAGAACGCGCTGAAGCTCGCGCGCCTCGAGGACGAGAACCGCCAGCTGCGGCGCCGCGTCGGCAAGTTCGACATCGTCTGGCAGAGCGAGGCGATGCGGCGCGTGATGGCCCAGGTCGAGCGCGTCGCGGCGAGCGAGTCGCGCGTCTGCGTCCTCGGGGAGACCGGGACGGGCAAGGAACTGGTTGCCCGGGCGATTCACGAACGCAGCCCGCGGCGCGATCGACCGTTCGTCACCGTCAATTGCGCGGCGGTGCCAGCCGACCTCATCGAATCGGAACTCTTCGGCCACGAGAAGGGCTCGTTCACCGGCGCGGCGAATCGTCATCTCGGGAAGTTCGAGCAGGCCGACGGTGGAACGCTGTTCCTGGACGAAATCGGCGACATGCCGCTGGCGATGCAGGCGAAGCTGCTGCGCGTGCTCCAGGACGGCGAAGTCGAACGCGTTGGCGGTGATCGCTCGATCGTCGTCAACACGCGGGTCATCGCCGCCACGCACCGTGACCTCGCCGGGCTCGTCGCGAAGGGAACGTTCCGCGAGGACTTGTACCACCGTGTCTTCGTGTTTCCGATCACCGTGCCGCCGCTTCGCGACCGCCTCGACGACATTCCCGTCCTGGTCGAACACTTCTCGAACCAGGTGTGCGACCTCAACGGCTGGAAGACGAAGCGATTCAGCGACGACGCGCGCGCGGCGCTGGCCGCCTACTCGTGGCCGGGCAACGTGCGCGAACTGCGCAACGTCGTCGAGCGCCTGCTGCTGCTCGCCGACGCGGACGTCCACCGGGAGGAAGTTCAAAGCGTCCTTCCGACGGGAGACAGCCGCTCGGTGACAACGGACCGCGACACGGGGTTCGGCACGCTCGCCGACCGGGTGACCGCGTTCGAGCGGCAGGTGATGCTCACCGAGCTGCGGCGGCACAACTACCGGATTGCCGAAACGGCCCGGACGCTCGGCCTCGAACGCAGTCATTTCTACAGGAAGTCCGAGCAGCTGGGGATAGATCTCAAGGAGGAGCGGAGAAACGCCGAGGACAGTTCCTAGACCCGGAGCTCGGAGCCGGAGAGTAGCCGAGGATGACTTGAGTCGACCGTGCCTCTGCCCCACCTGCCCCGGTATCCTTCCTGTCCCATGTGCTATCGTTGAAAAATACGAGGGAAATCAATGGCAGAAGAAGGCCGCGTGGGGGTGCCGGGGCGGAAAGGCCTGGAGTCCCCCGACATCAGCGAACATGGCGGGCTGAAGGGCGGTGTGGCGCAACGCTCGGACGAGCGCCTCTTCATGCAGCTGCTGGCCTTCGGCGGTTGCGCCGACAGCAAGGCACTCGGGGCCACGCTGCAGCGCGCAGCCATCACCGGCGCGGTCTACGAGGACGTGAACGATGCGCGCGGCGTCGCGATCCTCGCGCTCAATCGGGATCCGAACTTCTTCATCGACGTCGTCCGCCCGGTCCTCGCCACGGAACCGTTCGCCCGCCTGCAGCCGAAGCCCGAATTCACGATGTTCGGACGAACCTACGCGCTCGGCTACGAGCCGGACCTGCACGAGGTGCTCTTCGAGCGGCCGACGCGCACCGTGCTGAACCCTGCGTGGCCGTGGGCCGTGTGGTATCCGCTTCGCCGCAACGGTCGCTTCGCCCAGCTTCCCGCCGACGAGCAGCGCGTCATCCTGGCCGAGCACGGCGCCATCGGGATGACGTTCGGTGCGGCCGACTATGCACACGACGTCCGCCTCGCCTGCCACGGGCTGGACAAGAACGACAACGACTTCGTCGTGGGGTTGATCGGAAAGGCGCTGCACCCGCTGTCGGCCGTGGTTCAGGCGATGAGGAAGACGCAGCAGACGTCGCTGTACCTCGATCGGCTCGGCCCGTTCTTCATCGGCCGGGCCGCCTGGCAGAGCGCCATGACCGGCTGAGAAACGGCTACGACCCTGTCATCAGGATCCGTAGTCCAACCCCGATCAACAGCATCCCGCCCGCGACTTCCATCGGCCGGCCGACCCGCCTGCCGAGTCGGACGCCGAGGCGGATGCCGGCGAGCGCCAGAGTGCCGGTGACGATGCCGATGACGACGGCCGGGTACCAGATCGAGACGTGCAGCATCGCCAGGCTGAAGCCGACGGCGAAGGCATCGAGGCTCGTCGCCACCGACAGCATCACGAGCGTCATTCCCTTGCTTGGGTCCGCCCCGTAGTTCTCGTCCTCGCCGCGCAGTCCTGCGTACACCATTCGTCCGCCGACGAGCGTGAGCAGCGCCCATGCCAGCCAACCGGCAAACGCCGCGACGAAGCGGGCGACTTCGGTGCCGAGCAGCCAGCCGGCGATCGGCATCAGGCACTGGAACAGGCCGAAGTGGAACGAGAGGCGAAAGGTGGCACGCGGCGCCATGCGGCGCACCGAGGCACCCACCGAGACGGCGAACGCATCCATCGACAGGCCGACGGCAACCAGGAGGATTTCGACGAAGAGCATCGCGGCCGCTTATCGTATCCCAACTCGCGAGGATCCGCGCCGCTCTTCGAGGGCGACGATCACCCCTTCGTCGGGGCGGAGGGCGATCTCGCCCGCAACCGGCTCCGTCCGATCCAGCCACGTCGAGAGCAGGACGCGCCCGGTGGCCGCACCGTCGATCCTGAACCGATGCGGCTCGCCGGACAGGTTCAGCGCGACCAACCGGCGCTCGCTCCTCCGTCGACGCTCGAAGGCGAGGACCGCGTGGCCGCCGGCGGCAGGGCGGTAGTCGCCGTCGGCGAGCGCGCCGTCGTCGCGCCGCAACTCGAGCAGCCGCCGGTGCAGGGAGAGCATCGACTGCGGGTCGTCGCGTTCGGCGGCGGCGTTCACCCGAGCGAAATCGGCCTGGACCGGGAGCCACGGCACGCCGGTCGTGAACCCGGCATTCGCCGTCGCGTCCCACTGCATCGGGGTGCGCTCCGCGTCGCGGCCGAGCCCCGGCAGGTTCCGCCCCTTCGGATCCAGCGACTGATCGCGCGGCCTGACCACGCCGACCAGCCCGAGTTCGTCGCCGCTGTAGATGGTCGGAATCCCGCGCAGCGCGAGCAACAGCATGGCCGCGACCCGCGCCTGGCCGGCGCCCAGACGTCGCGCCACGCGCGGCTTGTCATGGTTGCCGACGACCCACGCGGGCGCCGCGCCCGCGGGAAGCGCACGCTCGTATGCCTCGATCGCCGGCGCAATCGCCGCCGCGTTCCATGGCAGCTGAATCAGCTGGAAGTTGAATGGCACGTGCGGTGCCGGTCCTGAAGGACCGTAGTAGGTCACCAGGCGCTCTATCGGCAGGTAGATCTCGCCGAGCAGCAGCCGGTCGCCGAACTCCGCGAGCACGCGCCGCATGCGAGTGATGAGGTCGTGGATCTCCGGCCGGTCGGCGCTGAACGACGCGAGCAGTGACCGAGAGGGTGACATGCCCGCTCGGTACGCAGGATTCGGCGGGTTGTCCCGGAACTGGCCGTCCTTCATCAGGTGCCACAGGACGTCCACGCGGAAGCCGTCGACGCCGCGCGCGAGCCAGAACCGCAGTACCTCGAACATCGCCGCTTCGACGTGCGGGTGCCGCCAGTTCAGGTCGGGCTGTTCCTTCAGGAACGCGTGGTAGTAGAACTGCCCGGTGGGCTCGTCCCATTCCCACGCGCTCCCGCCGAAGTTGCTCAGCCAGTTGTTGGGCGGACGTCGCGCCGGTGGTGTCGAGGTTTCGCCGTCCGGCCCGATCTCGATTCGCGCATCCCGCCAGATGTACCAGTCGCGCTTCGCGCTCGTTCGCGAGGACCGCGACTCGACGAACCAGGGGTGGCGGTCCGAGGTGTGATTCGGAACGAAGTCGAGCAGCAGCTTCATCCGCCGCGCGTGCACGTCGCTCAGAAGGGCGTCGAAGTCGTCGAGCGTGCCGAACCGCGGGTCCACCGCCGTGTAATCGGCGACATCGTACCCGTAGTCGGCCATCGGCGAGGGGTAGATTGGCGATAGCCAGAGCGTGTTGACGCCCAGCCACTGCAGGTAGTCCAACCGCGATCGGATCCCGGCCAGGTCGCCGATGCCGTCGCCGTTCGCGTCCATGAACGACCACGGGTAGATCTGGTAGATGACGGCGTGTGTCCACCAGGGGCGCATCTGATACCATTCTCCCATGCCCGGACAGTCCGACGTGTCTCCCATGAGCCTGCAGGAACGCTATGCGCCCGGCAACACGTGCTTCGGGTGCGGCCCCGCGAACCCGGAAGGGCTGCGCATCCGCAGCGTGCCCGACGGCGACGACGTGGTGTGTCAGTGGACGCCGGGACCCCAGCACCAGGCATACCCCGGCGCATTGAACGGCGGAATCATCGGCACGCTGTTCGACTGCCACTGCAACTGGACTGCGACTTATCACCTGATGCGAAAACTCGGGCTCTCGCAGCCGCCGTCCACCGTGACCGCGGAGTATTCGGTGAAGCTGCGCAGGCCCACGCCGCTCGGTCCCGTCACGCTGCGTGCGCACGTCGTCGACGCGACCGACGACCGCGCGACCGTCGAGGCCACGCTCGAAGCGGCCGGCACGATCTGTGCGATCGGGCGCGGAACGTTCGTTGCCGTCAAACCCGGACACCCCGCGTACCATCGATGGTAGAAGCGAGTGGTGAGTGGTGCTGTAGTACGATCATCCTATGATGCGCCTGTCGATCGCGTTCCGCTGCTTCTTCTCCCTGCTCTTCACGGGCAAGATTTCCGAGAAGATCCTCGCCGAACTTCGCGCCAGGGTGAGGCCCGCGACGCACCCGGAAGAGACGCCCGAGGCGGCCCCCGCCGGCACGCGACCGCCCGCCACCGCCGCGGCGCCGCGCCCGCACGACGGCACCGAACGCGCAATCCAGATGCTGGCGCTGTTGCAGCGTGACGGCCGTCTCGTCGACTTCTTCACCGAGGACATCACCGCCTACGACGATGCGCAGGTAGGGGCAGCGGTGCGCGACATGCACGAGAGCTGCCGGGGAACGTTGCAGCACTACCTCACGCTCGAACCGGTGGTCGCCGGCGAAGAGGGCCAGCCGGTCACGATCGAACCCGGGTTCGAACCCGGCACAATCAAGTTGATTGGCAACGTGACCGGGAAGCTCCCGGCACGCGGCGTGCTGCGCCACCACGGCTGGCGGGCGGGGCAGGTCCGACTGCCCGATCTCCCGTCCGGAATCGCCCGCGCCGTCATCGCCCCGGCGGAAGTCGAAATCTCCTGAAACTGCCGGGCACGGCGTGCCGTGCCCACGAGAAGGCGGACGTCATGGCGGACCGTCGGGTCCGCCGAGAGACATCGTGGCCAAGACAGCGACTCCCCGGAACACCCACATCGTGGGCATCGACCTCGGCACCACCAACTCGGCCCTGGCCACCATCGGCGTGCAGGCCGAGGAGGGCGCGCGAAGCAATGTGCCCGCGCTGCCGCAACTCGTGAACGCCGGCGAGATCGGCGAGCTCGCACTGCTGCCGTCGTTTCTGTACGTGCCGGCGGACATCGACTTCCCCGCCGGAAGCCTGGCCCTGCCCTGGAACTCGTCGCCGCCCCTTGTCGTCGGCGAACTGGCGCGCAAGCGCGGCGCCGAGAACCCCGTGCGGCTCGTCGCCTCGGCGAAGTCCTGGTTGTCCTACGCCGGCGTCGATCGGACGTCGGAGATCCTGCCCTGGCAGTCGCCTCCCGAAGTTGTCAAGGTCTCGCCGGTCGAGGCCTCCTCGACGTACCTGCAGTACCTCCGCGACGCGTGGAACCACGTCGAGAACGCGCAGGGATCGCCCGCGAACCTCGCCGACCAGGACATCGTGCTGACGATTCCAGCCTCCTTCGACGAGGAGGCCCGGCGACTCACGCTTCGTGCCGCCGAGCAGGCCGGGTTCGATCGGGTGACGCTGCTGGAGGAACCGCAGGCGGCCTTCTACGCCTGGATCGAATCACAGGGCGAACGCTGGCGGGACCTCGTCAAGGTGGGCGACCTGGTGCTGGTGTGCGACGTCGGCGGGGGCACCACCGACTTCAGCCTGATCACGGTGTCGGAAGAACAAGGGGAGCTCGTCCTGCGCCGCGCCGCCGTCGGCGATCACCTGCTCCTCGGCGGCGACAACATGGACCTGGCGCTCGCGCGTGTGCTGCAGCAGCGCCTCGAATCGAACGGGCAGCGTATCGACCAGTGGCAATTGCATGAGCTCCGGTATCGATGCCGCCACGCCAAGGAAGCGCTGTTCGGCGATGCGTCGCTCGCCAGCCAGTCCGTCACGGTTCGCGGCAAGGGCACCAGGCTCGTCGGCGGCACGATGAAGGCCGAACTGACCCGCGACGACCTTCAGGCGGTCCTCGTGGATGGGTTCTTCCCAATCGTCGAGCGTGACGCGATGCCGGCCCGGCAGAGGCGTGTCGGCTTCCAGGAGCTGGGCCTGCCCTACGCGGCCGACGCCGCGGTCACCAGGCACCTTGCGCGCTTCCTCGCAGAGCAGAGCCGGCAATCGGATGTCGGCGGGGCGATCCGACGCGGATCGAGCGGTCTCGCGTGCCCGACCCACGTGCTGTTCAACGGCGGCGTGATGAAGGCGACACCGCTGCGCGCACGGGTGCTCGAGGTCATCAACCGCTGGATCCGGGCCGAAGGGTTCAACGCGCTCGACTCGACGCACGTGCTCGAGGCGCACGACCCCGATCTCGCCGTCGCCCGCGGCGCCGCCTATTACGGCAAGGCGCGCCACGGCCGCGGCGTTCGCATCCGGGCGGGCGCGCCCCGCACCTACTACATCGGCATCGAGAGCGCGATGCCATCGGTCCCAGGCATGCCCGCGCCGCTCAAGGCGCTGTGCGTCGTGCCGTTCGGCATGGAGGAAGGGACACGCGCCGAGATTCCCGGCCGCGAGTTCGGCCTCGTCGTCGGCGAGCCGGCCGAGTTCCGGTTCCTCAGTTCGACGACGCGCAAGCAGGATCACATCGGGGATCTCGTCGAGGACTGGGGAGATGAGATTCAGGAAAGCAGCCCGCTGGAGGTGACGCTGCCGAGCGACGAAGGCCGTGACGAGGTGCGGCCCGTGCGGCTGGAAGCGAACGTCACCGAGGTCGGCGCGCTGGAACTCTGGTGCGTGAGCCGCGACGGGACCGGCCGCTGGACGCTGGAATTCAACATCAGGGCGCCGCAAGCGGCGCCCAAGCCGTAGCCCGATCAAGTTGACAAGCGGCCTGCGGTCTACGGTCCCCGGTCTGCGACTCTGAACAGGAACGTGTCCCGCTACCTCATCGGCCTCGACCTCGGCACCACCAACTGCGCCGTCGCCTACGTGGATGCCGCCGCCCCCCTGCGTGGCGGCCGCCCGGTCGTGCATCGCTTCTCGATTCCACAGATCGTGGAGGCCGGCGAAGTCGTCGGGCAGGAGACGTTACCGTCGTTCCTGTACTTCCCGACCGAGGAAGAACGCCAGACGCTGCGGATCGGCGTCGGTGCATCCAGGCACTCCCTCGCTGTCGTCGGGGTGTGGGCGCGCGATCACGGCGCGCTCGTTCCCGGGCGGCAGGTGTCTTCCGCGAAGTCGTGGCTCTGCAACCCGGCTGTCGATCGCACGGCGCCCATCCTGCCGTGGGGACACTCAGACGAGGAGAACGGCTGCTCCCCTGTCGAAGCGTCGGCCCGCTACCTGATGCACATCCGCGACACGTGGAACGAGGCGCACGCGGGCAGCGGCGCCGACGCGCGGTTCGAGCGCCAGCGCATCGTTCTCACCGTCCCCGCGTCGTTCGACGAAGAAGCCCGCGAGCTGACCGTCGAGGCCGCGCGGGAAGCGGGCTTCGAGGACCTGGTCCTGCTGGAAGAGCCGCTCGCCGCCTTCTACGCCTGGATCGCGTCGCACGAACGGTCCTTCCGCCAGCACGTGCGCGACGGCGGCACGATCCTCATCTGCGACGTCGGCGGCGGCACGACCGACTTCACGCTCATCCGCGCGCGTGTCCGGGCGGACGACATCCGGTTCGAACGGACCGCGATCGGCGAGCACCTGCTGCTCGGCGGTGACAACCTGGACCTCGCCCTCGCCAGGCTCGTGCAGGCGAAACTCGGCGACGTCCGGCTGACGCTCCGCCAGCAGCAAGGGCTGGCGCGCATGGTGTCGTCCGCGAAGGAACGGCTGTTGATGGACCCTGCACGGGATCGCGTGACCGTCGCGGTCCCCGCAGCGGGGCGCGCGATGGTCGGCGGCCGGCTGGCCGCCGACCTCACGCGCGAGGAAGTCATCGAGACGCTGCGCGAAGGCTTCTTGCCGCTCGTCGCCGCCGGCGACCTGCCGGCGCGCAGCACCCGCGCCGGACTCCGCGAGTTCGGCCTGCCCTACGCCGCCGAACCGGCGATCACCCGGCACCTGGCGGCGTTTTTGGCCCGCGCCGCGCAGGCGAACGGCAGCCGGCCGGTTCGTGCGCTCGCGCGGCCGGACGCCGTGCTGTTCAACGGCGGGTTCTTTACGCCGGACGTCGCCCGCGAGTCGGTCATCCGTGCGATCGAGTCCTGGTTCCGGCCAGGCGATTCCGGGTGGCACCTCGATGTCCTGACCAACCGCAACCCTGCAGGGGCCGTGGCCCTCGGAGCGGCGTACTACGCGTTCGCGAAGGAGCACGGCGGCGTCCGAGTATCGGGTGGCAGCGCGCGCGCGTACTACGTGGCCGTGCGCCGGGAACGACGCGCAGCGGATCGTGCCGACCTGAACCCCAGTGCGGATGACGCGCAGGGTGCCCATCCGCAGATCACGCGAATCGTGCGGATTCCCTCTGAAGAGCAGACAGCTACAGATCGCGCTCCGGGCGCACGCGTCACTGCGGTCTGCGTGATGCCGAGAGGGACGGAGGAGGGCACGACGCTCGAGTTCCCCGAACGGGCTTTCACCGTGGCCACGAATCGGCCCGCGGCCTTCCCGCTCTACAGTTCCACCATCCGTCACGACTCGCCCGGCGACGTCGTTCATCTGGACGAGGCAGAAATCCACGAGCACGCACCGCTCGTGACGATCCTGAGATACGGGAAGAAGTCGCGGTACACGGACCTGCCGGTCCACTTGTCCGCGCGGTTCACTGAAGTGGGCACCCTGGAAGTCTGGTGCCACTCGGATGCGAGCGAGCATCGATGGCGCCTGCAGTTCGAGCTGCGCGCCACCGAACAGCCGCCGGATGAAGAGCAGGAAACGGCTGAGACCGGCCCGGCAACGGCTCCCGATACGGGGATCGTCATCGCCGAGGACGCCGTCGGCGCGGCCATCGGGCAGTTGCGCGACGTCTTCTGCTCGCAAGGTGGTTCTGCTCCCGAGATGAAGGGGCAATCCGGCGCGACAGGCGGCGAATCCGCCACGCCGGAAACCCTCGTCGGCCGCGTTGAGAACCTCCTCGGCTACGCGCGCCAGGCGTGGCCGCTCGCCCTCATCCGGAACCTTGCGGACGTGCTGCTCGAGTGCGCGCAGGGCCGGAAGAACGCACCGACGCTGGAGGCGCGGTGGCTCAACCTCGTCGGCTTCTGCCTGCGTCCCGGCTTCGGCGCGACGCTCGACGAGTGGCGCATGGAGCAACTTCGATCGGTGTACCTGTCGGGACTCACGTTCCCCAAGAACGTGCAGAACCAGGCCGAATGGCTCGTGCTGTGGCAGCGCGTGGCCGGCGGCCTCGGCGCCGGGCGGCAACAGGAGATCTACCAGCGCTACCGCGCGGTGCTGGGCATCGGCGCGAAGAAGGGCGCGAAGCGCCCCAGCACGCAGGTCGAACGCGAAGCGTGGCGGTTGCTGGCGAGCCTGGAACTGCTTCCTGCCTCCACGCGCGTCGCGCTCGGCGACGAACTGCTCCGGCGCCTCGATCGCCAGCCGGAGAACCCGGCGTTCCTCTGGGCGATCGGCCGCCTCGGCGCGCGCATTCCCTCCTACGGTCCGCTCAACACGGTGGTGCCCGACGCCGACGCCGCCCGGTGGCTCGAGACGCTGCTCGCCCGAGAGCGGCTGTCACCCGAAGCCCAGGCGGCGATCATCCAGATGGCCGCGCGGACCGATGACGCGCACCGCGATATCGGCGATGATGTGCGGGACCGGGTGGTCCGTCGGTTGGCCGAAACCAGTGCGCCGCCGGAGGACATCGAACGGGTCCAACGGTTCGTGCCGCCGGCGAGTGGTGATGCCATCCGCATGTTCGGCGAAACGCTGCCGGCGGGCCTGCGCCTTCTGGACGCCTGATATCCCCATGGTCGAACCCGCCGTGACGCCTGCCCGCGTGAGTCGCGCCGCTCGTGCCGTGCGCAGCGAGATTCGTCCGATGCTCGCGCTCGCCGGCCCGGTGGTCCTCGCCGAACTGGGTTGGATGGGCATGGGGTTCGTCGACACCGTCATCGTCGGCCGGCTCGGACCCGAAGCGATCGGCGCGGTGGGAATCGGCACGGCGCTCTTCGGCACGCTCGCGATCTTCGGCATGGGGCTGCTCCTCGGCCTCGACACGCTCGTCTCGCAGGCGTACGGTGCGCGCGACCTCCGCTCGTGCCACCGGTCGCTCATCGACGGCCTCTACCTGAGCGCGATCGTCGCCGGCCCGATGCTGCTCGTTGCCGCCGCCGTGAACTGGTCGCTCCAGTACTGGGGCCTCCCGCCGGGCGTTCTCGAACTCGCCGGTCCGTACTTCCGCTTGATCACCTGGAGCCTGTTGCCGCTCCTGTTGTATGCCGCCTTCCGCCGCTACCTGCAGGCGATGGGCCTGGTGGCTGCGG
>Ga0316628_100001514_pt1 | contig 16455 bp, 11 predicted proteins | sample OWC_Aug_M2_C1_D5_FD_207648 | JGI IMG/M metagenome (GOLD analysis project Ga0316628, IMG submission 207648) | Wetland soil microbial communities from Old Woman Creek delta, Ohio, United States - OWC_Aug_M2_C1_D5_C | ecosystem: Environmental > Terrestrial > Soil > Wetlands | place: USA: Ohio... | reverse complement strand
GCCGTTGACCATGGTCTTCGACGAGTCGATGAGGTACCCGCTCAAGGTGTCCTGCACCGCCGCGACGATGTAAGTCAGCAGACCCACAAGGCCCATGGCGGCGCCCGCGGCTTTTCGAGACACGAGATCGATGGCCATGAGTCCGCCGAGATACACCAGAAGCCCTCCCAGGCCGAATCCGAAGAGCGCGAGCGCCGCCGTGTCGAGCAGGCGGTGGCCGGGCGGGATCGAATATAGCGCCGCGAGGGACGCGATCTCCAGCAGGCCGTATATGAAGGCCGGCGCGTTCCGCTTTGCCCCGAAGAACCGGTCGGAGACAAAGCCGGAGGTGACGGAGCCCGCGATCTCCGCGATCGGATAAACGGCGAGAAGCGATCCCGCGGCGGCCACCGAGTAATCCTTTTCAATCTGCAGGTAAAGCGGACCCCAGTTGCCCATGCCGTAGCGCGCCACGCTGAGGCAGCTGTTCGCAAGTGCGAGCATCCAGATGCCCGGATGTTTGATCACCTGGAGCTGGTACTTGCCTATCGATTCGGCGGCCTCGGGTTCCGGTTCGCCCTTGTATGCGTTGATGGACGGCAGACCGAATGTCTGCGGCCGGTCGGCGATGGTGCGGTAGAGAACGAGCGCCGCGACGAAACAGAGCAACCCGGGCCCGAAGAAGCCCCAACGCCAGCCCATGACCGACACCAGGAACGCCGTGCCCGCGAAAGTCAACCCTTCGCCGATACTGTGGCTCGCACTCCAGATTCCATACCGCGTGCCGCGCTCTTTGCGCGCGAACCAGTGCGACAACGCGACGACACTCGGGGCGGATCCTATCGACTGGAACCAGCCGTTGAGCCCCCAAATGACCAGGAACAGCCAGAACATCCTGTTGAAGCCCAGCGCCAGGTTTGCCAGTGCCGATATGAGCAGAGCCGTGGACATGAAACGCGCGATGTTGCAGCGATCGGCAAGAAATCCGTTGACGAGCTTTCCGACAGAGTAGACCAGCAGAAGGGCGGATCCCACAAGACCCATCTGGGTGGCGTTCATGATGCCGACGTCGAGCAGCGGCTTCTTCACGACCGAGAAGTTCATCCGGGTGGTGTAGAAGAGCCCGTAGCCCAGTGTGACGGAGATGAAAACGGACAGGCGTTTGCGGCTGTACAGCCGATCGATCTCCGCCCGGTCGTGAGAGAAGGGCGGTTTGTCAGGGCCGGTTCTGAAGAATGCGGGAATCGGATTGAACATAATTTCTTCCGGGTAAACCCCAGCTTTGCTGGGGGACTCTCACAGTTTGACGTTTCCGGGAGGCAAACAATGGCCCACGGATGAACACGGACGCACACGGTGTGAAAACAATAGCTCGCCCGATCCGTGTTGATCCGTGTTCATCCGTGGGCCGTTGGACTTAGATGTTCCACCAGGAAATGGATCCGAAGTAACAGCCCCTTTGAGGGGCTCACAAAACCAAGCCTCCGGCTTTGCCGGAGGTTCTGATTCCTCGTCCGGAGCAAATTGGATGCACCTTGGGCGAAAAACCCGCCGCTTCCCACCAAGGAATCTCGCCATCGCGCTGACACAATAGCATCCTCGGTCGTGCGAAGGCAGATTAATAAACACACACTGAACACGTCTGCAACAAAAAACTGAGAATAATTCCAGGTCATCATTGCGCCGGATACGTGCCGCGCGGCCGTCCAAAAGGATCAACGAAGTTGATAGCATGATCGCCCGACACCGAAGCGCTTTACTTATGAACACGTTTGCAATATGATCGCCGTCAAATGCGATCATTAACATCTCCAAAAGAACGAGGAACCGCACGAGAGGAGGAATCCGTGAGCGCCATGAAAGCTCTGATGTTCCGGGATATCGGCAAGATCGAACCGGATGAAATCCCCATTCCCAAGGTCGAGCAACCTACGGATGTTTTGATGAAAATCGCGGCCTGCGGCGTTTGCGGGACCGACCTCAAGATCCTCGAGGGCAAGCACGCCTACCGCCAGAACGTGGTGATTGGGCACGAATTCAACGGAGTCGTCGTCGACACCGGGTCTCACGTCGGGCACATCAAGGTGGGCGACCGCGTGGCGATCGACAACAACCCACGCTGCGGCTTCTGCTCGTTCTGCCGCATGGGGCTCAGCAGCCAGTGTGCGGAAATCAGCAAGAGTGCCATCGGGGTGCAGCGCAACGGCGGGTACGCGGAATACTGCCTTGTCCCGGAGAGCGTCTGCTACCCGCTTCCTCCGGAGATAGACGACATCCTCGGCACACAGGTAGAGACCCTTGCGACCGTCATCAACGGGATGAACACGCTGCTCATGTTGCCCTATGACTACGTCCTGGTGATCGGATTCGGGCCGATCGGCTACCTGTATGCTTCGCTCGCAAAAAACATCGCCGCCAAGGTCGCGGTGACCGAGATCGATCCGTTCAGGATCGGAGTGGCGAAGCAGTTGGGCCTGACCGTCTGGAATCCCAATGAAGAGGATATCGTCGCGCGCATCACGGATTTCACCTACGGAAGGAAGGCGGATATCGTGATCGAGGCGACGGGATTGGAGCTGGAAACCGCCCTGAAATGCGTGACTCCCGGCGGCAAAGTGCTTCCTTTTGGCATGGACTCGAGCACGCGCACCACGGTCGTGCCGCACGATATTACGCGCTGGGCAACCAAAGTCCACGGAGTGTATCTGGGACAGAATACGATGGTCCCGTCAATCCGCATTCTGCGCGAACGACGCATCGACATGAAGCCGTTCTTCACAAAGGTGATTCCACTCGAACAGGGGATCGGCGCTTTCGACGACCTGGGCCTGGATCTCGCGACACTTGGCCACCACCCGAAGCGCGCGATGAAGATCGTCATAAAACCGTAGAAAGTCGGCGGTGCCCCCGTTTTGGAATGACGAATGACGAGTGACGAATGACAAATATCCCTGGTGGCTGCCTACCGCTTTCCGAAGACAGATCCTCATTATTCGTCATTCGTCACTCGTCATTCGTCATTCCCCTTTTCCCGTTTACTGAAAGAGCTGCGGGGTGAACTCGAGCAGGTAATTGCGCCAGTTGATCCAGGTATGGCCGCCCCCGCTTTCCTTGAACACGGGAGTGAAGCCGTGCTTCTTGAGCATCTCCAGCGTCGCTTTGGTCGTGTTGATCAGGAAGTCCTCCGACCCGGTGGCGAACCAGAGCAGCTTCAGGTCCTTTTTCAGGGCCGCGTTGTCGAGCATGGCGAGGTGCTGCTTCTCCCATTCATCCGAAGGCGCGGGAGCCGGCGCGGCAGCCGCGCCCGGCGCTGCCGGGGCTCGCGGGGCGGAACCGAAAACGCCGGAGCTGAATACCCCGATATACGCGAACCTGGCCAGATCCGACATCGAGATGCTGAGGGTCTGGGCCCCTCCCATCGAAAGACCCGCAATGGCGCGGTAGCGCCTACCGGCGAGGACACGGTAGTTGGCTTCGACATATGGCACGATGTCCTTGACGAAATCCCGGCTGAATTCGTCGACCATGGCGCTCATGCCCCTGCCTCCCCCGGGTGTGAACGTGGTGGAGGTGTGACCCGCGGGCATTACCACGATCATCGGCTTCGCCTTCTTCGCCGCGATCAGGTTGTCCAGGATAAAGCCCGCCCGGCCCACCGAGGTCCAGGCGTCGTCGCAGTCTCCCGCACCGTGCAGAAGGTAAAAGACCGGGTATTTCTCCTTGCCGATTTCGTAACCGGGCGGCGTGTAGATGTGCATGCGCCGGTGCCGGCCGAGGGCCGTGGAGTAGTAATAGACGGCCGCAACGGCGCCGTGCGGTATCCTGGCGGCCTCCATGAATTCAGCCCCCGGAACATACACCAGGCTCCAGGCGTTGTTGTTGGATTCGCTGACCGCCGGGTTGCGGGGATCCATGACCGCGACGCCGTTGACCATGAACCGGTAGCGAAAGGCCCCCGGCTCGATGGGGCCGACAGTCGCTTCCCACACACCGTTTTCACCTTTCACGAACTGCGGCGCGCTGCGCATCATCCCCGGGATATCGCCGGCCTGCAGGCCGACAGTCTCGGCCTTCGGCGCGAGAATCCGAAACGTGATGCGCTTGTCCGGCAGGACTTCCGGAGAGACGACCTGCGGCGCCTGAGGCGGCCTCTCCTGCGCGATGGCGTCCGCCAGCGCGAGCGCCCAGACAGCCGCAAATCCGGCTAACATGACCCCCTTCATTCTGCGAAACATCATCAATACCCCTTTCTGCCTGCACGGCTTCGTTTGCATCGGACGATGTTATTCAGCTTGCAGACAAATCACAAGCAATCCCGCGCCGCGAACTGCAACTCGCTGGAATCGGATGAATTCCAACCTGGATTCCAGGGCATGCAATTATGGGAATGCAGTAGCACACAGGATTTGCTCGTGTCAACTAGTATTGCATGCAATGCGTTGCATGATTGAGCTTTGGTGCAATTACATAGTCATGTTTTTAAACAAGATATCAAGGAAACTCGTTACAAACTTCATATATATTGCATGCAATAGTATCGGTTCCTCAATTTCCTCAGTTAAAGCGCCCTGGACCGAAAGGTTCTCAAATGGCTTGGCAAAAGTGAGCACAGATTCGTTTTGCATGCACAACTGTGTAGTGATAGGCTTCGGACGGCGTGCGGGGGCGGGAGTGCAGTAGCGCGCGGCAGGGGGATCAGAGCGTTTGAGTTCGATCCCAGGATGCCGGCCGGGAGTTAATTCCAATAGGGTAAACCACCGCCTCTGGCGGTGAGACACGAAAAAGCTCCGCTGTCCCGTCGGACGAACTCGAGGTAGCGGAGAGCACTAAAGTGATGAACCACGAAGACCTCAAAGACTTCGAAGACAAGATTGAACGAGGTTCTTCTTTGAGGTCTTGGAGGTCTTTGCGGTTCAGCTTTTGAAGGAGAATCTCAAATCTCCGTACAACTCACGCCTCCCTCTGGGAGGCCTCCTGAGGCCACCCGCTCCGCGGGTGGAGATTCACTGGCATGAATGTTCGAAGAGCGCGGGCGCAGGCAGGACCGGAGAGCGAATCTCAAACCCTGCGGGCTCTGCTGATGATGCGAGAGCTGCTGATACGAGGCGAATTCAAGCCGGGGGAGAGGATTCTCGAGATACCGCTGGCTGCGCGCCTGGGTGTCTCACGAATTCCGCTGAGGCTCGTGCTCGACCGTCTCGAACACGAGGGCCTGCTGGAGGCGCGTCCCAGGGGTGGATTCATCGTGCGGCAATTTACGATCCAGGACATCCTGGATGTCATCGAGCTGCGCGGAGTGCTGGAGGGCACGGCTGCGCGGCTGGCAGCGGAGCGCCTGGAATTGAAGGATCAAGCGGACTCAATGTTCCAGAGCGTCGACGAAATGGATCTGCTGCTGCGCAGCCCGGTACAGAACATCGGGATGATCGCCGGCTACATCCCTCTGAACGAGAGGTTTCATGCTTTGATGCTGGACCTTGCGAAGAGTCCGATGCTTCGTCGGTCGCTCGATCAGGTGCTGGCGTTGCCCTTTGCATCCCCGAACGCATTCGTTGCCGCCGAGGCTGACGCATACGACAGGCGCGACACGTTGCTGCTTTCAAATTTCCAGCATCGTGCGATTGCCGAAGCGATCCAGGCTCGCGAGGGCACCCGGGCGGAAATGATCGCGCGCGAGCACTCGCGCAATGGCAGAAGGAGCGTGACTCTGGCGCTGCGCGAGCGCCGCTTTCACCAGCTGCCCGGAGGCTCACTCGTCCACATCCCGGAGGCGGTCTGATCATTGTGGATTCGGACTCGGGGCGAGGAAGGCGTGGCTGCCGCCCGGAGCGTGTCGCTGAAAGAATGGAACAGTCGGACATCTTCAATCCGCAGTCGATGCCTGCAACCCAAGACCGGAGGAGGCATGTTGAAAAGAGCCTGTCCCCTGTGCGTGATCGTATTGGCATCTCTTGCCGTCCAGGCGTTTTCGGCGCAGCCGACCGAAGAGGAAGTGCGGGCGCGCGTCAACGCTCTGCTCGCCCGAATGACCCTCGAGGAGAAGATCGGCCAGCTCACCCAGATCGGCGGCATGGCGTTTATCCCGGGCGCGCCCAAGCCTGAGGACTCCATCCGAAAGGGAGGCGCCGGTTCGATCCTCTGGTTGTCCGACCCCGCAGCCATCAACAGGCTCCAGCGCATCGCGGTGGAGGAGACGCGCCTCAAGATCCCCCTGATCTTCGGCTTGGATGTCATCCACGGTTTCCGCACGCTTTTCCCGATGCCGCTCGCTCTGGCAGCCAGCTGGGATCCCGGTCTCATCGAGCGCGTGCAATCCGTCGCGGCGAAGGAGGCACGGGCGGCAGGAATCAGCTGGACCTTCGCGCCGATGCTCGACATCGCGCGCGATCCGCGCTGGGGCAGGCTGATCGAAGGCCCCGGGGAAGACCCGTTTCTCGGCGCTGCATTTGCCCGCGCCCAGGTCCGGGGTTTCCAGGGCGAAGACCTCTCGGCGCCCGACCGCCTGATGGCGTGCGCCAAGCACTTCGCGGGCTACGGGGCGGCCGAAGGGGGGAGGGACTACGACTCCACCTTTATCTCCGACTCCCAGCTCTGGAACGTGTACCTCCCGACGTTTCGTGCGGCGGCGGAGGCAGGCGTGGGCACTTTCATGAGCGCTTACCAGGATTTGAACGACGTGCCCGCTACGGGCAACTCGTATCTGCTCCAGGAGGTTTTACGCCGGGCATGGAAGTTCCCGGGCTTTGTCGTCAGCGATGCCAATTCGGTCAAGGACCTCGTGACGCATGGCTTTGCGCGCGACGCGAGCGACGCCGCTTTCCGCGCGTTCACCGCCGGCGTCAACATGGACATGGCCAGTGGTACCTATCTTGCGAATCTCGGCGCTCTGGTAAAAAGCGGCCGTATCGACGTCAGCCTGATCGATGCTGCCGTGCGGCCGATTCTGGCCGCGAAGTATCGACTTGGTCTTTTCGAGCATCCCTATGCCGACGAAGCCCTCGCGCGGAAAATCAGCGCCGCCCCGGAACATCGCCAATTGGCTCGCCTGGCTGCGGCGCGCAGCGCCGTCCTGCTGCGTAACGAAGGAGGGCTGCTGCCGATGGCCAGGGATGCGGCAAAGTCCATCGCAGTAATCGGGCCGCTGGCCGACAGCAAGCGCGACATGCTGACGATGTGGAGCGGGTTCGATGTCGACCCCAGCTCGACGGTCACCGTGTTCGAAGGCATCCGCAACAAGCTCGGGGCCGGAGCGCGGGTGGAATATGCACAGGGGGTGCAGATCCGGAAACGGTTCAGCTCGATGTTTGAGGCGATCCTTGGCGGCAAGAGACCGGAGCCGTGGACCGAAGAACAGGCCGCAACCGAATTCACGAAGGCGGTCGATCTCGCCAAGCGCTCCGACCTGATCGTGCTGGCGCTGGGCGAAGCGGCCCTGATGAGCGGCGAACTCGCGTCGCAGTCTTCGCTGGAGCTGCCCGGCCGCCAGCGGGAACTGCTCGACGCAGTGGTCGCGTCGGGCAAACCCGTGATTCTCGTACTGGTCAATGGCCGGCCGCTCGATATCACCTGGGCCGCGGCCCGCGTTCCGGCAATCCTGGAAGCGTGGCACCCGGGCAACGAGGGCGGCAATGCGATTGCCGACCTCCTTTTCGGGGATGCCAATCCCGGGGGCAAGCTGCCGATCAGCTGGCCTCGCGATGCAGGCCAGATCCCCGTCTACTACGCGCACAACCTGACACAGCAGCCGGAAACGGGGCGCGGTTTCACCTCCCGGTATTGGGACCAGCCCAGCTCCCCGCTCTATCCCTTCGGTTACGGGTTGAGCTTTACGACGTTCTCCATCACGAACCTCCGGGTCTCACAGGAGAGGGTGAGCCTGGGTTCTGCCGTTGAGATTTCCGTGGATGTGACCAACACGGGCAGCCGCGCCGGCGACGAAGTCGTTCAGGTTTACATTCACCAGAAGTATGGCCGGGCTTCCCGCCCTGTGCGGGAGCTGAAGGCTTTCGAGCGGGTCTCGCTTGCCCGCGGCGAGAAGAAGACCGTCCGATTCTCCCTCGGAAAGAATGAGCTCAGCTACTGGAGCGCTCAGGCGAAAGGCTGGGTGCAGGATGCGGCGGGATTCGATCTTTGGGTCGGATCGGATTCCGGTGCAGCTCTCCACTCGGGCTTCGAGATCGCTCAGTGATCAGGATCACCGCCACGGATTTTACTAAATTCGTGAAATTTGTGGCGGTGAGTGTATACTCCGCTTTGTGCATCCCCTCGTGTTGTCAATCCTCAAATGGAGGGACCCCGTATGTCACGATTCACTGCAATTCTCGCATTTGTAGGATTGTTGTTTCTGTCCGCATGTGAGAAGAAGGAGGCGACTGAGGCGCCCAAGCCGGCGGCAGAGACGCCGGCGCCCGCGCCGGCTCAACCCGGCAGCGGACCTCACGTTTTCGTCCATTTGAAAGACGGCAGCCAGGTGCCCGGGTCGATCGTTGCGAGTTCGCAGGCCGACATGGTCGTGGCAGGCGACGACGGAATCGAGCGTAAAATCCCGCTGGCTCAGATCGCATCGGTCGAGTATCGAGATGCCCAGCCTGAGCGGACCCCGCGGGCAGCAGCCCGCGAGCCCGCGCCACCCGCTCAGCAGGCGGCCCGGCCGAGTGCGCCGGCCGCTTCGCCTGCCGCTCCGGCGCTACGGACCGCCGTTACGACCAAAACCTACGAACTGCCCGCAGGCAGCGAAGTGTCGGTCCGTATGGATGAGTCGATCGATTCGGGGACTGCGACGGAGGGTCAGACCTTCGAAGCGACGATCACGCGCGACGCAAAGGATGCCGGCGGAGATGTGGTGATTCCGCGCGGAGCCAAAGCCTTCGTCGTTATCAAGTCGGCGTCCAAGGGGGGCCGCTTCCGGGGGGCTTCCGACCTGGTGCTCGACCTGCAGTCCGTTGTCATCGACGGCAGGCGCTACTCGATCGACACCGCGGAGATCGGGCAGAAAGGCAAGTCCGGCGTAGGCGCCAACAAGCGCACCGCGACATATGCCGGCGGCGGCGCGGCGCTCGGCGCAATCATCGGCGCGATCGCGGGCGGCGGTAAGGGCGCGGCGATCGGGGCAGGTTCCGGTGCCGGAGCCGGGGTACTGGCGCAGGTCATTACCAAAGGCGGCTCCATAAAAGTGCCGGTCGAGTCGGTGCTCACATTTTCGCTCGACAAGCCGCTCCTGGTAAAAGTGGCCCAGTAATCTGAAAAACGAACCGCAAAGACCTCGAAAGCCGCAAATCCCGGTCTTTGCGGTTCGGTGTTTTCAAAGCATGCCCGCCGGTCAAATCCTCTCCAATTTCGGAATCCGGTATAAAGTGACTGACGATGCGCCTGTGGAGTCTCCATCCGAAACTGCTCGACGCGAAGGGGTTGGTCGCCTTGTGGAGGGAGGGATTGCTGGCTCAGGCCGTCCTGAGCGGGCAGACGCGCGGGTATACGCGCCATCCCCAGCTCGAGCGCTTCAGGAATCACCCTGAACCGCTCACGGCAGTGAGATCCTACCTGCACTTCGTATGTGATGAGGCGGAAACCAGAGGCTACAGGTTTGACCGGTCGAAGCTCGGGAGGAGAACCTCCACATCCAGGATCCGAGTCAGCGAGGGACAGCTTCGGTATGAGCTCGCTCATCTCAGGAAGAAGCTTCGGGTTCGAGATCCCGAGTCATTCGAGCGCATCGCGGGCCTCCAGTCGTCGCCATGCCATCCGATGTTTTTCAGCGCCGACGGAGGCATCGAGGCGTGGGAGAGACCGCAAAGCTAGACCGGATCATTTATGAAGTATCGGGAAGGATGCATCTGGGACGCGGATGAACGCCGACAAACGCTGACGCGAACTGATGATCCGATCGGCAAAGACTCCGCCAGCGTTTTTCCGCGTCCAAATATGCTATTCCGCTCGCAGACTTCGGTTTCATGAATAATCCAGTTTGACCTCGTCGACGACCGAGCGCCATAGGTTCGATGGGCACCAATCCCCTTGAGGGGACACGGGACGAACCCCTCAACGTCCGGTTGAGGGTCGTTCAAAGTCGGGAAAAATCGGTGGACTGATGGGACGTCGCCATTTTCTGTGGTACGTTTAATTCAGATTGCCATGTGGCGCTCGGGCGCAAGAACTCAAAGTCATGAAGGACACCATTCTCGCCGCGGACGACGATCGCGGAATCCTGCTGCTGATCGAATCGATCCTCAGTCCCGAACATCATACGCTGGTGACCGCGACTGACGGGGAGAAAGCCCGTTCCCTCATCGAAGCAGAGCCCTCGCGGTACTCTGCCATCCTCCTCGACTGGGAAATGCCCGGAATGACGGGCATCGACCTGCTTCGCTGGGTCAAAACCCGGAGCGATCTCGCAGACGTTCCAGTGATTCTCGAAACGGCGAAGGACAGCGTCGAGCGAATTCGGGAGGGAATCGACGCGGGTGCATTTTACTACCTGACCAAACCGTTCGACCGCTACTTGCTTCTGTCGATCGTAAACGCAGCCTTGGGGGATTATCACAACAAGGCATCGATGGCGCGCAAGCTGAAAGAGAGTCAGAACCCGTTCCAGAATCTCGAGGAGGGAGTGTTTCGCTTCCGGACGCCCAGGGAAGGTGGGCAGTTGGCGGCCTGGATCGCCAACGCCTGCCCGGAGCCCGAAAGGATGACGGGTCTCATCGAGATCATGACCAACGCCGTCGAACACGGCAATCTCGGAATCACCTACGCCGAAAAGACACACCTGCTCGATAAAGGGACCTGGCTGAACGAGGTGCAGCGCCGCCTCGAACTGCCCGAGCTTGCCGGGCGGTTCGTCGAGGTGCAGCTCAAGAAGGCCCCCGACAAACTCACGGTGTTTGTCGAAGACCAGGGGGCAGGTTTCGATTTCAGGAAGTACCTGACGATCGACCCGCAGCGCGCCTTCGACAACCATGGCCGCGGGATCGCCATGGCAGGTATGTCGATGGCCATAGAGTACCTGGGCCGGGGTAATCAGGTGCGGGTGACAGTCCCGCTTGTCCGTCCCGGATCCTGAGACGCCGGACGATTCGTGAGGTGCCTGCCATGCGCGAACCGCAATCCCCCGGCGAGATGCCCGAGGAGTTGAGGACCCTTCGCGAGGTGTTGTCGCAGCGAAGATCGAGCGGCGCGCTGCAGGACGTGGAGCGCCAGCTGTTTCAGTTTCTGGAAGCCGTCCCTGTCGGCATTTTTGTCATCGACCGCCACGGCAAATCCCGCTATGCGAACGAGGCGGCCAAGCGCCTCCTGGGCCGGGGGATCGATCCGAACGCCGCCGCCGAACAGCTCGCGGATGTGTACCAGGCCTACGTTGCGGGAACGGACACGCCGTACGAGGCCCGCTACATGCCGATCGTCCGAGCCCTGTCCGGGGAATTCTCCATGGTGGAGGATCTCGAGATCCGGCGCGCCGACGGGCCATGCACGCTTCAGGCTTGGGGGGCGCCGGTCTTCGAACCCGACGGCGGCATCGCTTATGGGATCGCGGCTTTCACCGACATCACCGAGCGCCGCCGGGCAGAGCGCCGCCTTGCCGCCCAGCATGCGATCGTGCGAACACTTGCGGAGTGCGCTTCCCTGGACGAAGCTGCGCCGCGCATCCTGCAGTCGGTTTGTGAAACCGTGGAATGGGAATTCGGCTCGATCTGGAGGGTGGACCGGGAAGCCGGACTCCTGCGCTGCGTGGAAGTGTGGCATCGCCCCGGTCTCGACCTCGAAGAGTTCGAACACGCCACGCGGACCAGGACCTTCCCCTCCGGCGTCGGTCTGCCGGGGCGCACCTGGGAGAGCGGCAGCCCGGAATGGATCGTGGATCTCGCCATGGACCCGAATTTTCCCAGGTTGGCCGGGGCCGCGGGATGCGACCTGCACGGCGCCTTCGGGTTTCCCATTCTCCTTGACGAGCAGGTCATAGGAGTTCTCGAGTTTTTCAGCCGCAAGATCCGGCAGCCTGACCGGGCGCTCCTCGAAATAGTCGCGACACTCGGCAGCCAGATCGGCCAGTTCGTCGAGCGCAGGCGCGTCGAGCAGGAGCTCAAGCAATCGAAGGAAACCGCGGAAGACGCGGCCAGGTCGAAATCGGAATTTCTGGCGATCATGAGCCACGAGATCCGGACGCCATTGAACGCGGTCATCGGGATGACCGGGCTCCTGCTCGAGACTCAGCTGTCCGGCCAGCAGCGCGACTACGTCGAAACGATTCGCGTGAGCGGCGAGTCCCTCCTGTCGGTGATCAACGACATTCTGGATTTCTCCAAGATCGAATCCTCGCGCCTCGAACTCGAGAACCGGCCCTTCGAAATCTCCGCGTGCATCGAAGATGCGTTCGATCTGCTTGCCCCCAAGGCCCTGAACAAGTGCATCGACCTGGTGTACGCCATCGACCCGGCCGTTCCCCCATTCATCACGGGCGACGCCGCCCGTCTCCGCCAGGTGCTGCTCAACCTCATCGGAAACTCGTTGAAGTTCACCGAGCAGGGCGAGGTACTCGTTTCGGTCACGACTGCCGAAAGCGAACCCGGCGGCCTTCAGCTGGCATTCTCGGTGAAAGACACCGGAATCGGCATCCCGGCCGACAAACTCGATCGCCTGTTCAAGCCGTTTTCCCAGGTTGACGCTTCCACGACGCGCAGGTTCGGAGGAACAGGGTTGGGTTTGGCCATATGCGCCCGGCTGGTGGAGCTCATGGGTGGAACCATGCGGGTCCAGACAGTAGTGGGCGAGGGCTCGACATTCGTCTTCACGCTGAGAACGACGGAAGCCTCGAGTGCACAGACCTCGTATCGGGGCGCAAGCCTGCCGGAGGTTGCGGGCAAGCGTGTGCTGCTGGTCGACGACAACAGCACCAACCTCACCATCCTGCGGCTCCAGTGCAGCCAGTGGGGGATGCTCGTCCGGGCGACCACGTCCGCGCTCGAGGCGTTGGACTGGGTCGTGCAGGGCGAGCCGTTCGACCTCGCCATCCTGGACATGGAGATGCCGGGGATGGATGGAGTGGGTCTCGGGACCCGGATCCGGAAGCTGCGCACGAAGGAGTCCCTGCCGATGATCCTGTTGACGTCGCTGGGCAGAGAGGGGAACCTCGCGAACTCCCCTGATGCTCTGTTCGGGGCCTACGTCACCAAGCCGGTTCACAAATCGCAGCTCCTCGACATCATCTCGAGCGTGATCCGCGGCTCGACACCTGCCTCGAAAGCTGCAGAAGCAAAGGGGACGCTGGACCCGACGCTGGCCGGGCGACTCCCTCTGAGCATCCTCGTTGCAGAGGACAACGCCGTGAACCAGAAGCTGATGCAGCGCATCCTGGCCCAGATGGGTTACATCGCCGATCTCGCGGCCAACGGGATCGAGGTGCTCGATCTGCTGGCCAGACGCAAATACGACCTGATCTTCATGGATGTCGAAATGCCGGAGATGGACGGGCTCGAAGCCACGGCGCGCATCCGCCGGGACCTGCCCGCCGGCAGCCAGCCCATCATCGTCGGAACGACCGCCTACACGATGAAGGAGGATCGGGAGGCATGCTTCAGGTCCGGAATGGACGAATACGTCGGCAAGCCGATCCGGATCGTGGAAATCCAGGCGTCGCTTGAAAAATGGGGCCGGACGCTTCTGAGCAGGAAGGCCGCCGGGATCAGCGCCGCTTCAGAGCGGCTGCTTGACGAACAGCGGCTCGAGCAGCTGAGGTCACTGGGCGGAGACTCAAATGCCGGCCTTTTGACCGACCTGGCCGGCATCTATCTGGGTGAGCTGCCCGACATGATCCGCGCGGTTTCGGCGGCGCTGGACAAACTCGATCAGGCGGCAATCCTGAAAGCCGCGCACAGGCTCAAGGGCTCCAGCTCGAACCTCGGCGTGATCTTCGTTGCCGAACGCTGCCGCGAGATTGAAATCCTGGCGCGACAGGGCTCGTACGAGGGCGCCTCTGCGCTCCTGAATGAGATTGAGGAAGCGCAGCCCCGAATCAGGTCCGTTCTTTCGGATGCATCACGCGCCGAAACTTAGCCCCGGGGCACAAGGCTCAAATCCGTTGAACCGCAAGGGCCTCGAAGAAGCAAATCACGGCAATTGACCAGGTCGTTTCTTTGCGGCCTTCGTGGTCTTTGCGGTTCATTTTCAGATGCACCGTTGAGTCCCCGCCATAGAAGTGCCGGCTCGATACGCCCTTCCACGAATTGCACGAATGAGTGTCCCCACAGGGCATGCCCGAACGCCTTCGAGGCGAGGGTTGTTTTGTGGAATTCGCGTGAGTCAGTTCTTCCCCGGGCGGCGTTCGAAGAGGCCTTACCGGGCGGACAAGGCTTTCATCAGCCGGTAGCCGAACTCGAGGCCGTCGTAGAAATACGATGTGCGGATGCGCTCGTCCTGCCCGTGCGCACGGATGTCGTCCAGGTCGTAAAACATCTGGGCGATTCCGTATGTCGGGATGCCCGCGACCCGAAGAGCCTTGCCGTCAGTGCCCCCTGTTTCCATTACCGGGATTACCGGCAGCCCCGGCCAGATCGATCGGACCGTCTCCTCCACTCGCCCCATCACGGCGGGCGGCGGTGGGGAAGCCGGATTCGGCCGCAACGGGAACTTGACTCCGACGTCGACCCCGGGTCCGACGGCTTCCCTCAGCCTTGTCTCAATTTCCGACTGGGCGGTGCCCGGGAGTGCGCGGCAATTCACGGTCGCCTGCGCTGTCTGGGGCAGGGCGTTGTCGGCGTGCCCTCCGGAGAGCAGAGTAGCGACACAGGTTGTGCGCAGCAGGGCATTTTCATAGGGAGAACGGGACAGCCGGGCAGCGGCGTCCTCGTCGGGTGGTGTGCTCGCTGCGGCTTTTCGGTCGGCGGCCTCCTGCCCTTCTTTCAATGCCGCGGTGCGCTCGAAATAGCTCCGGGTGACGTCGTTCAGCTGCACAGGAAACTGCAGATCCCTCACTCGCAGCAAGGCAGCGGCAAGATCGTAGATCGCGTTCTCTTTTACTGGAAGCGAGCTGTGTCCGCCCGGATTCTTCACCGTGAGCAGAAACGAAACGTAGCCTTTCTCCGCCGCTTGCACGGAGTAGAGAATGCGCTTGCCGCCCTCTGCCTGTCCTCCCCCGGAGTCTGTGTTCACACAAAACTCCGCATCAATCAGGCTGCGCCGATTCCTCAAGAGCCATTCAACACCGTTCGGACCACGGCCGCCCTCCTCGTCGGCTGTCAGAGCCAGAATGATGTCCCGCTCCGGCTTGAATCCCTCTTTTTTCAGCCGGATCATGTTTGCCACCAGCAGCGCCGCGTCGCCCTTGATGTCCTGCGTTCCGCGGCCGTAGAAATACCCGTCCTTCTCGATGAGCTTGAACGGGTCCATCGTCCAGTCTCCCCGCCTGGCCTCCACCACATCGAGATGCGCGAGAAATACGACCGGCGGCGCGCCGCCGGTTCCTTTCAACCTCGCAACGACATTTCCCTTTTTCGGTGCGGGGACCACCACCTGCACGTCGTCCGCATCGTAGCCGGCCGCCTTCAGTCTCCGTGCCACGGCTTCCGCCGCCGCCGTGTTGTCGCCAATCGAGTCGGTCGTGTTTATTTCAATCAGCTCCGCGAGCACGGCACGCGCCAGTTCGCGCGGCGACTCCTGCGCCCGTGCGCTCGCAGCCATCACCAGAACTGCCAGAAGCTGCTTCCCAAACGCCAAATGTCCATGAATTCGCATGCCGATTATTATAGACGGGGATCGACGACAGCAACATGCCGTGTTTGGCGACACATCCCGTCGGCAACAAACTAAATGCTGACGTCTGCAAATGCATTGACGTATTCTTGAAATGCGTGTGAGATTTCTCACCGCAGGGGCGCCGAGGACGCGGAGAGGGGGAGGCGATGAAAAGGATATTGGTGATGTTGGCGGTGGGGACGATCTGGGTACCGCTCTCTGCGGGGGCGGATCTGCGAGTCGGCATCGTCGGGTTGGATACCTCACATGTAATTGCGTTTACGAAGTCCTTGAATGACCCCACCAGCGTGGATCATGTGCCGGGCGGACGCGTCGTTGCGGCGTATAAGGGGGGAAGCCCCGATTTGAAAGCCAGTGCAGGGCGTGTCGACAAGTTTACGGCGGAGCTGCTGGATAAATACAAAATCACGCTTGCAGGAAGCATCCCCGCCCTCTGTGAAATGGTCGACGTCATACTGCTCGAGAGTGTGGACGGCCGTGTACACCTCGAACAGGCGCGTCAGGTGTTCCAAAGCAAGAAACCGGTGTTCGTAGACAAGCCCCTCGCGGCGAGCTTTGCCGATGCCAGGGAGATTGCGCGTCTGGCGAAAGAAAGCGGCACACCCTGGTTCAGTTCCTCCTCGCTCCGCTTCGCTCCGACCTTTCAACAGGTGCTGCGCGATGCGACCGCCGGGCCTATTCTCGGCGTGGAGACCCACGGCCCCGCGCACTTGGAGCCCACCAATCCCGGCTTGT
>Ga0316628_100001513_pt1 | contig 16455 bp, 16 predicted proteins | sample OWC_Aug_M2_C1_D5_FD_207648 | JGI IMG/M metagenome (GOLD analysis project Ga0316628, IMG submission 207648) | Wetland soil microbial communities from Old Woman Creek delta, Ohio, United States - OWC_Aug_M2_C1_D5_C | ecosystem: Environmental > Terrestrial > Soil > Wetlands | place: USA: Ohio... | reverse complement strand
CCGCTGGAGCAGTCGACCATGTCGATGCCGGCCTTCTTCAGTTCCCGCGCCAGGGCGATGGTCTGCGGGAGATCCCACCCTCCCTCGACCCAGTCCGTCGCGGAGACGCGAACCAGCACCGGAAGTCCTTCCGGCCACTCCCCGCGCACGGCGCGGGCCACGGACACGGGGAAGCGGAGACGGTTCTCCAGGCTTCCGCCGAAGGCATCCGTCCTTCGGTTGGTCAATGGGGACAGGAATTCATGAAGGAGATACCCATGCGCCATGTGTACCTCGACGACCTCGAAGCCCGCCTCCCGTGCGTGCCGGGCGGCTGCGGCAAACGCATTGCGGGCGCGATCCATGTCCGCCTCGGTCATTTCCCGGGGGACGGCGTATCCTTCGGCGAAGGGTACCGGGCTGGGAGCGATCGGTTGCCATCCCCCGCTCCCGGCGTCCAGCGGCTTTCCTCCCCGCCAGGGAACATCGGTCGACGCTTTCCTGCCTGCGTGCGCGATCTGGATACCGGCCACGGCTCCATGCCGGCGGATGAATCCCGCGATGTTTCGGAACGCGGCAGCATGTTCCCGGGACCAGATCCCGGTATCGAAGGGTGAAATCCGTCCCTCCGGGGAAACCGCCGTGGCTTCCGTCATCACCAGGGCGGCGCCTCCGACCGCCCTGCAGCCCAGGTGCACCAGATGCCAATCGGTCGGCATTCCATCGACGGCGGAATACTGGCACATCGGGGAGACGAAGATCCGGTTCCTGAATTCCACTTCCCCCAGGCGAAGCGGCGAAAACAGGCATGCTCCGCTCATGTGGGATCCTTCAGCTTCAGCCGGCCCTTGTTCCCTTCAAGGAAAGCCCGCAGGTCCCCCGCGGCATCGAGCAGCCTTGTCCATTGCTCGTAATACAGGGTCACCGGGAAACGCCCCAATCCATAGACGCTCACGCCCCCCTTCTCACCGACCTTGAACTCGAGCTTTCCGCTTTTCCTCGTTCCGGATTGCTTCTCGAGCTCGGCGATCCGTGCCAGCAACTCTTCCTTGGTCGGCTCCGACATCGGAACTTTCCTCCTCTCGTAAACGGGACATTCCGGTTCGCCAGCCGCTGCCTGCCGGCGTTTTTCCCTTCGCCAGCTTCATGGTACCCTACTGCATTGCGGGGAGGAAATCGGATGCCGGAGGATATGAAATGAAACGATCACTGTATCTGCTGCCTCTCCTGATGATCGTGCTGGTTCAACCTGCCCATGCCGGGATCATGGATGACCTGTTCAAGGGGGCCGGGCTGGGACAAAAATCAGGCCCCGGAGACGACCAGATCGCCTCCGGACTGAAGGAGGCCCTCTCGATCGGAACCGGGCATGCCGTCACCGCGACATCGAAGACCAACGGCTACTTCGGCAACCGGTCCATCAAGATCCTCATGCCCGATAAGATCCGGAAAGTGGCGGATATCCTCGGAAAGGCGGGGTATCAGAAAGAGGTGGACGATTTCGTTCTCAGCATGAACCGGGCCGCGGAGAAAGCCGCTCCTCAGGCCAAGGCGATCTTCATCGATGCCATTCGACAGATGACCATCGAGGACGCCCGGAAGATCCTCGATGGCGGCGACACCGCCGCTACCGAGTATTTCAAGTCCAAAACCTCCGGGAAGCTGTACGGGGCGTTCCAGCCCATCGTGTCGTCCAGCATGAACGAGGTCGGTGCGACCCGCTCCTACAAGGAGATGATGGGCAAGTACACGGCCCTGCCCTTTGCCGGCGCCGAGTCGCTGGACCTGGACCGGTACGTCACCGACAAGGCCCTGGCCGGGCTCTTCTTCATGGTGGGGCAGGAAGAGATCAAGATCCGGAAAGACCCCGCCGCAAGGGTGACCGACCTCCTGAAAACCGTCTTCGACCGGAGATGATCCGCGGGGCCGGCATGGCATGGATCGTGAAAAATACCTGATCGATTTATCGTGAGAGCCGGATTCAGGAAGCGATCCTGCACTTTCTTATATCCCGCCTGTTCCAACTCCCCCTCATTACAGGCCGAAAGGAACGGCTGCGGCTTCCTTCAGTTGCCCTGCGTCAATGGTGTAGGCCCTGGCGAATCCGGCAACGAAACGGGCCTCCCTGGGGACAAGGCGGAGCAGGAGAAAATCATTGAATTCAAAGAGGGGAGACGAATCGGGGAACCGTTTTTCGTAGAGTGCTTTCGCCTCCGCATATCCGCTCGAGTCCTCCGGGATTAACCGGGCTTCTCCCTGGATGCTGACCCGCGCCAGTGTCTGGGGATTGCGATCTTGCGCCGTATATCGAAAGGATGCGGCCTGCCCCCGGCTCGATTTCTTGAACTCCGACGACCGGTTGCGCCCGTTCGAATCTCCGCGAAACCCGGGGATGCCCGGGATCATCCCAAGACCATCGGACCGACCTGACATATATACCCGCGACTCATTACGGGACGGGAGGTTGGATTGCCATGAAAAACACAATCCTTCTCGCCTTCGTGATCGTAGTGGCCAGCATCTGGATGGAATCCGGAATCAACGCGACCGTACCGGCCGCTCAGCAGGCAGGTTCGGGAATCATGAGCGCCGGGAACCCCGCGGGATTCATCGAAAAACTCGCCCCGGGGCTCTTCCGGGAAGTGACCGCCTACAACGTGGGAAGGCGGAATCAGACGAGCGGAAAGCCGTGCATCGGGGCCACCGGGAAAAACCTCTGCCGTCTCGTCGCGGAGGGGGCCAGGATCTGCGCCGCGAACTTCGTCGAGATGGAGACGATCCTGCACATCGAGGGATACGGCCAGTGCATCGTCCTCGACCGCATGAACCGGCGGTTTGGACGTCGCGTCGACATCGCGATGAACGAGAACGAGGTCGACAGGGCCATCGAATTCGGTATCCAGCGGAGGTACGTTGAGGTAAAACCCGGATATCCTTGAAAAGTTGAAAGGCCGTCGCCCCCATTTTCGTACCGTTTCGCCGCAATCCGGTACTCGCCGTACGTTCGAAACACCTTGTTCGCCTTTTCCGACGAGACCTCCAATCTTGTAAATCAGTATATTTAAATGTTATTGTATAGGCGATCCGATCCACGGCATCCGTTCGCCATCCATTCGCCGACGGACATCAGGAGGAACGCCATGAAACGGCAAGGCGCGATCATCGGATTTGCCCTGTTCGCGGTCGTGGGATTCCTGCTCGGAGGCTGTGCGGCAAGTTACCAGGCGCGAAGCATGGACGTAAAGGATTCGATGCTGGTCAACCCGGCCATCCTAGAGCCGGGGACCGGCGACCAGGCTCTTTACCGATACCGGAACCCGGATGCAAAGGGCAGGCGGTACACGAAGATGCTGGTCGATCCGGTCCTGCTCAAAAAGTCGGCCGAGCTCGACGTCGAGGCGTTGGAGAATTACCAGAAGTTGGCGAACAATGCGTACCTCTATCTGGTGCAGGAACTCCAGAACGATTTCCAGATCGTGAAATCCCCCGAACCGGGGGCATTGAGGATCCAGGTCGCCATCATCGATGCGGAGCCTTCGAGCAAGGTCAGCAACATCCTGTCGAGCGTCGTGCCGATCGGCATCGGGATTTCCGCGATCAAGGGCGCCAGCACCGGGAAACAATCGGGGGTGGGGGAAATCACCGCGGAATTCAAGCTGACCGATTCCATGACCGGAGAGTTGCTCGGGGCTGCCGTCGATCGCCGCGTCGGCGGCAAGGACGTCGGGGGAATGTTCGACAATTGGTACAATGCCGACGCCGGCCTGAAATACTGGGCCAAGCGGTTGCGATTCGTCCTGTGTACGGAGGGCGGCAACACGAACTGCGTGAAGCCCTGACCGTCAGTACAGCGCGAAGAGAGATTATCGCCTGGATCTGGTGGAACGGGAACGGGGGCCCTACGAACAACTGGGTGGAATAATGGCGTCGATTCCCTCCCCGGAGAACATCGTCGCTTGTCCCGATTGCGACCTGTTGCTGCGCATTCCCCCACTCCCCCCCCGGGGGATGGCGCGATGTCCGAGGTGCGATCGGGCTCTCGCCACCCGGAAGCCGGGATCCATCGACCGCACGCTGGCGCTGGCGGCTGCCGCGGCGATCGCATTCCTCTTCGCCAACGTGGAGCCGCTGATGGGCCTGTCGGCCGGGGGGCGGGAATCGAGCACGACGATCGCCGGCGGCGCATGGGAAATGTGGATGCAGGAAGAGAAGATCACGGCCATTCTCGTCGTAGTCTTCGCGATGCTCGCACCGGCCCTGGAAATCGGATTCCTTCTGGTGATCCTCCTCTCCGTGCGGCGGCCGCCCGCTCCGGCCTGGATCGGCACCCTGTTGCGCTGGGTGAAGATCACCGGGTTCTGGTCGATGGTCGAGGTGATGATGCTGGGCATCCTCGTCGCGCTGGTCAAGATCGCGGCGCTCGCGCGGGTGGTCCCCGGCACCGGGATCTTCGCGGCCGGTGTGCTCATCCTGCTTCTCGCGGCGATGTCGGCCAGCTTCGACCCTCGCGAGGTGTGGTTGCGGGTCCGGTGGGCGAACGGCGAAGGACCGCGGCAGGTTCAGCCTCCCGGAGAGGCGGACGTCGGCGGGGCGGGGCGATGATCGGGGCCGAGCGGACCGGGGCGCGGGCGGGACTCGTCTCGTGCCGGGCTTGCGGTCTCCTTTCCCGGATGGCCGGCGCGGAGGAGCCCGGATACTGCCCCCGGTGCGGCGAGAAACTCGAGTTCCGCCGTCATCACGCGATCCAGCGCACGTGGGCGCTCATGATCGCCGCTGCAATCTGCTACCTCCCGGCCAATATCCTCCCGGTGATGAGGACGACCACACCGACTTCCGATGAGCCCGACACCATCCTCAGCGGCGTCGTCCTGCTCTACACGACGGGCTCGTGGCATTTGGCGCTGATCGTGCTGGTCGCGAGCGTGATGATCCCCCTGGTGAAATTGGCGGCTCTCGCCTACCTGCTGATCACGGTGCAGCGCGGCTCGTTCCGGAACCGGCGGGAACGGACGCGGCTGCATCGCGTTCTGGGCGTCATCGGCCGATGGTCGATGCTCGACGTATTCGTCGCCACGTTCGTCGTCGCGCTCATCCAGCTCCAGCCGCTCATGTCCGTTGCGCCCGAACCCGGCGTGCTGTTCTTCGCAGCGGTGGTCATCCTGACGATCTTCGCCGCCGAATCGTTCGATCCCCGCCTGATCTGGGATTCCAGCCGAGGGAAGCGGGGGCCAGATGGCTGAAAACGACGAACTCGCGGATCTACCGGAAGCAACGACCGTGGCGAGGAAACGTACGGGATTGTCGATCGTCTGGATCATCCCGATCGTCGCCGCGCTGGTGGGACTCGGGATCGTCATCCAGCGCTACCTGAACGAGGGGCCGACGATCAGGGTCGCTTTCCGGACGGCGGAGGGGATCGAGCCCGGAAAGACCTTCATCAAGTACAAGGACGTCGTGATCGGAAAGGTCACGGAGGTGGCGCTCTCCGGGGACTACTCGCGGATCCTCGTCACGGCCAAGATGGAAAAACACGCGGAAGACCTGCTGGTCGAAGACAGCCGGTTCTGGATCGTGAGACCGCGCGTCACCCTGAGCGGGGTGTCCGGCATCGGCACCCTGCTCTCCGGTAACCACATCGGGTTCGAGCCCGGGAAGTCCAGGGAAACGCATCGCGACTTCGTCGGGCTGGAAGTGCCTCCCCCCATCACGGGCGGCCGGCCGGGCCGGGAGTTCACATTGCGGGCGGAAAGCCTCGGGTCGCTGGGTATCGGCTCGCCGGTCTACTATCGCCGCCTGAACGTGGGGCAGGTCATCGGATACGCCTTGGGGGCGGACGGAAATTCCGTCGACATTTCGATCTTCCTGGACGCTCCCTACGACGGCTACGTCACATCGGGTACGAGGTTCTGGGAGTCCAGCGGCATCCGGGCCTCGATGGGCGCCAACGGGCTTTCCCTGCATACCGAGTCGGTGGTTTCCCTGCTGATCGGAGGGATCGTGTTCGAAACGCCTTCATCCGGGCAGGCAGGCAACCCGATCGCCCCGAAATCCGTGTTCAAGCTGTTCGACAGCCGGGATGCCGCACAGGCGCCGCAGGAGGCCGAGGTGGAGCGCTACCGGCTGTACTTCAAGGAATCCTTGCAAGGGTTGGCGGCTGGCGCCCCCGTCAACTTCCTCGGATTGCCGATCGGCGAAGTCACGGAGATCGGCCTGGAATACGCCCCGGAGACGCTGAGCATCCGTACGCGCGTGGAGATCATGACCTACCAGTATCGTTTCCTCCGGCATTTCGGGAAGGCAGACGTCGCCGCGGCGAAGACCTTGACCCGGCAGGAGCGGCATGCATTTTTCCAGCGCCTCGTCGAGGAACGGGGCCTGCGTGCGCAATTGCGCTCCGGCAGCCTCTTCAGCGGGCAGATGTACGTCGCCCTCGACTACTTCCCGGGCTCCCCGAAAGCAAGGGTCGATTGGTCACGAAAGCCTCCGGTCATTCCGGTGGTTCCGGGGGAACGGGCGAACCTGGAAATGAGGCTCAAGAGCATTCTCGCGAAGCTCGACAAGGTCCCGATGGAAGAGATCGGCAACGATCTGAAAAAGTCCCTCGGATCGCTCGACAAGACGCTGCAAGGCGCGAATCGGACGCTGGCCCGCGTCGACGGGGAGACCCTTCCCGAAGTGAAGAAGACGCTGGAAGAGCTGCGGCGGGGGATCGCCGCCGCCGAACGTCTCCTCGGGAACACGGACAACACCCTCACGGGCCCCGACGCGCCGGCGCAGCAGGAGCTGCGCGACGCATTGCAGGAAATCGCCCGCGCCGCCCGGGCGATCCGGGTGCTCGCCGACTACCTCGAACGGAACCCCGAGTCAATCATTCGCGGGAAAAACAAGGAGAATCCCTGATGCGCCGGCTCCTTTTCCGCGTCTTTCTCTTCGCGCTCGTCGTTGCCGGAACGGGATGCGCCTCGCCACGGTCGAACTTCTACACGCTGAATTCCGAGGCGAAGGCGGTAACGGCGGCGGCGGACTACACCGTCGTGGTCGGTCCCGTATCCGTTCCGGCCGTGGTCGACCGTCCGCAGATCGTCACGCGGCTTGCGCCGAACCGGGTGGCCATCGAGGAGTTCCATCGCTGGGCGTCCCCCTTGAAGGACGCAATCCCCCGGGTCGTCGTGGAAAATCTCTCGGCGATGCTGGGCACGCCCCACGTCACCGTGTTCTCCCAGCCAAGGACGGCCGGCGCGCGCTACCGCGTCCTGTTCGATGTGATTCGTTTTGAATCCGCGCCCGGCGAGGCGGCCACCCTGGATGCCGTATGGACGGTACGGGGCACGCAGGGCGGGGCGGTGCGGGAGGGGCGAACGACGGTCAGCGAACCCGTTCCCGACCGGGGGTACGCCACCCTGGCGGCTGCCCACAGCCGCGCACTGGGCCGTTTGAGCGGGGATATCGCCGAGGCGATCCGGGCGTTGGAGCGAAGGGGGGCGGAGTAAGGATCATCGTTGCAACCGATCGCACGCCGATCATGAACGGGGTTTCTTCCCCCTCCCGAAGGCGCTGACCACGATGGCGACCACGGAAACGAGATAAAGCTGGCCGATGACGGCCTCGGTGACCGCGAACATCCGCCCCGGTCCGTATCCCGCCGTCAGGTCACCGTATCCGACGGTGGTGAGGGTCGCGAAGCTGAAGTAAAGGTAATTCACCTGGTTTTCCACCCCGGGTTGCGCGAAGAACGGGGTATTGAAGGCAATGGCTGCGGCACCGTAGATAAAGGCAAAGTACGCGCCGATCCACAGGTAGGCGCACAGGGCGCCGAGGACGACTTCCAGGTCGACTCCTTCCACCTGGAAATCCTTTCGAATCCTCAGGAAAATCGTAACCGGGGCCACCAACAGGAGTATGCTCCAGGCGGCCAGCAAGAGGTTCTGGAACAAGCCGGGGTAACCTTGGGCGGGGACGGTTGCCGCCGCCGTGATGAACGTCAGCAATCCCATCGTCAGAAAAAAGGACCGACGGACCCTGGAGACATAGAGCGTCATCACGAATGCGGTCAACCTGACGCAGGGTCGGAGGATCCATACCAGCGGCCGATTTTCCGGAAATCCGGACACGATCAGGTGAAACAGGAGGATGGGGAGGAGCCACGTGAATCCCGGCCGGGCCCATCGGCGCCCCCCCATGCTTGCCTCGACTTGGGATGAGGGATCCATCCTCTACCTGTCGAAGAACTTCTGCATCTCTTCCGGTTTGACCCCGGCCTGCAGCAGCAGCATCGCGAGGATCCTGGCCTTCTGCGGAGACAGGTTGTCCGCCATCACCGCCCCCGCCTCCTTGAGCGTCTTCCCGCCGCCCTTGTTGCCGTACACCGGAAGGACCCGGCCGTTTTGGACCCTCGTCGAGACGATCACCGCCACCTTTTTCGCGACCGCTTCCCGGATCGCCTCGTACATGGGGATGTTCACGTTCCCCCACCCCAATGCCTGGACGACGATCGCCTTCGCTCCAGCGGCCGCCGCGGCTCTCACCATCGCCCCGTCCGCCCCGCCGTACATCGCCACGATCTCGACATACGGCAGCTTCTCCTCCACCAGGGGGATGTGCTGCCGGCGCAACGGCGCGCGATAGAAGACCACCCGGTCGTTGTCCACGTTTCCGAGGAATCCGAAGTCCCCGGATTTGAAGGTCTCCACGTCCGAGGTGTGGGTCTTGGTAACCTCCCGGGCCGCGTTGATCTGGTTGTTCAGCGCGATCATGGCGCCCTTGCCGCGAGCGTCGGGCGACACGCAGGTCCGCGCCGCGTTCAGGAGGTTGCGGGATCCGTCGAAGTCCTTCTCGGAGGCGTTGCGCTGCGCACCGATGAGGACGATCGGCTTCTCGCTCTTGACCGTGAGGTCGAGGAAGTACGCCGTCTCCTCGAGGGTGTCGGTCCCGTGGGAGACGATGACGCCCGCGACCTCCGGCCGCGCGAGCGACTCCACGACCGCCTTCTGCAGCGCCACCCACAGGACGGGGTCCATGTACTCGGAGGGGACGTTGGCGAGGTTTTGCACCTCGATCTTCGCCACCTTCGCGATCCCGGGCACGGTGGTCACCAGGTCCTCCCCGCTGATCGCGGGTACGGGGGCGTTCAGGACGGGGTCGATCTTCATCGCGATCGTCCCCCCCGTGGCGATCATCGTGACCACCGGCAGGTCCGCCGCGACGGTTCCGGAGGGCACCGATACCGCGATGAGCGACAAGGATGCCACCGCAAGCACCAGCAATTTACACGTTGGTTTTTTCATCCTGGCCCCCTTCCTCCTACTTTTCCGGAATCCGCTTGAGCGTCTCGGCCAGGAGGACCGTCACCTTCTTCACGCTCGGAATGGACAATCTTTCATCCGGCGAATGGACGTCCTTCATCGTCGGTCCGATGGAAACGATATCCAGATCGGGATACTTGGCGCCGATCGTGCTGCACTCCAGTCCCGCATGGACGGCCACGATACCGGGCTCCTTGCCGAAGAGGTCCGCATGGATCCGCGACATCAGGCGTACGATCGGGGATCCGGGATCGGGCCTCCACCCCGGATAACGGCTGGACATCCGGACGTCCTCGCCTGCCAATTCCCATACGCTCGACAGCATCGCTCCCACGTCATCGAGGGACGTGTCCACCGAACTGCGCGTCAGAATCGCGACTTCCAGTTGACCGTCCCGGACATGCACTATGCCGGTATTGGTCGACGTTTCGACGAGCCCCGCCACGACGTTGCTCATCCGCATCACGCCTTGAGGGGCGCCATGGAGGGCGTTCAGCAGGTCGCTCTGGGCCTTCTCCTCCATTACCATGGCCGGCAGGTCGGCCGGGACAGCGGTCACGCTCAGGTTCGGCTCTACGGCTCCCAGTTCCTTCTTGAGGATTCCTTCATAGTCCCGGACTCGCTTGAGAAACGCGTTTTCCCGACCTTCGGGAATGCAGACAAGGGCAGAGGCTTCGCGGGGGATGGCGTTGGCCGCCGTCCCGGAATCAAACTGCGCCAGCAGGATTCCATATTCCCCGGAGGTCTCGTCCAGGAAGCGCACCAGCAGCTTGGCGGCGTGACCTCGGCCCAGATGGATGTCGAGCCCCGAATGACCTCCCTTGAGACCCTGGACGGTCATGCGGAGAGCTGCCATGCCGTCCGGTGGAGGCGTATCCGGATAGGTCGACTTGATGGTCGCATACTCCCCGCCCGCGCTTCCGATCGTGAATTCGCCCTCGACTTCCGAGTCCAGGTTGATAAGGATGTCCCCCGTAAGAAGACCGGGCATCAGGCCCTGGACGCCGTCCAGTCCATCCTCTTCATTCACGGTGAACAATACGTCGATCGGGCCCGTCGCCATTGTCTTCGATTGCAGGACAGCCATCGCGATCGCCATCCCGATGCCGTCGTCGGCGCCCAGGGTCGTCCCATCGGCCTTGACCCATTCCCCCTCCACGTATGCCCCGATGGGGTCCTTCATGAAATCGTGGATCTTTCCGGCCGACTTCTGGGCGACCATGTCCATGTGGGCCTGCAGAATGACCCCTTTCCGATTCTCCATCCCCTCGGTGGGAGGTTTCCTGATGATCACGTTCCCCGCCCCGTCGATGACCGTATCGAGACCCAGGTCGTTTCCGAACCGGACAAGGAATCCCCGCACTTGCTCCTCGTTACGGGAAGATCTCGGGACCCGGGTCAGGTCATGGAAGTTCTGCCATACGTCCCGCGGCTCGAGGATCCTGACCGCATCCGCCAACGGGATCCTTCCCGCCAGGTTTCCCGCCTCTTGGGGCGATTGCGCGGCTGGAGGAGGTCCGGCAGGCGATATGTCCGAATAAAGGATGATGGTCAAAACAGCCAATGACAGTCTGATGGATTGTCGAATGCGCGGCATGAGCGTGGTCTCCTTTCCGCTTGGGTCTCCGATGTTCGCGCTGCCTCAATGGTTCTCCGTGTGCTCGTCCCACCAGGGCCGGTCCGGCTTCTTGTCCGTGCCCGCGATCCCCGGGCTTGTCATCTCGTAAGGGTCGAGGATCCTGTTCAGCTGCTCCTCGGTAAGCACCTTGTCCCTGAGGATCAACTCCCGGACCGATTTCCCGGTCAGGTTCGCCTCCCGGGCGATCCGGGCGGCCGTCTCGTACCCCACGTGGGGGTTGATCGCCGTGATGACGCCCGTGCTGTTGTCCACGTACGCCTTCATCCGGTCCACGTTCGGCACGAGGCCCTCGACGAGGTGCGTCCGGAACACGATGAAGACGTTCTTCATGATGCTGATGGACTGAAGCAGGTTGAAAACGAGTACCGGCTCCATCACGTTCAGCTCGAACTGGCCCGCTTCCGAGGCGAGGCAGATCGTGTGGTCGTTCCCGATGACCTGGAAGGCGACCTGGTTCACCACCTCTGCCATCACCGGATTCACCTTCCCCGGCATGATGCTGCTCCCCGGCTGTCGGGACGGGAGCTGGAGCTCGCCGAGGCCGCACCGCGGCCCAGAGGCCATCAGCCGGAGGTCGTTGGCGATCTTTGACAGGTTCATCATGCAGACCTTGAGCATCGCCGACACCTCGGTGTAGCCGTCGGTGTTCTGGGTGGCGTCCACGAGATGCTCGGCCCTCTTGATGGGCCAATTGCTGATTCCCCCGAGGTACAGCACCACTTTCTCGATGTATTCGGGATCTGCGTTGAGCCCCGTCCCGACGGCGGTGGCCCCCATGTTCACCTCGAACAGGTGCAGCCCGATGCCGGTGATCCGCCGGATGTCCCGGTCCAGGACCCGGCGGTATGCCCCGAATTCCTGGCCCAAACGGATGGGGACCGCGTCCTGGAGATGCGTCCGGCCCATCTTGATGATCCCCTCGTATTCCTTCTCCTTGGCCGCGAAGGCGTCGCGCAGGTTCTTCAGCTCGCCCAGCATCTCCTTCAGGAGATCGAGGGTGGCGATGTGGACCCCCGTGGGGAAGGCATCGTTGGTGGACTGGGCCATGTTCACGTGGGTGTTGGGGCTGATGACCTTGTAGGTCCCCTTGGGAACCCCAAGGATCTCCAGGGCGCGATTGGCCAGCACCTCGTTCGCGTTCATGTTGATCGACGTTCCCGCGCCGCCCTGGATGGGGTCCACCAGGAACTGGTCGTGGAACTTCCCCTCGATCACCTCGTCGGCCGCCGCCGAGATGGCGTCGGCGATCTTCGGATCCAGGTGCCCCGTCTCCCGGTTGGCCAGCGCGGCCGCTTTCTTGACCTTGGCCATCGCGCGGATGAGGGCGGGGTGGATCCGGTACCCGGTGATCGGGAAGTTCTCGATGGCCCGGAGGGTCTGCACGCCGTAATAGGCTTCGACCGGGACCTGCCGCTCCCCGAGGAAGTCCTTCTCGATCCTGAACTCCATTGTCACGCTCATGGTCTCCTCCTTTTTTTCATCGTGCGGTCAGAACAGGAACTTGCCGATCGCGAGGCCGACGGTAACGGCGGTTACCGTTGCCACCAGGCCGGGCAGCATGAAGGAATGGTTCAGCACGAACCGGCCGATCCGGGTCGTCCCGCTCCGATCGAAGTTGATGGCGGCGATAAGGGTCCCGTAGGTCGGCAGGAAGAAGTACCCGTTGACGGCCGGCCACGAGGCGATGAGAGTTCCGGGGGGGAGGCCGAGGCTGATCCCCAGCGGCATGAGCGCCCGCGTCGTCGCGGCCTGGCTGAAGAGGAGCACCGAGGCGAAGAAGAGCCCCACGGCGAAGATGCCCGGATGGGCCGCCGTCAGGTCGCCGATCTGCCCGATGATGAGCTTCTCGTTCGCCTTGATGAACGTGTCTCCCAGCCACGCCAGCCCGAAGATCCCCACCACCGCCGTCACCCCCGCCTGGGAGGAGGCGGTCTTGGGCACGTCCCCGGCCGGAACGCGCGTCACCGCCAGGATGAGGGCCGCCATCGAGAGCATCACGATCTGGATGGTGGTCGCCATGTCGAGGGGGACCATCTTTCCGGACTTGAGGAACACCGGCCGCAGGACGGGGAACAGGCCCGCGGCGACGACCAGCCCTACGCCCAGCAGAAACATCAAGGCGCTGGTGCGGGCGGTCTTGGGGAGTTCCTTCCGTTCCGCGGTTCCCTTCCCCGCCCGGGGCGGCTCGATCTCCCCCGCCTTCAGTCGCCGCTGGTATTCGGGGTCGTCCGAAAGCTCCTTCCCCACACGGGACTGGACAAGGGCTGCGATGATCACGCCGATCAGCGTCGCCGGGATGGCGATGGCGATGATCTTGAACAGCCGGATCCCCGAGGGCTCGAACAGGGCGATCATCGCCGCCGTGGCGGCCGAAACGGGCGAGGCGGTGATCGCCTGCTGGGAGGCGATGGTGGAGACGGCGATGGGGCGCTCGGGCCGGATGCCGTTTTCGTGGGCCACCTCGTGAATGACGGGGAGAAGGGGGTAGAAAACGTGTCCCGTGCCCGCCCCAAGGGTGAACAGCCAGGAAACCAGCGGGGCCACGATCGTGATCCGCTTCGGGTTCCGCCGTATGAGTCCCTCGGCCACCCGGACAAGCCAGTCGATCCCCCCCGCGGCCTCCATCACCGAGGTGGCCATGATCACCGCGAGGATGATGAGCATCACGTCGACGGGGGGAGCCGTGGGCGGGAGGCCGAAGACATAGGTGAGGACGAGGACGCCGGCACCTCCCCACAGCCCCAGGCCGACTCCCCCGAACCGGCTGCCCATGAGGATCGCGGCGATGACCACCGCGAATTCGAGAAGGAGTTTCACCGTCATGGCTTCCCTTCCTTTCCCGATCCCGCGCCGAAATATTTCTCACGGAGGCGATCGTAGGTGCCGTCCCTTTTCATCGCCGCCAGCTTCTCGTTGACCCACCGGAGGGTAGTCATGTCCCCCTTGCGGACCGCGATAGAGTACGGGCGGGGAAGGATCGGCTTCCCCGCGGCCTTGAAGCCCGGGTTCTCCCTCGCCAGCGCAAGGACCACCATGTCGTCCTGGCACAGGGCGTCCGCCTTCCTCGTCTTGAGGGCCTGGATGACTTCCCCCGTATTCCTGAATGAGACCCTTTTCGCCGTGGGGGCCACCAGGGCAAGGTCCTTCTCCTGGACCGATCCCTCGATGACCGCCACCGTCCTCCCGGCGATATCCTCGATCCCCCGGACCGGGCTTCCGGCGGGGACGAGGAACAGGGAGGCGGAAACGAAGTACGGGTCGGAGAACTCGAGCACCTGCCTCCGCTCCTCCGTGACGGTCATGGCCGCAACGATCATGTCGATCCAGTCGTTGTAGAGGAACGGGATGCGGCTTCCGGAGGTGACCGGGACCGCTTCCAGCCGGCCTTCTTCCTCGAACAGGGCTTTCGCGAGGTAACGGGCGATGTCGACTTCGAACCCCTCCGGCTTCCCGGAACGATCCAGGTAGCCGAAGGGCGGAAAGTCGGTCTTCACCCCCACGAGCAGCATCCCGCGGCTCCGGGCGTCGTCCAGCCCGCCGGCGGAAGCCGGGCCCCCGACGGCCAGTCCGAGCAGCAGAACCGCGGCGAGCCAGACGATTCCTCCTCCCGCGACGTTCCTTCGATCCATCGGATCCCTCCCCCGACGAAATGCGTCGCCATGGTCGAATCCCTTGCCGGGGATCCTTTCCCCCGATTTCACCGCCCGGTCTCAACGCGCTGCGAGCAGCAACCAGGGGGTACCCACGACCAGGAAAAGCAGCAGGTTGAACGCCGTGGTGAACGCGCCCATCCGGTACAGTTCCCGTTGGGTCAGATAACCGCTGCCGACGAAGATCACGTTCTGGCTGCCCCCCTGCGGGGTGATCGTGGAGAAGTAGCTGCTTGCGAAGAGGAGGGCGAACGCGAGGATTTCCTTCGGCACGCCCGTCCGGATCCCCACGTCCAGGAACACGCCGAAGAGAGCCAGCACCTGGGACGACTGGCTGACGAAGAAGTAATGCATCAGCACGTAGAGGACGACCAGCGCAACATAGGCTACGGGCCAGGAGACTCCCGAGAGCCTCGTTGCCAATCGCTCTCCCACGTAGCCCATGAAGCCCAGCTCGTTGAGCTGCCCGCTCAACGCGAAGAGGACGGCAAGCCAGAGGAACGTGGCGAGCGTGTCCCCTTCGCGGCTGAAATCCTCGAGCGTGAGTACGCTGGTGGCAAGCAACGCTCCGAGACCGGCGAAGGCCACCGCGGTCAGGTCCAGGTTCAAGGTCCCGGCAAGGATCCAGCCCGTCACCATGAGGGCAAACGCAACGCCCACGATTTTTTCGTTCCGGCCCATGGGGCCCATGGCCCTGAGCGCCTCGCGCGCGGCGGCCGGCGCGGAGGGGGTGTCCTTCACTTCCGGAGGGAAGAACTTGTAGAGCACGAGTGGCAGCATGAGAATCCCCGCCACGGCGGGAACCGACGCCGCGATCAGCCAGGTGCCGAACCCGGGATGCAGGCCGAAGGTGCGGCCGATTTCCACCCCGATGGGGTTGGCGGAGGTTGCCGTCAGCCAGAGCGCAGAGGAGAGGCTGAGGCTCGCCATCCCGCAGAACATGAGGAATGCGCCCATCCGCTTCTCCGTCCCGTCCTCCGGCCTCGAGCCCCCCGACTGCGCGAGCGACAGCACGATGGGGAAGAGCACGCCGCCCCTCGCCGTGTTGCTCGGGAAAGCGGGAGCGATGACGGCATCCGTAAAGAAGATGCTGTAGGCCAGCCCCAGCGTGGATCGGCCGAAGACCCCCACCACCATGTAGCTCAGGCGGCGTCCCAACCCCGACTTCACGACTCCCCGGGCCACCAGGTATGCGACCACCACCAGGAGGACGCTCCCGTTGGCGAAACCCGCGAACGCCTTCGCGGGCAGCACGGTCCCGGTAAGCACCGCGGCGGCCAGCGCGATCATCGCGGACGTCAGCAGGGGAAACGCGTCAAGGATCACGGAGAGGATCGAGGAACCGAAGATGGCGAAGAGATGCCACGCCTGGGGCGTCAGGCCTTCCGGGACAGGGGCAAACCAGAGCCCGAGCGCAACGGCAAGGGCCGTACATCGGACGAGGAGCTTGCGGGGAGGCGATTCAGGAGCGTTCATGGTCGTCCCCGTCCTTCCCCCGGATACTCTTCCGATCCGGAGAAGGGGAAGGCTCCTGCCGGAACCGTCCCCGGAACCCCTTGCTCCGCCCCTGGATGGTTCCATCCTCCTCGTGGACGACATATTGCCATTCGAACTCGTACTCCCCGCGCATCCCCGCGTAGGGCCCCGTTCCCCCCAGGAAGGTCCCCTTGAAACGGTTTCCCGTGCCGACGGGTCCACCCTGAAGCTCGCTGAAGATCCGGTCGCCGCGGCTGTCGGTCCAGACGGACCAGGCCTTGCCGCCCTCCAGGCTGTCGGAGAACCCGATCGTCTCGCTCCGGAACCCCTGGCCCAATAGTTGTTCCCCGGTGAGCAGCAGCGATCCGGTCAGGTTGATGATGGCGACGTAGCGGCCCGAACCCAGGCG
>Ga0316628_100001512_pt1 | contig 16456 bp, 14 predicted proteins | sample OWC_Aug_M2_C1_D5_FD_207648 | JGI IMG/M metagenome (GOLD analysis project Ga0316628, IMG submission 207648) | Wetland soil microbial communities from Old Woman Creek delta, Ohio, United States - OWC_Aug_M2_C1_D5_C | ecosystem: Environmental > Terrestrial > Soil > Wetlands | place: USA: Ohio... | reverse complement strand
CCGAAGATGCCTTTGTCTATCCCGAGTATCTCCGGCAGGTCGTCCTCTTCCATCAGGGAGATGTCGTCCCGCTTCGGCTTCTTCGGTGCCTCCTTCAGGTCGAGGTGGGCGCAGTAGATCTCGTCGGTGGCCTTGAACCCAAACCTCTCGTAGAGTGGGACAACATCAGGGATGGAGAATATCACTGCGGAGTCGGTCCCCTGGCTGTCCATGTAGTCGATGGACGCCTTCAGCAGGGCCTTCCCGATCCCCTTCCCCCTGCCCTTGGCGCCGACGACCAGGTGTCCCAGCACGCCGGTCCTCCCGTAGGTGATGGTGGTCGCGAAACCGACCGGCTCTCCGCCCTGCTCGTAGATGAAGCTCCCGTCAGGGTCCATCCTGAGCAGGAATCCCAATTCCTTCACGGTGTAGTGCCATCCCTCGATGACGGTGAGGTTCGCGGCGTATGCCAGATCTGCTTCCCTCAGGTTCCTTATCGTCATGTCACAGCCTCCGGAGGCGGAGTGATCCCCCCGCCGTCTCACATCCTGCCCCAGATGTCGGATGCGATCCGCAGGGCATCGACCGTCTCCCTGACGTCGTGCACCCTCACGATGCTCGCTCCGTTCTTCGCCGCCACGAGGGCCGCGGCGATGGAGCCGCCGACCCGCTCCTCTGCCGGGGCGCGAGTGATCTTCCCTATGAAAGACTTCCTCGAGACACCGATGACCACCGGTTTCCCGAGGGCCTTGAACTCGTCCAGCCTCGCGAGGATCTCGAGGTTGTGCTCGAGGGTCTTCCCGAAGCCTATGCCTGGGTCGACCATTATCCTCCTCGGCTCGACGCCGCCCGCTTCTGCGGCGGCGACCCTGTCTCCGAGGTAAGCGATGATGTCCTGGACGACGTCCTTGTACTTTGGCCGCACCTGCATCGTCCTCGGCTCTCCGAGCATATGCATGATGACTGCCGACGCCCCGTGCTCGGCCACGACATCGATCATCTCCGGGTCTCGGAGCCCGGAGACATCGTTGACTATGGTCGCCCCTGCGAGCAGCGCGCTCTTGGCGACCTCGGACTTCATTGTGTCTATCGACACGCGTCCGGGCCTGGCCCTCGCCAGCACCTCCACGACACCTATGGTCCTGGCCATCTCAAGCCTTGCAGGCACCGGGTCCGCCCCGGGTCTGGTCGATTCCCCGCCGACATCGACGAAATCGGCCCCCTGCTCGAACTGCATCATCCCCCGGGCGATCGCGGCCTCCTCGTCCCCTCCGAGCCCGTCCCCAGAGAACGAGTCCAGCGTCGTGTTGACGATGCCCATGACCTTCGTCGTTCCGAAGGTGATGGTACAGGTGCCGACCTTGACAGAATCAGCGGCGGCCTTGCCTCGGGGGCTCATGGGATGCGTCCTCCAGTCGGTCTTCTAGAGGAGGTCATCGACGACCTCGGCTATGTCCTTTACCTCGATGTCGACCTTGACCAGGTCCTTCCCGAAGCGCAGGTTGGTTACGCAGAACGGGCACGCGGTCACAAGCAGTTCCGCCATGTCGGAGGCGGCCTTGACCCTCCTCGAGGCGATCCTCTGGGCCGCGGGCGGATCGGCCGCCCTGACGCCCCCTCCTCCGCCGCAGCACCTGGCGGTGTCGCGGTTCTCCTTCATCTCGACGAAGGTGGCCTCGGGGATCATCTTGAGGACCTTCCTCGGCTCCTCGTAGATCTTCATGTGCCGGCCGATGTGGCACGGGTCGTGGTAGGTGATCCTCTTCTTGAGGGGCTTGAGCTTGAGGTCCTTCTCCGCGAGGAACTGCGCGAGGTGCTGGACCTCGAAGTCGACCTGGACGTGCTTGGGATACTCCAGTTTGAACATCCTCAGGCACCCAGCGCAGGTGAATATCAGTTTCTTGATGCCGAGTTTCTTGACCGCCTCGACGTTCTGCTTCATCAGCTTGAGCTGGAGCTTCTCGTTCTGCCCGGTCCTCTGGAGCGTGCTCCCGCAGCAGACCTCGTCGACGAGTGTGAAATCGACACCGAGCTTCTTCAGGATGGAGATCGTGTGCCGTGCGATCTCCGGGGTCCTGTGCCTGGCCGTGCACCCTACGAAGTAGCCGACCTCGGCTTTCTTCACGGGAACTCCCAGGTCGACAGTCTTGGTCTCGCCGTACGGGTTGCCGGTCTTCTTCACGTTCTCCGCGATCTTCGCGTGGGCGGGCAGCGCGCACTTGGCGTCCGCGAGGTCCCCTCTTGCGGCCTCGACGATCTCGACGACCTTGATGTTGGACGGACACCGTCTCTCGCAGTCCTTGCAGGTCGTGCACTGGCCGAGCCTCTGGACGACGCTCTCGTCCGCGCGGATGTCCCCTCTGCTCAGGCCGTAGGCGAGGATGACCTTGCCCCTAGCGACGGACGGGTCCCATTGGTTGTCCTCGAAGTACGGGCATACGCTCTTGCAGAACCCGCAGAATGTGCAGGTGAGCATCTCCTTCTCGAGCTTCCTCGCCCGCTCTGCCTTTATGCGCTTGCCCTTCGCCATCGGATCAATCCGCCAGGTGATGCCCACGGAGTGGGCGTGTCCCCGTTCAGACCTTCGGAACAGTAATCACAGCGTCCATCATAAAGGTCACCTTGGAGTCGGGGCCGAGCTCGGAGATGGCCGCGTCGACCGCCTCTTGGATGCTGGCCTTGGGGACCATGTGGGCCTTGAGGGCGATTTCCGGCGGGAGCTTGGTCACCGCGAACATCTTCCCCTTGAGGCCTATCTCGGCCATCTTCCCCGCCTTGTGGTAGCCGAGCTTGTAGGTGTGCGATATCTTGTCGAGCACGTCCTTGGGTGAGTTCGCGCTCGCGAGCAGGTTCAGGAAGGTGTCCGGACCGACGCCCGTCCTGCACGCGCTCACGAGGATGATGATGCCCCCGTCCCTGACTGCGTACTTGGCATTGTCTAGCGCCTTCTGGGATTGGTACAGGTCGATATCGTAGGGGAAGGCGGTCACGGCGACGACGACGTCCGCCTTCTTCCTCAGCTTCACCACGAAGACATCGTCCGCCTTCTTCGTCGCCGTCCTGAACGACTGCTTGATGTCGCCGGCGGAGGCGGAGCAGATCCTGTGCGCCTTGTCGAGGACCGTCATGATGGCGAAGATGCGCTTGTCCTTCAGCGCCTTGAGAACCTCCTCCATGTCCTCGTGCACCGGGTTGCCTTTGAGCCTCAGGGCCTGGGCTTCGAGCTTCAGAGCCAGCTTGTGGTTCGCCTCTATGGTCTCGTAGGCCGCGACGCCAGGAAGGAACGATTTCCTCCCACCGGTGTAGCCAGCGAAGTAGTGCGGTTCCACGCTGCTGATGACTATGATCCTGTCGGCGTCCACTACCATCCTGTTGATCTTGAGAGGCGTGCCGTTCTTCGACGTCCCCAAGTGGATCGTCTCGCTCGTCCTTGCGTCGTGGGAGTGGATTGTGCCCTTGAGTCCATGGTACATGTCCCCGAAGATGAACTCGTACTCCGACTCGGTGGGCTCCCTGTGCATGCCCGTCGCGACGAGGTACTTGACGTCCAGGCCCGCCAGGAGGCGCGAGATGGCCCCGATGACCTTCCCCGTGGGGGTGGGTCGGGTGGCGTCGTTGACTATGACCACGACGTCCTTGGCGCCCTTGAGGAACTCCTGGAGCGTCGGAGCGCCCGTCGGGGCGCTTATGGCATCAGAAAGGATGCGCTCCTCGTCTTGGGCGGGAAGGTCCTTAGGATGGATGACCTCTCCCAGGTTGTCGTCCCTGACTTCCACGACCTCTATCCCATCGCCGTAGGGTACCTCGATGCGCATCCGGTTTACCGGGCAGCAATTGCGCTTCTTGTATTAGTACGTTAAGGTTTAGCACGGGGTCCCATCGCCGGGTCCAGACCATCTAAGAAGGGTTAATTAAGCCGTAAGAATGTGCATAACGTCATGAAGACTCTCGGCACGCTGGGAGAGCGCGAGACCATCAAGCTCATCAACAAGCTCGTCAAGAGCGACGCTGCGGTCGGGATAGGGGACGACTGCGCGGCGATAGACATAGGCACGAAGTACCTGCTGGTGACCACCGACATGATGGTCACCAAGACCCATATCCCGAAAGGGATGGGTCCTTACGACATAGGCTGGTCGATCGTCGCCGTGAACCTGAGCGACATCGCGGGCATGGGGGGTAGGCCTCTCGGCGTCGTCACCGCGATAGGGATCACGCGCGGCCATCCGATAGACTTCCTGGAGCAGATGGTCGACGGGATGAACGACTGCGCGCTCAGATTCAGCACATCCATAGTCGGAGGTGACACCAAGGAGCACGACGACCTGATCCTGTGCGGGACCGCGATCGGGGAGGTCGACAAGGACAAGATACTCCTGAGGAGAGGTGCCAGGCCAGGCGACCTAGTCGCAGTCACCGGACAGCTCGGGAGGGGGGGCGCGGGGTTCTACTCGCTTAAGCGCGGGCTCAACCTCAAGGACGCGGAGGTCGCCCTGAGGAGACCCTGGCCGAGGGTGAAGGAGGGGATGGCCCTGTCCGCCTCGGGCATCGTCACCTCCTGCATGGACATCTCCGACGGGCTGTCGGCATCCATATTCGAGATGTCCAGGAGCTCCGGGATGACCTTCGAGATAGATTACTCCAAGCTGCCCAAGGCGAAGGAGGTCGACATGGCCTTCCAGGACCTCCAGAGGCAGAAGGACCTGACGCTGAACTTCGGGGACGACTTCGAGCTGCTGTTCACCGTTAAGCGCGAGGCGGAGGCCGAGCTGGCGAAGATCGCCCAGGCCTGCGAGTGCCCGATGACCATCATAGGGAAGGTCACGAGCGGCGAGGAGAACATACTGATCGACAACGGGATGCGCGAGAAGCTGGAGAACCTCGGATATGAGCACTTCCGTTCCCGGCAGCCATGAGGCGGAGTTCTACACCAAAGAGGGCGGCAAGGTCAAGTGCGGGCTCTGCCCGCACGAGTGCCTCATAGCCGAAGGCAAACGCGGCCTCTGCGGCGTACGGGAGAACCGGAATGGGACTCTCTACGCCCTGACGTACGGGCTTGCATCGTCCATCCACCCCGATCCAATCGAGAAGAAACCCTTCTTCCACTTCCTCCCGGGGAGCACGGCCATCTCGTTCAGCAGCGTCGGGTGCAACCTGTTCTGCAGACACTGCCAGAACTACTCGATCTCTCGCGCCCCTGCCGACGATTTCGGCCTGACGAGGATCACCCCGGAAGATGTCGTACGCTATGCCGGGGAATCGAAGTCGAGGTCTGTGTCGTGGACATACAACGAACCGACCATATGGCACGAGTTCACGACAGTGGCGTCGAAGGCAGCCCATGCCGCAGGGTTCAAGACGAACTACGTGACCAACGGCTACATCAATGAGGGACCGCTGAGGTCGCTCAAGGGGTTGATCGATGCCATGAACATAGACGTGAAGGGGTTCACGGAGCCGTTCTACAAAGAGGTCTGCGGGGGAAGGCTCTCGCCCGTGCTGAGAACCTGCGAGCTGGCCGTCGAGCTCGGCATCCACGTCGAACTGACGTACCTGGTGATACCTGGCCGGAACGACTCGGATGCGGACTTGTCAGCATTCTCGAGATGGGTCGTCGACAGGGTCAGCAAGGAGGTGCCAGTGCACTTCTCGGCCTTCCATCCGGACTACAAGATGACCGACATCCCGTCTACCCCCATGTCCACCATGGAGAACGCCTACAGGATTGGCAAGAGGCTTGGCCTTGAGTTCGTCTACGTGGGGAACGTGAGGGCGGGCGAGATGGACGACACTTTCTGCCCGAAGTGCGGTTCGCTGGCAATAGAACGGGAAGGGTTCTGGGTCGGGAGCACCGCACTGAAGGGGGACAAGTGTGCGAAGTGCGGGGCATCCCTCAACCTCGTGGTCTGAGCCCGGGCCTTCGACAAAGGCGCTCGTCAGAGCCCCATCAGAAGGAAGATGAGGTTACCCACGACCACTGAGAACACGAGGCTGATCGTGATGGGGATGATGAACGGCACCTTTGGGGTGACCCAGACACGGCTGTGCCCCTCCTTGATCAGCAGATCGATCTCTGCGTCGAGGTCTTCATCACGCCGCGGCCTTGTGTAGGTCACGTGTTTGCCGTCTTCCACCCTCTCCATCAGCCACACGAATCTTCCCTTCGCTTCATTCGTGTCCATCCTGTACCCAAGGAGCGCCTGCGGGAACTGGAACTCCCCTGCCGCCAGGTTCTTCACGAGGAACGCGAGCGGCAGGAAGACCACGACGATGGCGGCGTTGACCAGGACGACGAATGCGAACGGGAATACCAGGTCCGCGACCTCCGCCGCGGGCACGATGAAGGGCATGCCGGCGAAGCTCGGATAGAACGGGAACATGATCGCCAGGGACATGAGAGCCTTCGCGTCGGCCCCGCCGCGTATCACATCCAGCATGTACATCAGGACGATGATGACCATCAGGACAGGCACCGCAAGTAGCCTCTGGAAGTACGTGTCGTCACCCCAGAGGTACGCGAGGACCACGACTGATGCGATCGCTATGCCGTACTTCAGCCACGGGGCGACCTTGGCAAGCGTGCCTTCAGTCTCCACATCTAGGTAGACATCGGAGAGGATGACCAGGATGGGCACGAGGACGAGCAGGTACTCCAGCGGAGCCTCGTCGACCAGCACCCTGGCGCACATCAGTGCGACCGCAATCACGGCAAGGACGATCCAAAACGCGTTTGGCACCTTCCTCGTCCTCCAGTCGAGGAACGAGGCGTAGGCGAGGATTGCGAACGATGCCAAGAACTGGACCATGGACAGAGTCTCGGGAGGTTCCACGCCGGCCGTGATGCGGATGTCGTTACTTAAGGGATTCGCGGTCGTCTCCTTCCTGGGCAGTCAGAAAGTCTTTAAGTAGTTGTCTCTAATCGGGAACCCGGTGTGTTGAGCGTGTCGAGACTGGCATGTCTACCGGTTGTAGTGGTCGCGGCCCTTGCAGTCGCTCTGATGGTTGCCCCATCGGCCTCAGCTCAGGGGGTCATATTCTCTGAGATCGGGGACCACGAGCAGACCTGCGAGGCGTCGCAATCGGTCGAGTATGAATGGTTCGTGTACAACTCCGACAACGTGTCGTATCTCCTCGAGCTCACCGTCGACATCTCGTCCGGCGAGGGCTGGAGCTCGGAATTCGAGGAGCAGTTCATCCTGCTCGACCCAGGTGATGGCGCATCCGTCATGCTCACGGTGTCGGCGACCAACGAAGTGACCTCTGGCGATGTGAATCAGACGGTGACCTTCAGCTTCGTGAACCTCGACGACACGAGCAGCTCCGAAGTGTTCCATGGCTACGCGAACACGTCGATGATCCCGGTCTGGGGCGTCATCGCCCCCGGCAAGAACAAGATCCTGGGGATGTTCGACAACCCGCTCCCCGAGCCCTTCGACGGCAACTACGTGACCTTCCTGATAGATGTGGCCATCTGGGGCGGCATCGCGTTCATCTTCATGTACGTGGTGACTCCCATCGCCCACGTATTCACGAAGAAGACCAAGACCGACTTGGACGACCGCGTGCTTGCTATACTGAGGAAACCGATTTTCGTGATCGTTGTGGTGTACGGTATAGTGAGCTCGTTCTCGGTCCTGCCCCTCAGCGAGAGGGACATCGGCGAGATATTCATAATCTACGGCCTGGTCATGATCGTCCTCGTCACGTTCGTGGCCTATAAGATATTCAAGGAGATACTGGTCTTCCTCGGCAAGAGATGGGCGTCCAAGACGGACACCCAGCTCGACGATGTGCTCATCCCGGTCATCGACAAGCTCGGCGGGATTCTCATAATGGTTTTCGGCACGATGTCGATTGTGACCTATCTTGGATATGATGTGACCTTCCTCCTGGCAGGCGTCGGCGTGGCTGGATTGGTCATCGCGTTTGCGGCTCAAGACGCCCTCTCCAACTTCTTCAGCGGGATCATGCTCCTGCTGGACAGGCCGTTTGCGGAGGGAGAGTACATCACGATATCGACGGGCGAACTCTGCCGGGTCGAAAGGATCGGCATAAGGAGTTGCAGGCTCTATGACGTCTTCGCCAACGACCACATCATCCTGCCCAACAACAAGCTGATCAACGAGAAGATCATCAATCTCACCAAGCCGGACGAGCGCGCGACGGTCAACGTGACGGTCGGCGTGGCCTACGGGTCCGATTTGAAGAAGGTCGAGGAGATACTCGTAGATGTCGCCCGGAGGACGAAGAACGTCCTGAACGACCCTGGCAAGGAGCCAGTGGCCAGGTTCGTGAACTTCGGTGAATCCGCCCTCGAGTTCAAGGTCATATTCTGGGTGGACGACTTCATGAACCAGTGGAGGGTCGCGCACGACATCCGGGAAGAGGTGAACCGGAGATTCTCCGAGGCAGGGATAGAGATACCCTATCCGCACAGGACCATCTACATCAAGGAGATGCCCAAGGCCAAGTGATGGACCTTCGTCCCGCTGAGTCCAGACACTGGACATCCCTGGTGGAGTCCGCTTGCCGTTTCGTCGTGCAAGGCAGTGCGGTCGGACACGCACTCGTGAAAGGCCACCGCCGGAAGCCGGTCTATGTCTCCCCCGGACACAGGATTTGCACCGAGGCGGCCTTGGCCATCACAACGCGGTTCCTGCGCCATCGGGTCCCGGAGCCGACGAGGTTGGCCCACATGGCGGCAGGGGCCGCATCCCGCGCAACAAGTGACAAATAGCCGGGTCCCCGTCAACATCGTCTGATGCGAATCTGCGTCTTCGGCGCAGGGTCTCTGGGAAGCGCCTTGGGCGGAATCCTCGCGAAGCGGCACGAGGTCCATCTTGTCGGGAGGCCTCCTCACGTCTCTGCGGTCAGGTCGGGCGGGCTCCTATTGTCCGGAAGCGTACACTCGCATGTGCGCGCCCAGGCGCACCTGAGCGTGATGGATGTGCCACCCGTCGACCTCCTGATCATTTCGACCAAGGCCTACGACACCCATGAGGCGGTCGACGCATGTCGTGGCTGGGCGAGCGACTCGACCAAGGTGCTCACCCTCCAGAACGGACTCGGCAACCTCGACACGATCAGGTCGTGGAAGGGTTCGAGTGCGTTCGGAGGCACGACGTCACTCGGGGCGCTGCTCGCGGGGCCCGGCCGGGTGGAGATATCGGGTCTGGGCAGGACCGTGATAGGCGCGGACATGGACCCGGTTGGCGCGCGCGAGATCGTCCGCATGTTGGCCGAGTGCGGATTACCGACGGAGGCAAAGAGTGACGTGATGGGCGAGATATGGGCGAAGGGAGTCGTCAACGCGTGCATCAACCCCGTCACAGCCATCCTGAGGGTCCCTAACGGGGCATTGCTCCAGAGCGAGGCAGTTACGAAGCTGATGGGTGGCATCTGTGCCGAATGTGAGGCAGTCGCCGAAGCCTGCGATGTACATTTGCCCGGCAATGACATGTTCGGAAAGGTGAGGTCAGTCGCCGAGGACACCGGTCGGAACCGGTCCAGCATGCTCACGGACGTAGAACTCGGGAGGCGGACGGAGATCCACGAGATCAACGGGGCCTTCCTGGGTCACGGGATGGAAAAAGGGGTCCGTGCGCCCCTCAACAAGGCCATGGTGGCCATGGTCGAGGCGCTGGAAGCAACGACCCCTAAGGGTTCTGTAAATCTTCGGGTGGTGGTCCTCTAGGACCGCCCCCTTGGACTCACTCGCTCCATTCGGCTCCGACCGTGCGCCCTTCGCAGGGTCGTGGAGGATCATCATCACGTCACGCTGGAGCGCGCCGGGGTCGAACCGTAGACCCCCTGCCGTCCTGTCGCAGAACGGCTGTACGCAGCGGGCCTGCGTTCGCGGACGATGACGGGATAGCCGCCTCTGGGCGAACGCTAGCTGCATCCGCGCCCATTCGGGAATATGAATCTCTCCCACATGTCAGGCGCGATCCGCTGCTCCTCAATGGGCCGACCGTGACGGCCCGCGTGTGTGCCTGCGCTGGCATCGGCTAGTCAACGGCCGAGGTGGTCTTCACGGTTGGCACTACATGTACCACCCGACTTTGGACAGAACCACCCCTAAGAAAGCTTAATATCTCAACAGACAGTTCTTCTGGCGAGTGATAAGATGGTGGATGTAAAGGAGCTGGCGGCCAACGCGAAGGTCCTCAGGAAGAAGGGTCTCAGCGTCCGCGAGATAGCAGATGAATTGCACCTCTCAATCGATACCGTCAACTACCTGATAGAATACGGGGCTGGCGGCCTGCCGCCGTCGGATGTCAAGATCGGATGGCGCTCGGTCGGCGTCTCTGGTTACCGTGTCGGTCTCATGGCCGAGCTCATGGCCGACATCGTGCTCGAAGAGATGGCCAAGAAGAACCACATGGTGGATGTCGTCGTCGGCGTGTCCATAAACGGCGTGCCCTTCGCGACTAAGCTCTCCGAGGTGCTCGGTGTCGACCTGGCGGTCTACAGGCCTCACTCGGATGCAGAATCGGGCGGAGCGTTCAGCTCGAACTTCGCGTCGATCGCCGATGGCAGGAAGGTCGTCATTGTGGACGACGTCCTCAGCACTGGCGCGACGATAAAGGCCGCGATAACGGACATCAAGGAGGCCAAGGGCAAGCCCCTGCTGGTCATGGTCATAGTCAACAAGAGCAGCATGAACGAGATTGAGGGCATACCGGTCCGCGGGCTGATACGCGCCCGCTCGCTCGGTGGCACGATCCTCGGCGGAGCCGGCAAGAAGGGCTTCCCGTACGACTAGGACTTCCCCGCCGATTCGCTCAGGGCCTCGATGACTGGCATGCTCTTGCCGAGCATGAACCTCTCGAGCGCCCCGCCTCCGGTGCTCGCATACGAGAACTTCTCAAGCATGCCGAGTCTGTTCGCCGCGGCGCTGGAGTGACCTCCTCCCAGGACTGAGTAGGCCCCTGACGTGACCATGGCCTCGTATACCATCCTCGTCCCCACGCAGAACTCCTCGCGCTCGAAGACGCCGGGAGGCCCGGAGAGGAACACGGTCCTGGACACGAGTATGACCTTGGTGAAATCCTGGATGGTGTGCTGTCCAATGTCCAGGATCTTTGCATCGGATGGCAGGTGCTCGAGGGTGTACTCCTTCCTCTTCCCGTCCTCCTCGACGGCGGCGTCCCGCGGGAGGAGTATCCTGGCGCGGTGCTTCTCGTAGAGCCTCTTCGCCGAGGCAATGTCCTCCTCGGTCACACCCTTCTTGGCGAACTCCTCGGTCCTGGAACCTATCGGCCTTCCGAGGGCCCAGAGGAACGCGTACCCCGCGAGCCCCGCGACGAGTATGTTGTCGACCTTCTCACCCGTCAGCAGCCGCTCTATGGGTGTCAGCGCGTCGACGAACTTGGTCCCTCCGAAGATGTAGGTCGACGGTCTCTCGGGGTTCCTGAACACCTGCGAGAGTGTCCTGACCTCCTTCTCCAGGAGCCTGCCCGCTGCCGAAGGCATCACGGGCGAGAAGCCGACCAGGGACGCGTGCGCCCTGTGCGAGGATGCGAACGCATCGTTGACGTAGAGGTCGAACTTGGGGGCGAGGGTCTTCACGAGCGCGGAATTGGAGTGTTCCTGTGGGGTCTTCTTCAGCTGCTCGTCAGGGAGCTCCCTGACGTTCTTCATGATCAGGCACTCCCCCTCGCCCAGGCCGTCGATCGCCTTGAGGGCGCGGGAACCGAAGATGTCGTCCACGTACCTGACCTTCCTCCCCGAGAACCTGCTCAGGTACGACGCGTGCTCGTTGAGTGATATGAAATCGTAATCGCCGGGTCTGCCCTGGTGCGCCAGGATCACGACCTTGGCCCCCCTGTCGAGGAGCTCCTTGATGGTCGGGACGGACGACTTGATCTTCGACCCGTCCTCGAGCTTCAGCGTCCTCTCGTCGACCGGCGAGTTGATGTCGACGCGGAGGAGGACCTTCTTCCCGCGGACATCGAAGTCATCCAGGGTCCTGAACCCGAATCCCTTCCCCTCCCCGGATGAGCCTTTCGAGGCGCTTCCAGAGCGACTGGATTGTGCGGAACCTCCTGATCTGCTCTCCAACATCCCAACCCCTTCGCAGGCTCGATTGCCCGCTGTCAGTTCGCCCAACTGCGGTGTACCAGATTGGACGTTCGATATAAATGCTTAGTGAAGCTCCTCTAGGTTATCATGCCGCGGTCCCATCACAGAAAGTATTTAGCCGGGTTCCTCCCATAGGTTCTGTCTGATGCTCTAAGCAGCGTTTTTTCTGAGCTAAGAGGTGTTCCGAAGTGAAAGCCATGGAGATCGACCAGCTGCTAGTGAAGGACGTCATGAGCCCCCCGTCGTTGACCGCCAACAAGGGCGACAGCGTCTCCGACATCATCTCGAAGATGAAGAAGAACAAGATAAGGGAACTTCCGGTGGTGGAGGACGGCAAGCCGGTCGGGATGGTCAGCTATTCCTCGTTCCTGTCAAGGCGGAATGTCCCGCTCACCGCGAAGGTCGAGCACATCATGGTGCCATGCCCGCGTCTCGAGGAGGACATGAAGCTGACCAAGGCTGCGGAGGAACTGATGTCATCCGGCGTCAGGGGCGCCCCGGTAGTCAGGAACCACAAGATGGTCGGCTTCCTATCGAGGACGGACATCGTGAAGATGCTCCCCACGGTCGATGTGATCAAGGACAAGACCGTGGAATCTCTCATGAGCACTCAAGTCCACACGGTCGCCGAGGAAGAGACCGTGAGGAAGGCCCAGGTCATCATGAGGGGACTTAACGAGAAGACCCTCCCGGTCGTCGACGAGGCGGCCATGTTGATCGGTGCCATAGGGATGAGCGATGTCATGGATGTCATGTGGTCCCCCAAGGGGTCCAAGCCCCCGAACGAGATCAAGGGTTCCGACAGGGGACCTGCCGATGTCAAGGTAGGGAGCGTCATGTCGAGGACCCCGGTCGCTATCCGACCGTCCGACACCGTGAGCAAGGCGGTGGCGACGATGCTGGACAGGGGCCTTACCACGCTGTTCGTCACCGAGGCGAACGGGAAGCTGGTGGGGGTCGTCTCCCACGCGGACCTGATGGAGCAGGTCATCGGCCTGAAGCCGCGCGAGGGCGTCTACGTCCAGCTGGCGGGCATCGAGGCCGAGGACCCAGAGGTCTACGACACGCTCTACGAGATGATCGGCAAGGCGATGAAGAGGATAGACCGCATCCAGGCCCCTCGTGTGTTCACTGTGCACTCGACGATGCACAACCATGAGGGCATGAGGAGCAAGTACAGCATAAGCGGCAGGCTCACGACCGAGCACAACATGTACTACGCCCACGCGGTCGACTGGGACCTCTTCAAGACCACGGACACAATGCTCGACATGCTCGAGAAGAACGTCAAGAGGGAGCACGAGAAGCGCGTCAGCCAGAAGAAGGGGAATAACAGGCTATAGGTCCCAGTACTCCGACGCGTTCCGCCTGCATCTCTCGATGACACTCCTGCCGAGGCAGCTGTTGTCAACGATGTCGGTGAACTCCAGGGGCACCTCTACTCCCGACATGGCGCCGACAACGCCGGCTACGACCTCGGAGAGTGCGGGCACGTCGTACCCTCCTTCGAGCATGAAGGTTATCCTTCCTCCGCAGATCTTGGAGAGGTCGATCAGGGATTTCGCCTGACGGACATGGCCGTGGGAGGACAGGCTCAGGGACGCCAACGGGTCCCGGTAGTGGTTGTCGACGCCGAGGCTGACCAGTATGGCGTCGGGTTTGAACAGCTCGACGATGGGAGCGACCACGTCCGTGTAGGCTATGTCGAAGGTCGAGTCGCCGCATCCGGACGCGAACGGCATGTTGAAGTTGAACCCCTCTCCCTCCGCCTTGCCTACGAAATCTGGACTGCCAGTCCCGGGGAATATCCCGGTCTGATGGGTCGATATGTAGAGGACGTCGGGGTCCGCAGCGAATATCTGCTCCGTGCCGTTCCCGTGATGGACATCGGCATCGACGATGGCTATCCTGCGGTCCCCCTCCTTGAGGAGGTACTTGGCAGCGATCGCGATGTTGTTGAAGTAGCAGAACCCCATGCCATATCCGGGGCCAGCGTGGTGTCCCGGGGGCCGGGTAAGGGCGAATGTCGGTTCTCCGTTCCTCTTCGAGTGGATGGCCGCGTCGATGGCGGATTGGGCCGAAAGCGCCGCGATCCCATAGGTCTCGTGGTGGACCCTGGTGTCACGGGTCAGGCTGCAGTCCCCGCAGGTCCGCAGGAAGTCGATGTAGTCCTCGTCATGGACCAGCTTCAACAGGTCTGGATCCCCGGTCTTGGAGGGAAACACGTCCTTCCATAGGTCGTGGGCCTTGAGCTTCTGGACGATCCCCATGAGTCTCTCCGGTGACTCCGGATGGAATGGGTCCTGCACATGACCGTAGAACTCCTCGTTGAAGAAGATGGCCACGGTTTCCATAATTGGCTAGCCGTAGATAAGGATTGTCCAGCGGCGACCTGCTGGCATAATCCTTTTATTCCCGGTAGGCGGTCATCTGGCTGGAAAGACATGACTGCTGCCGACATCACTCATTTCGAGGGACCGGGCAAGCGCAACACTGAGGGTGTCCTCGATGCCGTCGAGAGGCGGATCAAGGCAGGCGGCGTCAGTCATGTCGTCGTGGCGAGCAACACCGGCGCGACTGGGCTCAAGACCATCGAGAGACTCTCCGGCAAAGGCATCGGGATAGTCGTCGTGACCTCACACGCAGGGTTCCGGAAGGAAGGCGGACTCGACCTGTCTCTGGAAAGGGAGGCGGAGATGATCTCCAAGGGGGCCAAGGTCGTACGCGCGTCGCATGTCCTATCTGGCGTCGAGAGGTCGTTCTCGCGGAAGCTCGGTGGGATTTCCAGGGTCGAAGCCGTGTCCGAGGCGTTGCGATCGCTTTTCGGACAGGGTATGAAGGTGTGCGTCGAGATCACAATCATGGCCGCGGACTCCGGAGCGATACCCTGCGGGGATGGCGTGGAGGTCGTTTCCATAGGCGGGTCGGGGCGCGGGGCGGACACAGCTTGTATCCTGAGGCCCGCCCATGCGAACTCCTTCTTCGACATGGAGGTCCGCGAGATCATAGCCATGCCGAGGCGTAAGAAGTCCGGGGAGGGATGACGGGATGAACCTGGAACAGCTAGTGATGCTATTGATCGCGCTGCTACTCGTGTCCGTGATATTCTACATCAGCGGTTCGCTCGTGGGGGGCGATTGGACGGTAAGCCCTCCGCTCCTGCTGAGGATTTTCATCGTGTCCCTGATAGCCGTCGTCGCAATCCCGTTGTTCAGCAGCGCGGCCGATTCGCTCCATCTGGGGGAGCTCGGCGTCCTGCTGGCGTTCGTGATGCTGATCGTGATCGTTAGGTTCATCCTGGTGGAGGAGCTGACCGTCACCGACGAATGGCTGGCATCCATAGGGATATCACTGGTCGGAGTCGTCCTGATATTCGTCGTCGACGCGGTGTCCTGGAGCCTGCTGGATATCAGGATACTGAGGTTGTTCTAGAGGCTGATAAACTCCTTCGTCAGAGGGGTCAGCACCTTGCACCCCTTCTTGGTGACGAGGATATCATCCTCTATCCTCACGCCGCCGTAGCCGACTATGTAGGCGCCTGGTTCGACCGTCAGGACCATCCCCTCCCGTAGCACCATGTCGCGCCTGCTCGAGATGGACCCTGGGTCGTGGACCGAGATCCCTAGACCGTGCCCGGTCGAGTGGATGAACCTCCCCTTGAAGCGGCTCCCGTCGATGATGTCCCTCGCCGCCTTGTCGACCGCCTTCCCATGGGCGCCATCGTGTATGGCGTTGATGGCAGCCTCCTGAGCCCTGAGGACCGTGTCGTACATCTCCATCTGCTTCGAGTCGGGTCTCCCGCAAACGAAGGTCCTGGTGATGTCCGAGGCATATCTCCTGTAGCTGGCCCCGTAATCGAACATGGCCAGCTGGCCGGGCTTGAGCTTCCTCTGCTGAGGCATGTAGTGAGGTTCGGCCGTCTTCGCGCCGAACGACACGGCTGTGACGAACGACTGAGCGCTCGCCCCGAGTTTCATCATCCTGAAGTTGAGCTCGGCGGCCGCTCCCGTCTCCAGCTGTCCAGCCCTGGTGAAGCTCGGGATGTCCATGCCCGCCTTGGTGGCGATCGCGCACGACCTCTTGATGACCTCGATCTCATCAGGCTGCTTGATCACCCGCGCCTTGTCCAGGCTCTTGGAGACATCGATGATGCGCGCACCTTTCGCCGCCCGCTTGATGGTCCTGAGGTTAGCGACTGTCAAGTTCGACGCGTTGATGCCTACCGTCCCGCACCCCTTCAGCCTCCTCGCCATCAGCTCTTCCATGTGCTTGTCGTTCTCGAAGACGGTGGTCTTGACTCCGCCCTCTCTGGCACTTGTCTCCTCGAGGGCCGATGCGAGGACCTCGAGCCTCCTGGGTTCGATGATCGCTGCGCAGTATTCGAAGAGCCCGT
>Ga0316628_100001511_pt1 | contig 16461 bp, 21 predicted proteins | sample OWC_Aug_M2_C1_D5_FD_207648 | JGI IMG/M metagenome (GOLD analysis project Ga0316628, IMG submission 207648) | Wetland soil microbial communities from Old Woman Creek delta, Ohio, United States - OWC_Aug_M2_C1_D5_C | ecosystem: Environmental > Terrestrial > Soil > Wetlands | place: USA: Ohio... | reverse complement strand
GTAGGAGCGTATCTCCCTCGACGCCAGCCAGGTCATGATCTCTTCGTGCGTCATACCGAGGCACATATCACGGCCGGTCCTGTCCTTGAGTCGGAACATCTCGTCCCCTATCGCGTCCCATCTGCCGGTCTGCTGCCAGACCTCTGCGGGATGAAGCACCGGCATCGATATCTCTTGCGCGCCTATCGCGTCCATCTCCTCCCTGATGATTTTATTGATCCTGTTCATGACCCTCCAGCCAAGAGGGAGGTAAATATACAGGCCCGAGGCGAGCTGCCGCACATACCCGGCCCGCAGCATCAGGATGTGGCTTACCGCCTCGGCGTCTGCCGGCACGTCTCTCAGTGTAGGTATGAACATATTTGAAAACCGCATATCTTTCCTCCGGAACAATAGACCGCCCACTCAGCGGCCCGGTTTAAGTCTAAAAGAAAAAAAATCGAAATGACTGTTTAGAGTAATGAATAGGGTGGGTTTAGGTCAAGATTACAGCGCAGCTTTCGGTGTTTTTATGCAAGCATGGAGAGAAATAACGATATTTCTTTCACCTTTGTGCAGGCTTGTCCCGCCGCTGCGTCAAACTAATATTGCACCCCTTTTTGGGGGAGGCAAAATTGTTTCTCACAGTACTCGAGTTTCCGAGTGGACTTTATTTTGCTGCGTATTTCAAGCGGTAATTATTCTTCTCACTTCGCAGCTGCTTGATCTCACTTTGCCACCTTCGTCTTAATCGCCCCAAAGTCTTTTCCTTTAGGCATCACAAAAAGGCAGTTGCCGTTGCTCTTCAATTCCCAAAGTTCGCCGAGCCTGCGTTTCTCTTTCGAATCATCGTTGCTCCAGCGGTCCGCTCCTTTGTACTCAACCACAAGCAACCGACCGTCTTTGAGCTTGCAGACGAAATCGGGATAGAATTTGTCCGTTGCTGTCTGAAGCCAAAAGGCAAAATTCGGCTGACGCTCCAGATTCCTAACCCAGAATTCCACCTCATCCAGCCGGTCTAAAAACTGAGCACAGAGGAATTCATCGCCTTCCCCTGCCAATTCTCCAACCTTCGGGTAGTAGTGCTTATTGAACGAGTCTGATGCCGGACACCATGCGCGGGCAGGGTATTGATCTGGCTGATAGGTAAAGCAGCGCTCTGGAGTAACAACAATCTGCTCTCCGCCCATTAAAGACAAGACCATTTTACTTCCTTACGCAATCGTGCACTGCCGTGCCTGCGCAAGGAAGTTTTGCATGTGAATCAGTTGTGATCAAAAAATGTCCACATCGCCCGGAACCGAGACAGCAGGCGTTGCATACCAAAAAATGTTGACCGGCAACGGCGGGCTTAATATCTTGACAGAAGAATAGATGGTAAGCCTCAGCTGGAATATTCCGATCTCCCTGCCGGAAAATACGCGACTATCCGGTTTCGTCAATGGCAACCTTGATGATTTAAGGAATTTATTGCAGAATAATACATAGAGAACGCGAAAGGATGGGGAAGACATGAAATTAAAGGCCACCGCAGAACTTTGGCAAAAGGGCAACTGGTGCATTGCAAAGTTACCAGAGCTGGACTTTGTCGCCCAAGGTAAAACAATAGATGAGGCAAAGGCCAACCTTGTCGAGGTTGCTCATATTCAATTCGCCGAGATGAAGGAATTGGGGACTTTGAAAGAATATTTGCAAGATGCGGGCACTTGTTCCAAAAATGAGAAAGGTGGTTGTTATGATATCTATTGAGTTTGACATGATTGTCTTTAAAGAAAACGAGACCTATGTCGCCTACTGTCCCGAGCTTGATATCTCAAGCTGTGGCAATACTATTGAACACGCAAAGGAAATGCTTAAAACTGCTGTAAGACTTTTCCTTGAAGAGGCGGGAAAGCTTGGGACGGTTGAAGACATTCTTGAAGAAGCGAATTACAAGAAGGATGCAAGCGGCAAATGGCTTCCTCCGCAGCTCGTGGCAACTGAATTGGTGAGCCTCTGATTTATGCCTAAAATAGTACCTGTCCCTGCGAGCAGGTTAAGAAAGGTATTTGAAAAGGCGGGATTTACATGCGTCAGAAGTGAAGGGGATCATTTCGTCTATACAAAGCCAGGAATACCAAGACCCGTTGTAATCCCGGATTGGCCTGCCGTTCCCGTATTCATAATCAAAAACAATCTCAGAACCGCGAACATGAGCCGCGAAATTTACTTTGAACTTCTGCAGAAGATTTGAGGTTTAGTTCAACAGAACGTCATTATTAGGATTAATGCCAGTGTAACAACCTGGCCTTAAAGTGACGGGATTCAAATAGACCTTCCGCTTTGAAAAAAAGTCCGCAGACGTGGTACATTACCTTACACGTATAAGGGAAAAAATTATAAGGAGTAAGAATGCAGAGAGTACCGCTCACACCTGCGGGGTTTAAGAAACTGCAGGAAGAGCTCGAGAGGCTCATGAAGGTCGACAGGCCGAAGAACATACAGGCCATAGCAGAGGCTCGCGCCCACGGCGACCTCTCGGAAAACGCTGAATATCACGCGGCCAAGGAGCAGCAGTCCTTCATCCAGGGAAGGATCCAGGAGCTCAAGGCGAAGATCGCGCTTGCGGACGTCATCGACCCTTCGAAGATAAAGCAGACGAAGGTGGCCTTCGGCGCGAAGGTGAAGGTCCTGGATGTCGAGGCTGACGAAGAGTACGTCTTTTGTCTCGTCGGCCCCGAGGAGGCTGATGTTAAGCAGGGCAGGATATCCCTGAGTTCGCCCGTGGGCAAGGCGCTCATCGGCAAAGACGTCGGGGACACCGCTATCATCAAGGCGCCCGCGCGGACGATAGAGTACGAGATATTAGAGATCAATTTTGAGTAGATACTTCAGGGCAGAGATACGATCTAACCGGCCTGTAAACCAACACCACAACATCCTTTCCCTCGCCAACCTCGATGCGATGACCGAACCCCTCCCCGGACAGTTCTACATGCTTGAGGTGAACAAGGGGCTCGACCCCCTCTTGAAAAGGGCCTTCAGCCTTTTCAGACGCACGCCGGATGGCTTCCAGATACTTTACAGGATAAAAGGGAAGGGAACTTCCATGCTGAAAGATGTAAAGGAGGGGACGATGCTGAACGTGCTCGGCCCTCTCGGAAACGGTTACCCCCTGCCGTCTGATTCGGAGAGCCCCCTCGTCATTGCCGGCGGCATCGGAATCGCATCGGTCTTCTCCTTTGTAGAAAAACTTTCAAAAAAGGCCTTTGTCTTTTATGGGGCGCGTGGCGGGCAGGAGCTCTTCATGACTGATGCCCTTGAGTCGTTCTATCGGGAACTGGTCGTATGCACGGATGACGGTTCGTGCGGCGTGAAGGGCACGGTAGTCAATGTCCTGTCAGATTTCATCAAGAAACGTGATGCCCTCCATCGGCCCGTTATTTATGCCTGCGGTCCTAATGTCATGCTCGGAGAGATCGCGAAGACCGCAATGGCAAACGGCATAAAGGCATATGTTTCACTCGAAGAGCATATGGCCTGTGGCATCGGGGCGTGTCTGGGGTGTGTGGTAAAAACAAAATATGGTTATAAGAGGGTATGCAAGGAAGGGCCGGTGTTCGATGCGAGGGAGATAGTTTGGTAGCAAACAGAGGGCAATACATTTCCGCTCATTCTCGTCCCGAAGGCTTTCGGGACTCAGAGGGCTTTTGTCCCGATAGTCGTCGGGATAAGAGAAGCCGCTCAAATGCCTTGCCCCCTGTTTGCGCGCTGTTGGGATTGGGAGATGGCATAAAGGGATGAACCTTGAAGTAAATATCGGCAGATTGAGGCTTAAGAACCCGGTCATGACCGCATCTGGCACCTTCGGCTACGGCGAGGAATATGCCGAGTTCATCGACCTCAGCAGGCTCGGCGCTGTGGTTGTCAAGGGTCTATCTCCCGGGCCCAAAGAAGGTAATACCCCTCCCCGCGTGGTCGAGACAGCGGCGGGAATGCTTAATGCCATAGGACTTCAGAATATCGGCATCGACAGGTTTATAAAGGAGAAGCTGCCTTTTCTGAGGACATACGATACATCCGTCATCGTAAATTTCTTTGGGGATTCTGTGGACGAATACGTTCTTGCCGCAGAGATGCTCAGTGCCGCCGAAGGCGTACATGGCCTTGAGATGAACATATCATGTCCGAATAAACAGGCCGGCTGGTGTATATTCGGTACGGACCCGAGGGTGACTTTCGAGGTGGTGAGCGCGGTCAGAAAGAAGACCCCCCTTCCGCTCATCGTCAAACTCACCCCCAATGTGACCGACATTTCGGTGATGGCGCGAGCGGCCGTGGAGGCAGGCGCGGACGCATTGTCCCTGATCAATACGATTACGGGGATGGCGATCGACATAAGGACGCGGAGGCCAAAGCTCGCGAATGTCACGGGTGGTCTTTCAGGTCCGGCGGTCAAACCCGTGGCGGTGAGGATGGTGTATGAAGTGTTCAAGGCGGTGGAGGTCCCGATTGTCGGCATGGGAGGTATAATGAACTCTGATGACGCGATAGAATTTATCATAGCCGGGGCCTCTGCGATAGCGGCCGGCACTGCGAATTTTGTGAATCCGAGGGCCACGATGGAGATACTTGATGGTATAATCGGTTACATGGAGAAGGAAGGCATAGAGGATATAGGTTCTTTAACTGGAACTGTCCATGCCGGGTAGGCCGATCATAACCCTCACTACGGACTTCGGCTGCGAGGCCCCTTTCGTCGGCGTAATGAAGGGCGTGATCCTCAAAATCAATCCCGAGGCCGAAATTATAGACATCACTCACGAGATCAGACCGTATGACATTCAGGAGGCCGCATACACGATAGGAATGAATTTCCGCTACTTCCCGGATGATACGCTCCATGTCGTCGTTGTCGATCCGGGCGTTGGGTCCCACAGGAGGCCGGTCCTCATACTGTCGGACCATCATTATTTCTTGGGTCCCGACAACGGAGTTTTTTCCTATATCTACAAGATGGAGCATGAAACGCTCGATGTGGTGCATGTCACCGCGGACCACTATTTCCTCAGTAAGGAGAGCGCCACATTTCAGGGCCGCGACGTCTTTGCGCCTGTTGCGGGGTGGTTTTCGAGGGGCGTCAGCATGGAAAAATTCGGTGACCTTATCACCGATTACGAGAATATTGCCTTGCCTGTGCCGGAGTCGACTCCCGAAGGCCATTTGCAAGGCGAGGTCATTCTTATTGACAGGTTCGGCAATGCCATTACGAACATAACAAAGTCCGATATGGATATGGCCTGTCGTGAGGAAAAAGGACGGCAGTGCAAAGTCATGTTCAGGGGCGGAGAAATCCCCTTAAGGAGTTCTTATGCGGAAGGGGGAAAGGGGAATCTATGCTCTGTCGTGAACAGCTCGGGTTTTCTTGAATTCTTCATTTACAGGGGAAATGCCGCCGATGAAAACCATATAGCTGTCGGCGAGAAGGTTGATCTGGCGTTACGGGGCTAGCGGTTCATGCCCCGCAGACCTATATCCCGCTATTTTTTCTCCCACACATAAACTTCGTAGCCGTCAACGGCCCTGCCGGAAGGGACAAAACCATTCCTTTCCTGCATGGGCTCGACAAAGTTTTTCGCGATGCATATCGTATTGGGCTGGGCGTATCTCTGCATATGGCCGGCGATATCGATTACCCGGTCGTTGATCTCTTCCAGGGGTACTGATTCGTCAAAGTAGATGTAGCCATGATTAATGCCGCAGCGGACCCTGAAATCCTGACGTATAGTCTTTACGTTCCTGTTGAATATATCGAGTCCCGTGATGACCTCCCTGGCGGCTTTTACAGCGGCGTCAACATTCAGGAAACAGCACATAACACCGTCGAGCATCCACGTGGATTTGAGGGAACCGTTTGAAGTAAGCTTGCTGTCCACATAGCGCTTGTATTCAATGAAATCGTGCTCTGCGCGTGCCCTCTCCTCGCCGAGTTTCATTCCCGCGGAATCCACCACATCTATCGAAAGGAATGCGAGGTCTCTTCCCATCGCGTCAAGTTTCCTCTTCGTTTCTGCAAACAACTGCAACAGTTCCTCCCGGTCCTTTTTGTTGGAGGTTTCGAATTTGTCGAGTCTGCCTTTTAGGATGGTTAGCACTTGAGAGTCGTCCGCAAGGTCCATTTTGCCCTTCCATTCCTGATAGTCCGTCTTGACCTTCAGCGCGGCGAGCCTTCTTGTATAATGTTGCTTCACCCGTCCGATGACCATATGCAGAAGAACGGCGCAGGCTATCATAATAACGCGCGTGATGTTGCTGCCGGAGACCGTAGTCGGCATATTGGCCTGGACAAAGGAGCAAACGGCCTTGTCGATGCGCAGCGCGATCGCCGTGTACTTATATGAGGCCGCATCCTTGATATAAGGAACGGCAAGCGGAAAAAGGAAGATCAGTATGAGCAACACGACTCCGTATCCGAGGAGGCGGGTGAGCAAAACTATAGCAGTGTAAAAGCTTGTTTGTGCGACGTTCACTTTCTTTTCCACGTCCACGAGTTCCCCTTACTTCGAGTAATGCTATCAAACAAATATTCCAAAGTCAAGAAACGATGAGTATAGAAGGCTGAATGTCCCGGGCTGCGGCTGTTCGGGAGAGACATGGCGGGCTGGCGGGGAAAAGACCGGGAAATAATACTTGACAGATTTACTAGAGTATTTTAATTTATATGTATGCTGAGATTATCCACGAAAGGACAGTACGGGGTGCGGGCGATGTATGAGATCGCCAGGGGATATAGCCGCGGCCCGATAACGATCAAGGAGATATCGGAGAGGCAGGACGTGTCGGTTGCATATCTCGAACAGATACTCAACACGCTGCGCAAGGCCGGGATCATCAACAGCGTTAAAGGCCCCGGAGGCGGCTATGTGCTGAGTAAGGACCCCGACAGCATAAGTATAGGGGCGATTCTGAGGGAACTGGAAGGGCCCGTGGCTATCACGTCATGCCTTGATCCCAAGGAGGGCTGCATGAGAGTGGAGGGTTGTGTGACCCATCTGCTCTGGAAGGCCCTCGGAGAGAACATCGAGGCGTTTCTCGACAAAATGACGTTGAAGGACCTTCTCAAGGGCAGTCAGTTTATAGATTTACAGGGCAATACGCGAAGGGAAAAAGCAGGGAAGGGCAAGGCGCAGAGTCTGGCGAGATGAAATTTGTAGAGAACGTAAAACCCGATGTAACGACGGACATCGTCTACATGATGTGTCCGATGCACCTTCTGAAGCTGGAGGAACACATGAAGGAGCTCGATCAGGGACAGATACTCGAGATCATGACCGACTACGACGGGGCGCTTGAAGACATCCCTGCCTGGTGCAGGAAAACAGGCAATGAATTCCTTGGCATGGAGGATTCAACCGACTTTTATAAATTTTATATAAAGAAGCGTGCGAGGTGATTATGAAGAAGATTTATCTCGATCATGTCGCGACGAACCCACTTCTTCCGGAGGTGTTCGACGCGATGGTGCCATATTTAAGGGAGGAGTTCGGCAACCCCCTCAGTGTTTATGAATACGGGATGAGGGCCAAGGCGGCGATAGAGGACGCCAGAGAAAAGGTGGCCGGCCTCATAAATGCGAAGCCCGCTGAAGTAATCTTTACGGCGAGCGGGGCCGAGGCGAACAACTTCGCACTGCGGGGGATAGCCCTTGCAAGGCAGAACGAAGGCAAGCACGTCCTTGTCTCCCGGATGGAACACCACTCGATCCTCAATTCGGCCCGCTTCCTGGAAAAGAGCGGTTTCGCAGTCACCTATCTGCCGGTGGACAAAAAGGGTTTCGTTGACCCGGAGACGGTAAAGAAAGCGATCACGAAAGAAACCATACTGATATCCGTGACGCACGCCAGCAGCGAGGTAGGGACTATAGAACCGATCAAAGAGATCGTGAAGGTCGCAAAGGAGAAGAATATCATCGTCCATACGGATGCGGTTGCAACGACCGGCAATATTCCCGTGGACGTCAAGGACCTCGGGGTAGACCTGATGAGTATGGCGGCCCATCAGTTTTACGGACCGAAGGGCGCGGCAGCCCTGTATGTGAAACAGGGGATGCGCATCGTTCCGCTGATCTACGGGGGCATTCAGGAGTCCGGGAGAAGGGCGGGGACGGAGAACGTTCCGGCCATCGTCGGGATGGGAAAGGCGGCTGAGATCGCCAGGGCGGAACTGCAGAAGAGGATGGAATACATAAAACCGTTGAGGGACAGGATAATCGATACGATGGCAGGGGTGGACAGGGTCTATCTCACAGGCGACAGGGACAAGAGGCTCCCAGGCCATGCAAGTTTCTGTGTCGAGTATATAGAGGGCGAGGCGATGCTACTCCTCCTTGCCGCAAAGGGCATTTTTTCGGCAAGCGGTTCCGCCTGTTCATCAAAGGCATTGAAGGCGTCGCCGGTCCTGCTTTCGATGGGCATATCATCGAGCCTTGCGCAGGGCTCGATAGTATTTACGCTAGGAATGGGCAACACGGGCGAGGACGTCGATTATGTTGTGAACGAATTTCCGGCGGTTATCAAAAGACTAAGAGAAATCTCCCCCTACGCACAGGGTTGGGGGGACAGAGAAGGAGGCGGCGAAGAATGTACAGTGAAAGAGTGATGGACCATTTTACGAACCCGCGAAACGTGGGTGATATGGCGGACGCGGACGGCATCGGGACCGAAGGCAACCCGACCTGCGGTGACGCTATGAAGATCTATATAAAGGTCAGGGACGGAAGGATCGTGGATGCCAAGTTCAAGACCTTCGGCTGCGGTGCGGCGATCGCGGTCAGCAGCATTGTGACCGAGATGGTGAAGGGAAAGACGCTCGATGAGGCGCTCGCGATATCGAAAGAGGCAGTCGCTGCGGAGCTCGGCGGGCTTCCGCCCCAGAAGATGCATTGTTCTAACCTCGGCGCCGACGCACTGAAAAAGGCGATTGAGGACTACAGGAGCAAACAGAAGTAATGTGGCTTGAGGGCGGGGTCTCCCGCCCTCTCATAATTTGGTGATGTGATCCCGTTCCAAATTCTCCTTGTTGGTCGATGTACAGCTCAAAGAGAGTCTGTTCATCAGGGGAGCCCCCCTGTGCCTGCCCCCTCTATCGCAAAGCATCACTTTTAGTGTAATATCTATTAACATGGAAAAAGGGACGAACCAATGGGAACGCTGGTTTTGGCGGTCAAAAACACAAGAAAAATGCGGATACTTCGAGGCAATAACAATTCCTGTGATCCGCAGCTCTTCAAAGTCCTCTATACGTGAAAAATATTCTTGCGCCCATCCAAATTCACTGCATGAAAATGGGACAGTTTGCCCTCTCTGCGGAGGCGATAAAGTGAAGTGCGATATTCCAAGAAGAAAGAGAATTGTCTGAGTTGAAAAAAGACGAACCTGCCGTGCATTCGAGTAATTCCTGCAACTGATTCCGGCGCAGGCCCGCTGCTGACACATTTTGATACAATATCCGGCTGTTGAATCCGCCGAAGATCAAATCATAAGCAATGAAACACCTGGTCATTAGAACTTCAAGTTGACAAAGCCGTTATGGGCGAGGGAAACTTAAGACAGAGGGAGGACTGGATGAGGCCGAGGCGCCCCAATTACAACAGGGTGAGGTATTATACCCTGTTTCCTCCTCCCCAAATTGGTTCCCTATAACTATCCTTTACACTGATGCCCCAAACACACGGTTTCCTTTTTTTGAAAAGACTAATTGTTATGATATGGTATATCCATGGGTTTAAAAGAAACGATTGACTGGCTCCTCACCATAGAACATCTTGCAGGTGCTTTTTACGGTGAAGTAGCGGAAGGATTTAAAAAGGATGAAAAGATTTCGAAATTCTTCCGGCTGCTCTCAGGTGAAGAGGCGTGGCACGCCAAAGTTATGGAAAGTGCTTCGGAGTATTTAGTGCAGCATACCGCTCCTCCCTTCTCGATATCTGTGGACGACGAAACAAAAGAGAAAATCGAGATTCCCTTCGCTAAAAACAGGGATTTGTTATCAGCAGGCAACTTCAGCAGAGGAAGTATCATGGATTGTCTTGCTACGACGGAATTCTCCGAATGGAATGATATTTTTATCTATGCAATGAATTCCTTGAAAGAAGAAAGGGAGTTCATGCCTGTAGTGGCAAAAATGCATGGGCACTTAAGAGAGATAGAGCAATTCATGGAATCTTTGCCCGAAGGCCGCAAACATCTCTATATAATTAAGAGCCTGCCTCGTGTGTGGAAAGAGCATATACTTATAATTGACGATGATCAGCCTATTATTGAATTCCTAAAAAAGCTATTTGAACACGAAGGCGATGTCGAGACCGCACAGAATGGCAGAGAAGGTCTTCAAAAGATAAAAGATAAATATTTTGATGTGATTATTTCAGATATAGATATGCCTGTGATGGACGGGATTGAATTCTACAGTCAGGCTTCCGCTTACGACCCTCAGATCGGAAAGCGCGTCATTTTTTTTTCGGGCTTTTCGAAAGGCGAACATACAGACTTTATTCGAAAGAATAATTTGAAATATTTAATAAAACCAGCCCCTATTCGGGAGATAGTGAAAAAAGTCTCTGAAATTCTGTATAAAACTAAGATAGAGTATTAAAATTCTTCTGGCTTATCCACGGTCAGTGAGTCTTAATTTCGTTGAGTCCTGCCGATATGATTTCCCTGAGCGTAGTTGATGCCGATTTGTCCGATTGCAATAGAACCTTTAACAAAGATGTGGTTTCTGTGACCGAAAACAGGTTCGGCTTATGAAGCCGTGTTAGTTCTGAGCCAAACCGCGAAAGACTCCATAAACTTGCGCAAGAACTCGCGTGCATTCTCATTTGAAATCTTGCCTTCAGCATCGAAGAGATTGGCTGCGCCTCCAATATAGGCTTCCGGCTGTTGCATGGCGGGCATGTCCAGGAATACGAGAGATTGCCGAAGGTGGTGATTTGCCCCGAAACCACCGATCGAACCTGGCGAAACACTCACTATCGCTCCGGGTTTTCCGCCCCACACACTTTGCCCGTATGGTCTTGACCCGACATCGATTGCATTTTTTAGGACCCCAGGGACTGAACGATTGTACTCGGGCGTTACAAATAAGACGCCGTCATACTCTTTGATCCGTTTTCTGAATGTCGTCCAGGCAATGGGCGGCTTCCCGTCGTCATCACCATCCTGGTTGTAGATCGGCAGGTCACCGATTTCGATGATTTCCAGCTTCAACGGCTCCGGCGCGAGTGCTGCCAATGTCTTCGCCGTCTTCCGGCTGAAGGATTCCCTTCTAAGACTGCCCACTAAGACTGCGACCTTCATCGTTTTCCTCCTTATTATTGTTTGAGTCCCCCCGGCGGCGGGTGGTGAAGGGAACTCCGGCCATCACAAGTGCCTGGACGCACGGTGAAGTCATCTGCCGAGTCCGGCCATAAATTTCTCCAGGGAATTGATCAAATCCTCATCCAGTTCGATGAACTTCAGGCCCGCTTCGTAACGGGGAGTTCCTTGATCCGGCGTAGAAACTCCACCCATTAACGACGACCGGACGACCAGGCCCTTCATGGATAATTCTTTGTCGGCGTCGGCAAGTATCCTTATGTTGTAAATCGTATTCTTTGTCAGCCGCTGCGAGGTTCTGACAGAGATTCCGCCGAGGCTGATGTCCCTTATCATGTGGCTGCCCCAAATGACAAGCTCGGCAGGATGCTCGTCAGTACTGTAACGTTCGTAAACCCTTTCCTGGATTTCCCTTCCCTTTGATGACGACCTTCCGTCTCTCTCATAGGCGGCATTTTTATGCTCATACATCAACTCATCCGCCCCATCGAGAAGCTCTTCGACCGGGCACGGCTGTTCGGGATCGAAATACACCATGCCCATGCTGACAGAAAGCTTATATCCCCTTTTCGTCTCAATATTACAGGCATGTAGATTATCGTGGAAATGGTGAACCACGGACTCCTCGATCGTCCTGTCGGGAGCGTCTGCAATAAGAACAGTAAACTCATCTCCTCCGATCCTTGCTATAATGTCAGCCTTTCTGAAAGTCCTCTTCAGCACGTTTGAAACATCAATTAAGGCCCTGTCGCCTTCCTTGTGTCCGAATTCATCATTGATCTTCTTCATCCCGTTAAGATCCAGAAAAAGAATCGCGAACTTTTTCTTGTTTCTTTCGGCAAGCTCGAGATGTTTCTGGGCGAGCATCAGAAATCCCCGGCGGTTGACGAGGCCGGTCAGTTCATCCGTGATGGAAGCAGCATGCAGTTTCTCTTCAAGTTTTGTGCGCTCTGCCAGTTCGAGTTGGAGCTTCTCATTTACCATGTTCAGTTCCGCTGTGCGCTCCTTCACCAGTTCCTCCAGATGTTTCCGGTATCCCTCCAATTCCTTTTCTGCCTGCCTGAGCCTGGTCTGTTCCTCGACCTCGAGTAATGCCCGCCTTATGGCGGTTGTGAGACGGGACAGTCTGTCTTTGAGGACATAATCCGTCGCTCCCTGCTTGAGTGTTTCAATCGCAACTTCCTCGCCGATTGCACCGGAAACAAAAATGAACGGCACTTCAGGGCACGTTTCCTTCGCCATTTTCAATGCAGAAAGGCCATCGAAAGAAGGCAATGAATAATCTGCCAGAATCAGGTCAAAACCGCCTCGTCTGACCGCCGCTGCAAAATCCTCCCCGGTCTCGACACGCACCAAATCACATTCGATACCCTCCCTGAGAAGGGAGCGATGAATGAGCTCGCAGTCATCCCGGCTGTCCTCAAGATTAAGGATACGCAGCTTTCGTTTCACATCGTTGTTGTCCATTTATTGCATTGTGCGGGATGAGATCCGCGTCCCGCAATAGGCTACGGAAGTATTTTGCCGACCAGCACTTCATCGAGGTAGTCATTGCCTACTCTGACCCGGACCTTCCTTATCCCTTCTTGTGTAAAGCCGGCCCGGTTAAAGAGGTGAAGAGAACGCTTGTTCCCGGTAAAGATGCTCGCCTCTAATTTCTTGAAGCCCCGCTCTAGCGCCCATGCCTCCGCATAGGCAAGCATCTCAGAGCCTATGCCCAGCCCCCTGTAGGCCTCTCTGAGATGCAGTCCTAGATGTAGGATGTGGGACGTCGATTCCCAACGGCCGGAGTCCGCCTGGAGCGCTGCCAGACAGCCTACAACGTCTGCTTCGGCGACCGCGACCATAAGCAGGTTCTTGCCCCGGTCCAGACCGCTGATATACTCTTTCTCAGACTCGCTGTTCTTGCCATAATGCTCCATGAGGACATAACTGCGTTCAAGCGCGGTGGACCGCACGGTATCTATGATTTCGCAGGAATCATCAATCTCAGCCGGCCTGAGAGTGACTTCCTGCCCGTTTCCTGCCTTGAAGATCTTTACCTGTTCCATTCCATGCCCCTTTTCTTAAGTATATACCGCCGGAAGGACGGCTACAATAGCGAATGCGAGGAGAATTAGGTCGCTTTAATATTGCTCCGGTAAGATATGCTCAATACTATTCCTTCCAGTCATTCCGATAGAAACCTGCCGCGTACACCGTTTAGTTCCTTCCACAATTAAACTGTTTTCTCTTGACACTTATCGGGCGGCAGGGTATAAAATAGCTGCTGACCGGCTGGGAGAATGATAATAGAAGGGGAAAAATTCATGTCTGCATATTCATCGTCTAAAACTTATCATCCCATGACTTCCCTCGTTCGCGATAATAGAACAGGCGAATTATACCGATCAAACGAAAGGAGAGATTATGCCGGAAAATAAAATTATGGAGAACCTTCCGGGCGGAGGGAAATGGCCCTCAAATCCGGTTGTCGGCAAAGTCATCAAAATAGTCATCTTACTTGTCGTGGGCTTAATAGTAATCCGGGCGGTTAACCCGTTTGTGATAATCAATGCAGGAGAGCGCGGTGTTCTCTTGAATTTCGGGGCCGTGCAGCCGGAGGTATTTGATGAAGGTCTTCATTTGAGGATGCCGATCATGCAGCGGGTAGAGAAAGTCGACGTGAGAATAAACAAATCGCAGACAGATGCAGAATCCGTTTCTAAAGACCTTCAGGATACCAAGTCCACTATTGCGGTCAATTATCACATCTCTCCCGATAAGTCGAACTGGGTGTTCCAAAACATCGGGCATGAATATAAGGCCAGGATTATTGATCCTGCCGTGCAGGAGGTCGTGAAGGCAATTACGGCAAAATACACGGCCGTTGAATTGATCACGCAGCGTGAAAAGATCAGGGGAGAGATAAAGGCCCTTTTGCAAACCAGACTGCTCACCTACAATATTCTGGTCGATGATTTTTCGATCGTAAATTTCAAATTTTCGCAGCAATTTGAACAGGCGATCGAATCGAAGCAGACTGCGGAACAGCTTGCTCTAAAGGCCCAGCGCGACCTCGAACGGATCAAGATAGAAGCCGACCAGAAAATCGCAAGTGCGAAAGCCGAAGCCGAGTCATTGCGGCTTCAAAAGGAGAATGTTACGCCCCAACTTATCGAGCTCAGAAAAATCGAGGCCAGTATTAAGGCCATCGAAAAGTGGGATGGGCGTATGCCCCAGTTCACGGGCGGCGCGGTGCCCTTTATCGACCTTAAGAATCTCGAAAAGCAGCACTAAGCGCGCCGTATCGTGTGCTCCATAGAGGCGGGTCCGCTTCGCCGCTCATGGTCTGGCGATATAAAAGTAATATTTGGCTTTGTAGGGTACCCGCGTCTCTTTGCCGACCTGTGCCTGGTTGCAACCTTCCGCAGGCGCTTGGCCTCCGGCAGTATGCAGACGCTGGATACTTTGAGTCTGGCTGAAGATGCCACTTCCCGAAGTTGATTTCGCGCTCAGCAGCAGCCATGGAATGGCGTTCGGATCAGGACCATTGTCTTTCGCTCTGACCTCGCCGACCACTTTGCTTCCATCATTCGCCTCCCAGGTCGGGCCCGCGTAATGCCTGCCGACCTTTTTGCCGGCACTATCGAACAGTTCGGCCTCCGGCGCCTTGAAGACCCACTCGAACCTTATCGGATCGTCCTTGGCGGCCTTGCACTCGTAAATCTGCACACCGGTGGCTTGCGTCTCAAGCGATAATACCTGAGTCGCCGGGACCTGTAGACTTTCGGGGACCCCGGGGACCGTCCCGGCATTAGCAGTTGCGCAGCACGCAAAAAGCGCGGCGAGTGATACCTTGGCGATTGTCGTTACATATCGGTGTTTCATGACTACATTCCCTCCAATAAGAGTTGATAGTTATGGTGCCTAACATTACTTTTTATGCCGCATTCGTATTTTTATTAAAGTATAGCGCGATACAGGGAGCGGTCAAGCGGTCAATCAATGGAATGGACAATTCGAAAAACTGTAATAATTGCTGGACAAGATTATTGCGTTTCTCAGTTCATCACGGAAAGAGCTTTGTTTTTTAGCCCAATAGAAATAAAATGTTAAATGAACATTACATCGAACAAATGGTACTACGCTAAACTTCTTGTCGGAATTGTTGCCATAAGTTTCTCGCCTCTTGCCGTAAAGCTTGTGAGCTTCAGCACCAGCGTAAGCGCTTTTTACCGCTCATTCTACGCTGCGTTATTTTTCCTGCTTATGTCGCTGTTTAAACATAAAGAGGAATATGGTGTAAGGCATTTCAGATGGCTTCTTCCTTCGATAATAGCGGGAATATTTCTCGGTATCGACCTTGAGGTATGGCATAAGACCATAATATTCCTGGGGGCAGGGCCGGCAACATTCCTGGGAAATTCCCAGATAATCTTTATAACTTTGTTTGCCGCCTTTATATTCAGGGAGAAGATACCCGTGATGTATTATGTAACCGTTGCCATGGTGATGGCCGGGCTTTATCTTCTGACGCCATCCGCAACAGCAACGGTTGGCCGGACTGTCGGGTATTTGCTCGGACTGATAGTGGGCTTTACATACGCGGGCATGCTTATAGGCCTGAGATACGCTAAATCGCGTTCAGCCGGGAAGTACCCTGAATTACTCTCACTAAGCGCGGTATTTTGGGTGGCAGCGCTTGTAATCGCCCTGTATGCAGTAACTGTGGAACATGCTTCTCTCGTGGTATGGGACGGCAGAAGCCACGTGATTATGATGGTTACCGCGTTCATGTGCCAGACTCTCGGCTGGTATCTCATCAATAACAGCATTACAGAAATACCGGCTCATGAGGGAAGCCTTCTCTTGATGCTTCAGCCTCTCCTCGCTACAGTATGGGGATGCATATTTTTTTTTGAACCGCTTGGTGCCGTACAGGTCTTAGGCATTATTCTCACGCTTGCGGGGATAATCATCTATCAATTAAGATACGCTTCAAAAACATCCGGTGTAAGACTGGGATTTGACGAGTAAGCTATAAAGAAACATAATTAATATTGTTAGACCGCAAATAAAATGAATCTTAAATACCAACAGTTGATTGCCCTCTTCAAGCTTGAACCCCATCCGGAGGGGGGCTTTT
>Ga0316628_100001510_pt1 | contig 16461 bp, 9 predicted proteins | sample OWC_Aug_M2_C1_D5_FD_207648 | JGI IMG/M metagenome (GOLD analysis project Ga0316628, IMG submission 207648) | Wetland soil microbial communities from Old Woman Creek delta, Ohio, United States - OWC_Aug_M2_C1_D5_C | ecosystem: Environmental > Terrestrial > Soil > Wetlands | place: USA: Ohio... | reverse complement strand
CATAGCGCTGCTATGGCTCGGTCGCGCGCCTCGCACCCGGCCCCAAGGCGCCCGCAACGCGACCCACCCGACTTGCGCAGAGCTTCCCTAGCGGCTGACCTGGTTGCGGCCCGCCGCCTTGGCGCGGTACAGCGCGGCGTCCGCCGCGCCCACCAGCGTCTCGACGGTCGGCCACTCGGGCCCGCCGTCATACGCCGCGATGCCCGCCGACAGGCTGATCGCCCGGGAGGCACGCCCGGCGTCGATCGGGAGAGCGCTCACCGAGCTCCGCATGCGCTCGGCTGCGTTCTCCGCGCCCTCGAAGTCGGAGTCGGCGAGCACCGCCAGGAACTCCTCACCCCCGTAGCGGCACAGCCAGTCGACCGCCCGCCCCGCCTCGGTGAGCCGCCGCCCCACCTCCGCGAGCACCCTGTCGCCGGCCTCGTGCCCCAGCGAGTCGTTCACCGCCTTGAACCGGTCGATGTCCATCATGATGAGGGCCAGGGGCTCGCGGGTGCGGGCCGCGCGGCGGATCTCCCGCCTCAGCGCGTCGAGCACGACCTCGCGCCGGTACAGTCCCGTGAGGCGGTCGTACAGAGCGATGGCCGCCGTGTCCACGATCTTGCGCGCCGTCACGTAGGAGACGCTCAGCGCGAACGCGACCGAGCCGGCCAGCACCCACGGAAGCCCCAGGCGCGACTGCGTGAAGCCCCACTCGACGGCGATGTCGTGAGCGACCGTCACCGCCAGCAGACCGACACCCCAGAGCAGTGCCCTCGAATGCTCGACGCCGCGCCGCGACTGCTGAATCGCGAGCCCCATGATGACCGCGCTCGTGACCAGCAGGCCAGGTGCGAAGACGTACATCCCCGCCCCCCGCAGCTCGCCCCACCCCGGTAGCAGCAGCCCCGCGAATCCGACGACGGCGAAGACGACTCCGAGACCCGCCACCAGCCGGCTGTGGTCCAGCTCGAAGACGCGGCGGAACGCGAAGCACAGGAACGAGGCGGCGGTGCCGGCAAAGAAGAGGTACAGCCTGTAGAAGTCCAGGCTGGCGCTCAGCGACCGCCGCACCGGAGGCACCCAGAGCAGGTACAGCACGCTGAGTGCCACCATGAAGCCGAGCACGTACAGGTGCTCGGTTGCCTCGGGCCGGCGCGCCCAGAAGAACACCTGGTTCACCGCCAGCCCGACGAGCAGCAGCGCGGTCGCGATCAGGTAGAACGAGATGCGGAACTCCCGGCTCATGAGCGACGCGAGCGGTCCGGCGACGACGGGAAGCTCGATGCCCCCGCGCCACTCCCCCGAGTACACCCGCACGGCGAGGACGTGCTCCCCGCGCTCCAGCGCCGCCTGCGGCAGCATGAGGCTCACCGGCACGCTGGACCGAGCCAGGTACTGCGGCGGGAACCCTCCCACTCCTCCGATGCGCCGGCCGTCCGCGAACGCCTCGAACGCCGCGGCCACACTCGGGAACCGGACCCCCATGGGCTCCGCGACGGACGAGTCGAGGGAGTAGTGCAGTCGATACCAGACGAACCCGCGGTACTTGGCGAGGCCCTGGCGGGCCCACGTGCCCGGCACGAGCGCACGCCGCCAGCCGCTGTCGTCGTAGCCGGGCTGCGCGAAGCCGGCGCTGTCACCCGCGAAGAGGCGCCAGCCGACCCGCAACTCCGTGACGCCCGCGACCGGGAACGTGTCCCGGGGGGGCGCCTGAGCCAGCAGCGCGGCCACGAGCAGACCAAGCATCAGACCGGCAATCTTACACTCCGCCGGGCGCCACGGCGAGAACCTACCCCCCGGGCTATTATTGTTGGCCCATGTCCCCCAGCGCACCACGGTCGCCGGTGACCGAGCGGGAAGCTCGCGACGTCGCGGAGGCAGCCCGCGAAGCCGAGTGGGTCCACCCCAGCTTCGTGGCCGAGCTGTTCGGCGGCCGGCTCCGGATGGAGCAGGTGCACCCGTACCCGGAGGCCGACCCGGACGACGCGGCCGCCGCGCTGCGGTTCCGCACCGATCTGGAGCGCGTGCTGCGCGAGCGACTCGACGCCGACGAGGTGGACCGCGCCGCCAAGGTCCCGGCGGATCTCATCCAAGCGCTCAAGGAGATCGGCGCTTTCGGTATCAAGATCCCCAGGGAGTACGGCGGGCTCGGCCTGTCGCAGCTCGGCTACGTCCGGGCCATGGGCCTGGTCTCGGGGGTCTGCGGGGCGACCACCGCCCTCCTCTCCGCGCACCAGTCCATCGGCGCGCCGGTCCCCGTCCAGCTCTTCGGCACGCCGGAGCAGAAGGCGCGGCTTCTGCCCCGCCTGGCGCGGGGCGCCATCTCCGGCTTCGCGCTCACCGAGCCCAACGCCGGCTCCGACCCGGCGGCGATCGAGACGCGCGCCGAGCCCACGCCCGACGGCGCGGCGTACATCCTGAACGGCGAGAAGCTGTGGTGCACCAACGGCACCTGCGCCGAGCTGCTGGTGGTCATTGCGCGGACGCCGGACCGGGAGGTGGGCGGGCGGACCCGTCGCCAAACCACCGCGTTCGTCGTCGAGACGTCGTGGCCCGGCGTCGAGGTCGCGCACCGCTGCTCGTTCATGGGACTCAGGGGCATCGAGAACGGAGTCATCCGCTTCACCGACGTGCGGGTGCCGCGCGACAACCTGCTGTGGAGCGAGGGCAAGGGCCTCAAGCTCGCGCTGATCACGCTCAACACCGGGCGCCTCGCCCTGCCCATGGCGGCGGCGGCCTGCGCCAAGCGGTGCCTGCGGATCGCGCGGGAGTGGGCGGCCTCGCGAGTGCAGTGGGGCGCGCCCGTCGGGAAGCACGACGCGGTGGCCCAGAAGATCGGGCGCATGGCGGCCGACACGTTCGCGCTCGAGTCCGTGGCGGAGCTGTGCGCCATGCTGGCCGACACCGGCACGCGCGACATCAGGCTCGAGGCCGCCATCGCGAAGCTATGGAGCACCGAGCGCGCCTGGCGGATCATCGACGACGCCATGCAGGTCCGCGGCGGCCGCGGCTACGAGACCGCCGCCTCGCTCCGGGCGCGCGGCGAGAAGCCGCTCCCGATCGAGCGCATCATGCGCGACTTCCGCATCAACCTGGTGTTCGAGGGCAGCTCGGAGATCATGCACCTGTTCATCGCCCGGGAGGCGGTCGACCGGCACCTCGAGGTCGCGGCCGCTCTGATCGATCCGCGGACGCCGCCGGGCAGGAAGGCGCGCGCCGCGCTCCGCGCCGCCGCCTTCTACGCGGCGTGGTACCCGCTCCGCTGGCTGGGCTGGGGACGCTGGCCCAGGTACGCCGAGTTCGGGCGGCTGGCCCGGCACGTGCGCTTCGCGGACCGAGCCGCCAGCCGGCTCTCCCGCGCCGTCTTCCACGCGATGGTGCGCTTCGGGCCCAAGCTGGAGCGGCGCCAGTCGGTGCTGTTCCGCCTGGTAGACGTGGGCGCCGAGCTGTTCGCGATCGCGGCGACGTGCTCGCGGGCGGAGCACCTGCGGAAGCGGGGCCGGCCCGAGGCGGTGGAGCTGGCGGACGTCTTCTGCCGCCACTCGCGGGAGCGCATCAGGCAGTCCTTCCGGGAGGTGTTCCGGAACGACGACGTGCGGACGTACGCTCTGGCGCAGGACGTGCTGAAGGGCAAGCATGGGTGGTTGGAGCAGGAACTGGTGTAGAGCCGTCAGCCGTCAGCCGTCGGAGATTAGCCGTCAGAGAGCAGCGGGGAGGATCTGCCGTGGTCCCGAGCCGTGACGCCCCGAAGACCACGCTGGCCTGGTGCATGTACGACTGGGCGAACTCGGCGTTCACCACGCTGGTCGTCACGTTCATCTACTCGACCTACTTCACGCGAGCCATGGCCCCGAACGAGGTGCTGGGCACGGCGTGGTGGTCGCGGGCCGTGTCGCTGACGTCGCTCGTGGTGGTGATCCTCTCTCCGGTGCTCGGCGCGCTCGCCGACCGCGGCGGCCTGAGGCGCGCGCTTCTGGCGCTCACGACCGCGGTTGCCGTGGCCGCGACCGCCGCGCTGACCTTCGTCGCGCCCGGGCGGCAGGACGCCGCGCTCCTCGCGCTCGCGCTGTTCGTGGCCGCCAACGTGGGCTTCGAGCTGGGGACGGTCTTCTACAACGCGTACCTGCCCGACATCGTCTCGCCGGAGCGGATCGGACGGGTATCCGGGTACGGCTGGGCGCTGGGCTACGCCGGCGGGTTGGTGGCGCTGGTGCTCGCGCTGGTGGGCTTCGTGCGGCCGGAGACGCCGTGGTTCGGGATGAGCACCGCGGCGGGCTTCAACATCCGCGCCACGAATCTGCTGGTGGCGGCGTGGTTCGCGCTCTTCAGCCTGCCGCTGCTGCTGCTAGTGCCGGGCGGAGCGCCGCGCGCCGGGCGGCGCGGGGTCGATCTCAGGGGCACCTTCGCCGAGCTGTGGCGCACCTTCCACGCGGTGCGGCGTTTCCGGGACGGGGCGCGGCTCCTGGTGGCGCGGCTGTTCTACAACGATGGCCTCTCGACCGTCTTCGCCTTCGGCGGCATCTACGCGGCGGGGACGTTCGGGATGTCGTTCTCGGAGATCCTGGTCTTCGGCATCGCGCTGAACGTGACGGCGGGGCTGGGCGCGTGGGCGTTCGGCTTCGTGGACGACCGCATCGGCGGGAGGCGGACGATCCTGATCAGCCTGGTGGCGCTCATCGCCGCGGCGGTCGCGGCGGTGCTCGCGCCGACGAGGGCGTGGCTATGGGGGGCGGGGATCGCGATCGGCATCTTCGCGGGCCCGAACCAGGCGGCGAGCCGCTCGCTGATGGGGCGTTTCACGCCGCGGGACCGCGAGTCGGAGTTCTTCGGCTTCTTCGCGTTCTCGGGGAAGTTGGCGTCGTTCTTCGGACCGCTCCTCCTCGGCGCGATGACGCAGGCGACGGGGAGCCAGCGCTACGGCGTGGCGACGGTCATCGCTTTCTTCCTGCTCGGCGGCTGGCTGCTGCTCGGGGTGGATGAGCGGCGGGGGACGGAGGCGGCGCGGGAGGGGTAGTGCGGCCGGCGCCGCCAGGGGGCACGCCTCCAGCCGGAGAATTGCTTACAATTCACTCGCCATATTTCGGGCCGGAATCAGGGGCCCGCGCGCCAACCCTACACACCGGCTGCCGGACTGCGAGACGTGTACCCGATCCTGGAAGCCCGCTTCCTCGCGCCCGACATCAAGCTGTTCCGCATCGAGGCCCCGCGCGTGGCCCGGAAGCACAAGGCGGGGCAGTTCGTGATCGTGCGCCTGTACGACCGCGGCGAGCGGATCCCGCTCACCATCGCCCGGTCCGACCCGGACGAGGGCACCATCACGCTCGTGGTCCAGGGAATCGGCAAGACCACGAAGCTGATGAACCGGCTCGAGGCCGGCGACGCCATTCTCGACGTGGTCGGCCCCCTCGGCAACGCCTCGCACGTGCAGATGTACGGCACCGTGGTGGTCATCGGCGGCGGCGTGGGCACCGCCATCGCCTTCCCCACCGCCAAGGCGATGAAGGAGGCGGGCAACACGGTCCTCTCCATCGTCGGCGGGCGGTCCCGGGCATTCGTCATCCTGGAGGACGAGGTCCGCGCGGTCAGCGACGAGACCTTCGTTACGACGGATGACGGCAGCTACGGCGAGAAGGGCTTCGTCACGGCCCAGCTCCAGAAGCTGCTGGACGAGGGCCGCAAGGTCGACTTGGTCCTCGCCATCGGGCCGGTCCTCATGATGCGCGCCGTGGCCGAGATCACGCGCCCGCGCGGCATCAGGACCATCGTGAGCCTGAACTCCATCATGGTGGACGGCACCGGGATGTGCGGCGGCTGCCGGGTGATCACCAGCGGCAAGGCAAAGTTCGCCTGCGTGGACGGCCCGGAGTTCGACGCGCACGAGGTGGACTTCGACGTGCTGGCGTTGCGCATCGCCGCCTACCGCGAAGCCGAGCGCCTCTCGCTCGCCCAGTTCGAGCGCGACCCCGAGCGCGACGTCGCCGCGGTGCGGGCGCAGACGCGGGGGGCTCCGGCGAAGGACGCTGCGGCGGCATCGGGCGGGAGGGCGGCGAGGTGAGCGCCGCGAAGCCCTCCGCGAACCCGCTCAAGCCCAAGGAGCGGATGGCGATCCCGCGGCAGGAGATGCCGCAGCGCGATCACGACGAGCGGGCCAAGACGTTCGAGGAGGTGAACCTCGGCTACACGACCGAGCTCACCAAGCAGGAGGCGCTGCGCTGCCTGGAGTGCCCGAAGCCCAAGTGCGTCGACGGCTGCCCGGTGGGCGTGGACGTGTGCGCGTTCATCGAGCTCATCAACCAGGGAGACTTCCTCGGCGCCGCGGCCAAGATGCGCGAGGCCAACGTCCTGCCGGCCGTCACGGGGCGCGTCTGCCCGCAGGAGGACGCCTGCGAGGGCGCCTGCGTGCTGAGCCCCAAGCACGCGCCCGTGGCGGTCGGCCACCTCGAGCGCTTCATCGCCGACTTCGAGCGGCGCGAGAACAAGATCGGCCTCCCGCCCGTCGCGCCGCCCACCGGCAAGAAGGTGGCGATCGTCGGGAGCGGCCCGGCGGGACTCGCCTGTGCGGGGGACCTCATCCAGAAGGGGCACGCGGTCACGGTCTTCGAGGCGCTGCACGAGGCCGGCGGCGTGCTGATCTACGGCATCCCGGCGTTCCGGCTACCCCGCGACATCGTCCGCGGGGAAGTCGAGAACCTCCGCCGGATGGGCGTGGAGTTCGAGCCGAACGTGGTCGTGGGCAAGACGGTCACGATCGACGAGCTGTTCGCCGAGGGCTTCGGCGCGGTGTTCGTCGCCACGGGCGCGGGACTGCCCACCTTCCTCGGCGTCCCCGGCGAGCACCTGAACGGCGTCTACTCGGCGAACGAGTGGCTGACGCGCAGCAACCTGATGCAGGCCCGGCGGTTCCCCGAGTACGACGAGCCCACGTTCGACGTCCGCGGCAAGGACGTGGCGGTGGTGGGTGGGGGCAACACGGCGCTGGACGGCATCCGCACCGCGCTGCGACTCGGCGCGCGGAAGGCGTATCTCATCTACCGCCGCTCCGAGAAGGAGATGCCGGCGCGCATCGAGGAAGTGCGGCACGCAAGGGAGGAGGGGATCGAGTTCCACATGCTCACGAACCCGGTCGCCTTCCTCGGTGACGAGAAGGGCAACCTGGTGGCGGCGCGCTGCGTCAGGATGACGCTCGGCGAGCCCGACGCGTCGGGGCGGCGCCGGCCGGTGACGGTGCCGGGCTCCGAGTTCGAGATCCCCCTTTCGGTGGCGATCATCGCGGCGGGCACGTCGGCCAATCCGCTGGTCCAGTCGACCACGCCGGACCTGAAGACGCGGGAGTGGGGCTATATCGTGGCGGATCCGGTGACGCTCAAGACCTCCAAGCGGGGCGTGTTCGCCGGCGGCGACATCGTGACCGGCGGCGCGACGGTGATACTCGCGATGGGCGCCGGCCGCAAGGCCGCGAAGGCGATCGACGAGTACCTGTCCACCGGAGTGTGGGAGAGCGCGGAGTAGCGCGCAGGCGTAGCGGCCGCACCGGCCTACGGCCGGTCGAACACCGGCCCCGTCAACCCCTCCAGGCTCCGCGTGCCCTGCAGCTCCAGCTCGAAGACGACTACCTCGTTGACGCCCCGCCTGAGCCACGGCCCGGGGACGTAGAGGGTGCGCTGCGGCCCGATGCTCCAGAACCTGCCGAGGTTGTGGCCGTTCACCCAGACGGCGCCCTTCCCCCAGCCGCGCATGTCGAGCCACGTATCACCGACATCCTCCAGCCGGAAGGTGCCCCGGAAGAAGGCCGGTCCGTTCGCGGGCGCGCGGCCGAACCGCAGCGCGCCCAGGTCGTCCATCGGGAGCCGGAACATCTCCCAGCCCGTGATCTCACGGCCGACGAAGGTCACGGCGCCGGTGATTCCCTTGCGGTCGCTCACCAGCTCGCGGCCGAAGTTGATGCGGCCCGTGTTCTCGACGAGGATGTCGAGCGCGGCTCCGCCCGCGGGCACCTCGATCGCCAGCGAGTCCTGCCCGAGCCGCCGGTCCAGCGTGCCGACCGCTCGGCCGTCGAGCGACACGACCGCGAAGTCGCGCAGCCCTCGCGCGACCAGCGTTCCGCCCGCGGGGCCCGCCAGTCTGGCCCGATAGAGCACGTAGCCGAAGTCCTGGAGCAGCGCCTCCATCGTGAGCGGCCGTTCGGCGCGGAGTGGCGCGTCCAGCAGGCGGGACCCGGCCAGCGGCGCCACCTGGGCGAGGACGAACCTGGGCACCACCGCGACCGGCTGCGGGCCCGGAGGGTCCGGAAGCGTCACACCGGGCCTGTGTCGCGCGATCGCCGCCCGGAACGGCGCGAACTTCCGCGACGGCCTGCCCGCCTCGTCGAGCGCCGCATCGTAGTCGTAGCTGGTCGTCTGCGGGCGGTAGCCGCCCCGCCGCTCGTAGTTGGCGCCGTTCATGAAGCCGAACGTCGTCCCGCCGTGGAACATGTAGAGGCTCACCGAGTAGCCCCGCTCCAGCATCCAGTCCAGCTCGCGGGCCTCCTGCGCCGCGTCGGTCACGTTGTGAGGCCCCCCCCACTGGTCGAACCAGCCGGCCCAGTACTCGCCCGTCATCAGCGGGCCCGTCGGCCGGAAGCGGCGCAGCCGCGCGAAGGCAGAGTCGGCCCAGCCGGGTCCGAAGTTCACCACCGCGTGGACGTCCGGCAGCGTTCCCGCGGGCAGCTGGTCCGGTCCGTCGGCGGTGAAGAGGAGCACCTCGCCGAGCCCCGCGTGCACGATCGCGTCGCGGACGAGTCGCATGTAGACCGAGTCGCTCGCGAACGAGCCGTACTCGTTCTCCACCTGCACCGCGATTATCGGGCCGCCGCGTGAGTGCTGGAGCGGAGCCACCTCGCGCCCCAGGCGGTCCAGGTAGCTCCGCGCCGCGCGCAGGAAGCGCTCGTCGCGACTCCGCACCACTATGTTCGTGTCGGCGAGGAGCCACGAGGGCAGGCCGCCGAAATCCCACTCCGAGCAGACGTAGGGCCCCGGCCGCAGGATGACGTACAGCCCCTCCTGCTGCGCTGTCCGCACGAACGCGGCGACGTCGAGGTTGCCGGAGAAGTCGAACACGCCGGGCAGCCGCTCGTGAAGGTTCCAGAACACGTAGGTGGTGATGGCGTTGAGCCCCATCGCGCGGGCCATGCGCATCCGGTGCCGCCAGTACTCCCGCGGGATGCGCGGGTAGTGCATCTCGCCCGAGATGATCTGGAGCGGCTGCCCGTCGAGCAGGAAGTCGCGGTCGTTGGTGGTGACGGTGCGGGGCTGCTGGGTCCCGGTCCGGGGGCCCGTGGCGGGGGGCTCCGGCGCGCCCGTGCCCTGCCCGTTCGCGGCGCCTGGCGCGATGAGACCCCCGGCCAGAAGAGCCGCAAGGGCGAAGCGAGTTGTCACTTGAGAGCCTCCGTGCCTCCGTGCCTCGGCCTAGAACGGCCGGCGCCGCTCTCCAGGAGGCGCGGGCGGCTTGCGCGGCAGCGGGTCGTCGCGGTTCGCCAGCTCGTACGCCATCCACGCGACCACCGCGGCCATCTGGTGCATGTCGTCCGGCACCACGCGCTCCCAGGTGTCGCCGTCGGAGTGGTGCAGCCGGATGCCGTACTCCAGCGGGTCCTGGACGAACTGGAAGCCCGGCACGCCCGCGCCGTCGAACGGGATGTGATCCGTGCCGCCGGTGTTCTGGTGGCGAACCGTCATCACGCCGAGGTCGCGGAACGGGAACAGGATCTGCTCGAAGATCGGGATGACCGCGGCGTTCATCTGGTCGTAGATGCCGCGGATGCGCCCGTTGCCGTTGTCGATGTTGAGGTACGCCGATATCCGGGGCAGCTCCGCTGCGTGCATCCGGACGTAGGCGCGCGAGCCGAGGAACCCCTGCTCCTCGCCGGCCCAGAAGCCCACGCGGACCGTGCGCCGGAGCGGGAGGTTCAGCGCCTTGAGAACGCGCGCGGCCTCCATCATCACCACCACGCCCATGGCGTCGTCGCCGGTGCCGGTGCCGCTGTGCCAGCTGTCGATGTGGCCGCCGAGGACGACGAACTCGTTGGCCTTGTCGGTCCCGGGCAGATCGCCGAGGGTGTTGTAGGCCCTGCGGTCGGACTCGGGGAACCGGTTCTGGACGTTGAGCTCGAGCTGCACCGGTGCGCCGCGCAGGGTGTTGCGCCAGATCTGCCCGTAGTGCTCCCGCGAGACCAGCAGCTGCACGCTCGGCTCGTACACGCTGTCGCGGGCAGTGCGGCCGTCGATGTGGCCGCCGCTGCGCAGGATGTTGTACTGCCAGCCGGAGGGTGTGAGAATCACGGCCACGCCCTGGGAGCGGAGCCAGGCGGCGACCTGCCCCTGGAACGCGCGCGTCCGCTGGAACTGCGCCATCTGCTCGGCGGTGGGCTCCGGCCGCTCCCGCGGAGGAGCGGGGGGAGCGAACAGGCTGTCGAGGATCGCTCGGCGTGGCGCCGGGTTGAACTCCGGCACCGCGGCAGGCGGCTCCTGCCACATCACGCAGCCACCCCGGATGCGGCCGGAGTACTGCGCGAAGTCGGTGGTGTCGTTGATCTGAAGGCGCATCACGGCGCAGGTGATGGGACCGGGGCGGCCGCGGGCGTCGCGAGTGCTGCCGCTCCAGGCCTGCGGCGTGGCATGCAGCGGCTGGACGAACGGAGTGAGGATCCGGCCCGAGTACGACACCCGCTCCCAGGCGCGGCCGAAGACCGAGTCCCACGGCTCCACGACGACGTTCTGGAGACCGATCTCGCGCAGCTTCTGCGCGGTCCAGTTGTGCGCCTGGAGGATCTGCGGCGAGCCGGTGAGTCGCGGGCCGATCACGTCGCTCATGTAGAGCAGCATGGAATCGGCCTGCGAGCGGTTCAGCGCCTCGTCGCGGATGCGCTGGACCACCGAGAGGTCCACGCGCTCCTGCACGACCTGCGCGCGGGCCGGGACGGAGAGGGCGGCCAGGAGCGCGGCGGCCCCGATGGGACGGATCACTCTCATTGCGTGCTCTCCGGGTGGGCGGATCCGCAGGCCGGCGAGCCCGCCGGCCGCGGCGAAGATAGCACTCAACCTACGCGCGAGGCGAGCGGAGCGTTGGGGCTCGGGGGTCCAAGGCCCCGCGGCAGGGACGCGGCTGCGCGGCCCCGAGCCGCGTGAGCGGGCCGCGCCAGCGGGAGTCGAGCGGCGCCGGGACTCCGTGGCCGGCGCGCCCGCCCTGGCCGCTCCGCTACTCCGCCCTGAGCACGCTCATCGGGTCGGCCGCTGTGGCGCGGCGGGCCGGCAGGTAGCTGGCGAGAGTCCCCACCGCGGCGAACACGGCCACCACAGCGCCGAAGGTCACCGGGTCGGCCGGGGTGAGGCCGAAGAGCACGCCTCGAGCGAGCAGGGCGAGGCCCAGCGCCAGCGGGCACCCGATTGCCAGGCCGAGCGCCGTCAGACGCGCGCCTTGGCGCAGCACCAGCAGGTGGATGGCACGGGCGTCGGCACCCAGGGCCATGCGGATGCCCATCTCGCGGGTCCGCAGCGACACGACGTACGACAGCAGCCCGAACAGCCCCACGGACGCCAGCGCCAGGCCGAGCAACCCCATCGCCCCCGCGACCAGCGCGGCCACGCGATTGGGGAGGAGCGACACGCCGATGACCTGCTCGAAGGGCGCGTTGGTTTCGACCGGCAAGTCCGCGTCCAAGGCCAGCGCGATCTCGCGCACCGGCCGGTCGATGCGGCCCGCGCCCGGTGCCGAGCGCACCACCAGCGTCGCGGCCCTGTCGGGCGACTGGAGGAAGGACAAGTAGACCATGGGACGGGCCGCGGCACCGGCCGCCGAGTAGGCGCCGTCCCGCACCACCCCCACCACCGTGTAGGAGGTTCCGCCTCTCCCCTCGAGCTGGCGACCGACCGCCGCCTCGCCCGGCCAGATCTGCCGCGCCGCCGCCTGGTTCACGACCACCACCGGTGTCGCGCCCGGCCCGTCGCCCCGCTCGAAGCCGCGCCCCGCGACCAGACCGATGCGCAGGGACTCGAAGTAGCCGGGCGACACGGCGCCGAATTGGGCCGGGATGTACCGGTCGGTGCCCGGCAGCTTGAACACCGTCGAGGTACTGACGAAGCCCATGGGCAGAGTGGTCGTGACGCCGGCCGAGGTCACACCGGGAAGCGCCGCGGCGCGGGCCTCGATTTCCCGGAAGAACGTCGCCGCTTCGGCGCCCGTGTAGCGCTGGAGCGACAGGTCCACGGTCAGCACGTGGACGTTGCGCGGGTCGAAGCCCAAGTCCACCGAGTCGGCGCGGGCCAGCGCGCGCAGGAACACGCCGCCGGCGACGAGCAGTGTCACCGAGCCGGCCACCTGCGCCACCACGAACGCGCTCCGCATCCTCGTGCCGCTCAGCGGCGCGCCGCCGCCCTTGAGCGCGGCAACCACGTCCTGCCGCGCCGCCTGCAGCCCGGGCGCCAGCCCGAAGACCACTCCGGTCGCCAGAGTCACCAGGAGGGCGACGGCCAGCACGCGCGCGTCGGGAGCGAAATCGAAGGCCATCTGCACGGGCAGGGGCAGCCGCGCCGCGGCCAGCAACCGGGTGGCCCAGAACGCCAGCCCCGCGCCGGCCGCGCCGCCGAGCAGGAAGACCAGCACGCTCTCCGCCACCAGTTGGCGGACGATGTGCGCCCTTCCGGCCCCCAGGGCGAGCCGCACGGCGATCTCTCGCGTGCGGGCCGCGGCGCGCGCCAGGAACACGCCCGCCACGTTCACGCTGGCAATGAGCAGGACGATGCCGGACACGACCAGCAGCATCACCAGGAACAGGGCGACCGCCCCGCGCCCCTCGTCTATCATGACCGAGTAGCGAGAGAGGACCAGGTCCACCCTTCCGACATCCGCGTCGTTCTGGCGCGAGGCTCCATCGCCGCGTGCTTCCAGTCGCTCGCGCAGCACCCGCTGCCACGCGACGCCCGCAGCCGCCCTGGCCTGCTGCAGGCTCGCGCCCCGCTCCAGTCGCCCGATCGCCGTCATCCCCGTCACGTCCCGGCTGAGATCCCTGCCGGTGAGCGCCTGCCGCATGCTGACTGGCGCCCAAAGGCCGACATCCACCGCCGCCACGGGCCCCTGGAAGCCGTCCTCGGCCACGCCCACGACCGTGTAGCTGCCGCGGTTGATGGTGATCGCCCTGCCGACGATGGACGGGTCGGCTCCGAAACGGCGCGCCCACAGCCTGTGGCTCAGGACCACCACGGGGTTCCCGCCCGGCACGTCGTCCTCCTCCGGGAGGAAGAGCCGGCCGGCGGCCGGGCGCGTGCCCAGGATGGCGAAGAAGTCAGCCGAAACCATCATCGCCGTCACTCGCTCCGGCTCGCCGCGGCCGGGCGCCGAGAGTCCCGCCGCGAACACCTCCATCGCGGCGAGTCGGTACAGCCCGCCCGACCCGTCGCGCAGGGCCTCGAAGTCCGGGTAGGCGATCGTCGCGTACGGAAACCCGCGCTCCTCCCGCGCGTAGGCGCTGAACAGGGTTCCCGGCTCGCGCACCCCGATGGGAGTCCGCACCAGCAGGCCGTTGGCGACCGAGAAGATGGTCGTCGTGGGGCCGATGCCGAGCGCGATGGTAAGCGCGGCGAGCAGAGTGAACCCCGGCGACCGGCGCAGCAGACGAGCGGCGTTGCGGATGTCTCGGATGATCGCTTCCAAGTTGATGGCCCTCGCTTGCGGACGGCGAAGAACGCGGAGGAACGGCCGGCGGCTCGCGCCGGTCCACCCAGCTACGTACGACGCCGGGGCAGCTCAGGTTTCCGGCGGCGGAGCGCGCGGCGGGCGCGCCAGGCGGGCCAGCGGTACGTTGCGCCGGGCAGCCCGGCGCCCTCCGGCGATCGCCAACCGGCCGGGACCGACACCTGGGCAGAAGCCCGGCAGCCCTGAACCCCCACGCTCGTTCCCGTCGTACTGTGACTAGGCGCGCGCCCGCCGGTGCGGCCGGCTCGCATGTCACTCCGCTGTCAAGGACTCCCATGGGCTCCCTGCTCCAGGACCTGCGCTTCGCCGTTCGCACGGCCGTCAAGCGACCCGGCCTCTCCCTCGCGGTGATCCTCACGTTCGGCCTCGGCATCGGCCTGACGACCACCGTCTTCAGCATCGTGAACGGCGTCCTGCTGAAGGGGCTGCCGTTCGACGAAGCCAACCGCCTGGTGATCGTCAGGCGCACCGACCGGGCGGGTGAGTACAGAGATGTTCGGGCCCACGACTTCGCCGACTTCAGGGCGCAGCAGACCGCGTTCGAGGGCCTTGCCGCCTTCGACGAGCAGGCAGTCAACCTCGCGATCGGCAGCGGCCAGCCCGAGCGCTTCTCGGGCGGGTTCTTCACTCACGACGTACTCGACGTGCTGCGGGTCCGGCCCGTTCTGGGAAGGCCGTTCCGGGAAGCGGACACCCGACCGGGCGCAGATCCCGTCATCATCCTGGGGTACCAGCTCTGGCAGGAGCGCTTCGGCGGCTCCCCCGACGTCCTGGGGCACACCGTGCGGGCCCACGGCGCGACGCGCACCATAGTGGGCGTGATGCCGGAGCGTTTCGCCTTCCCGTTTCGCGAGCAGCTCTGGCTTCCGCTCGCGCTCGACCCGGCTGCGACCCCTCGCGGGCGGGGCCCGTCCTTCGCGGCCTTCGGGCGGCTGAAGGACGGCGTGTCGATCGCGGCGGCTCAAGCGCAGCTGGACGCCGTCAGCGCGCGCCTGGCGTCCGCGTACCCGGACACGGACCGCGGGCTTGGCGCCAGCGTCCGGGGCTTCACCGAGTGGATCGTAGGCCCGGAGGTGTCCGGCTTGATTCTGACGATGCTCGCGGCGGTCGTTGGCGTCCTGCTGATCGCCTGCGCCAACGTCGCGAACCTGCTCCTCGCCAGGGCGTCGCTGCGCTCCAGGGAGATCGCCGTCCGCAGCGCGCTCGGCGCGGGGCGCGGCCGCGTCGTGAGCCAACTCGTCGCGGAGACCCTCGCGCTCGCCGCCGCCGGGGGCGCACTTGGCTTCGCGCTCGGGATGGCCGGGGTGAGCTGGTTCGAGCGCGTGATCCAGGTGGATCCCCCGCCCTTCTGGATGCGCTTCGACCTCGACCACCGGGTCCTCCTGTTCGTGCTGGGCGCGACGGCTCTCGCCGGAGTCGCGTCTTCGCTGTTCCCGGCGCTGCGGGCCTCCCGGACCGACGTGACCTCCGCGCTCAAGGACGAAGGCCGCGCCGGTTCCAGCCTGCGTGCGGGCCGCTTCAGCAGTCTCCTGGTTGGCGCCGAGATCGCCACTTCCTGCGCCCTGCTCATCCTGTCCGGCCTGATGATCCGCAGCGTGGTGGGGCTGAAGACAACGGACCTGCCCTTCGCCACGCGGAACGTCTTCACGGCGCAGTTCACGCTCCCCGCCGCCGCCTATCCAGACGCCGCATCGCGCACGCGGTTCTGCGACCAGCTGCTGCGGCGGCTGGCGGCGCTCCCGGGCGCGGAGGCGGCCGCTCTCTCCGACGGGCTGCCCGCATCCGGGAGCGCTCCCCGGACCTTCGAGGTCGATGGAGCGAGCTACGCCTCAGCCCGCGACCTTCCCACGGCGCGCCTGGGAGTGATCACGCCCGGCTACTTCGAGACCTTCCGGGTGCCGGTGCTGCTGGGCCGCGCCTTCGGACCCCAGGACGGTCGCGAGGCGCAGGCGGTCGTGGCCGTGAACCAGTCGTTCGCGCGGCTGTTCTTCCCCGGTGGCGACGTGCTGGGCAAGCGGATCCGGTTGGGCGCCGACGGCGCGCGCGACACCACCGCGCGTTGGCTGACGGTGGTCGGAGTCGTGCCCGACCTGCTGATGGACGGCATCCCCAGCCAAGGCGGGCGCCCGGCCGGGTTCTACGTTCCCGCCGCGCAGGCCGGCACGGGCTCCGCCGTGAGCATCGCAGTGCGCACGCGCGGCGCCCCGATGGCCAGCACCGCCGGCGTCAGGGCGGCCGTGGCCTCGATCGACCCCGACCTTCCGATCTGGAGGGTGATGTCGATGGAGGGTGCGTTCGAGCGCTACACGTGGGCCTATGGCGTCTTCGGCACCCTGTTCACGGCGTTCGGGCTGGCCGCGCTCCTGCTCGCCGCGGTTGGCCTGTACGGCGTAATGGCGTTCTCGGTGGCTCGCCGGACGCGCGAGATGGGGATCCGGATGGCGCTGGGCGCCCGCGGAGAGGAGCTGGTTCTCCTCGTGCTCCGCAAGGGCGCCATCCAGTTGGCGGCCGGGCTCGCCATCGGCCTCGTGGCGGCCACGCTGCTCACCGGCCAGCTGCAGTTCCTGCTGTTCGAGGTCGGCGCCCGAGACCCCATCGTCTACGGCGTCGCGGTCGCTGTGCTCGCTGCCGTCGGGGCGACGGCGGTGGTGGTCCCCGCGCGGCGCGTGACGCGCGTGGATCCGGTCATCGCGCTGGGCGCGGAGTAGAGAGCCGGCGCAGCCAGCGCTCGACCCGGACGGGCCCGCGGGACCG
>Ga0316628_100001509_pt1 | contig 16462 bp, 21 predicted proteins | sample OWC_Aug_M2_C1_D5_FD_207648 | JGI IMG/M metagenome (GOLD analysis project Ga0316628, IMG submission 207648) | Wetland soil microbial communities from Old Woman Creek delta, Ohio, United States - OWC_Aug_M2_C1_D5_C | ecosystem: Environmental > Terrestrial > Soil > Wetlands | place: USA: Ohio... | reverse complement strand
GCTTCCCTTTCGCAACAGGTTTCTCTTCAATAGCGCTCAGCGTGTCCTCGGTCTCTTCAGGTTTTTTGGTAATTTCAACTGTTGTTTCTTCAGTTTTTGTTGGGCGGAATGGAGGTGTAGTTGGTGTCGGCATCGGTTTCTTGGTAATTTCTTTGTAGATATATATGATTAAGTAGGTTGCAATAGAGCCCAGGAATAAATAAACGCCTGTGTAGCCGACGGCTACGTTGTAAGTGTTGGCGCCGTAAAGGAAAAGCAGAAAGCCAATAACGAATACACCGAATAATGTCCAGTCAGTCCAAGACATCGATTTTCCTCGCCCAAATTAGGCATTTCACTATATGCTATAAACATATAAAGATTTACAGAAATTAACTGTATTGCCCTGACGCCAAGATTAGATATTAAACGACAACAAGTTGCAAAAAAACAACCTAATCAACCTTAATTTTTCATCGTAGTTCCGACATTCTTATATATCACTTAAGGCTGAAAGAGCGACGAGGAAATTGAATGTCGGGAACAGATGTTAAAAAGCCAGAAACAAAAGAAGAATTTGTCAAAATGCTAACTGAAGCCGCAAAAAAAGAGGTTGAATCTAAAGGCAAGCCGACAAAACCGACAATCGTTGGAACGGCAAAGGAAATAGAGATTCACAGAGACACTCTCTATAGTTGGTTAAAGGAGTTCAATGTCGATTTCAAAGAGATTGTTGATCGTATACCGACAATAGCTGACGATGCTGAGGAAAATTCAGGAAGCGTATACTTGATTGGTGAATCGTTGCTTGGAGAAGGAAACGAAGTTGCACATATCGACCTGATGATTGGTGACAAAGATGGGCCTATTGGGCAAGCGTTTGCTAATGGCATGACAAACCTTTCGGCTGGTCATACGCCCCTGCTGGCAGTCATTCGGCCCAACCTGCCACCAAAGCCTCACACATTAATTGTGCCAAAAGTTACCATTAAAAATATGGAGGATACAGCGAAGATTTTCGGTCCAGCGCAAGCAGCAGTTGCAAAAGCCATCGCCGATTCTGCCGAAGAAGGAGTCATCCCCGCAGACAAGCTTGACAGTTGGGTTATCATTTGCAGTGTATTCATCCACCCGCAAGCAACTGATTACCGTCGAATCTACCAGTACAATTATGGTGCGACAAAGATGGCGCTGCAACGCGCATTGAAGAAGTACCCGTCACTAGAAAAAATAATTTACGACAAAGACCGTGCAAAGCACCCAATCATGGGCTTTAAAGTTCCACGCCTATGGAGACCACCATACCTACAGATTTCACTTGACAATCCATCAGTGGAAAATGCTAAGAAAATAATTGCTCAGCTTCCAGGAAGCGACAGAATCATCGTTGAAGTTGGAACGCCTCTAATCAAACGTTATGGAACAAGAGTAATCAGCGATTTAAGGCAAGTAGCCAGAGACTTCTTCATGGTTGCAGACCTAAAGACACTAGATGTTGGAAAAGTTGAAGCAGATATAGCTTACGAAGACACCGCTGACGCAGTTGTCGCAGCTGGATTGGCACCGCCTGAAACCCTCGATGCATTCGTTCATGAGGCAAAGAGAGTTGGAATTTACGCAGTCATTGACATGCTAAACGTTGAGGATGTGCTTGCAAAGCTAAAGTCACTGAAAGAGTTTCCAGACATGGTCATCCTACATAGGGGCATTGATCAGGAAAGCGGTAGAACCTGCGGACTAGAACGCATAAAAATGATACGCCAAGCATTCACAGGCAAGAAGTTCTTAATCGCAGTTGCAGGCGGAATAATTCCAGAAACAGCCAAAGAAGCCTTAGAACTGGGCGCAGACGTACTCATAGTGGGCAGATATGTAACCCAATCCAAAGACATTGAGCGTGCAGTGCGAGACTTCCTTGAACTTACACCAAGCATGCGCGAAGACATCGACCTCTTCAGAGTCCACACGGAATAAACTATAGTCTCGAGCGAGAGATCGCTCAACCTTTCCTTCTCTATTTTTACTTGTATGAAAAGACTTTTAGCGTCAAATAAGCAAAGAAGAAAACGGCTCCGGCAACGAGAAAGGTCGGTAAGTAATCCAAGTTTCCCGCTAAGAAAGGCCCGAGGAACGACCCTACCGCTGCACCTAAGCCGACAAGCCCGTCGAAAAACCCGCTTTTTCCTTCAGGTATAAGCTCCATCGAGAGAGAAATCATCATAATATAGTACATAGCGTATGCGAACCCCATGAAAACAAGCATAATTCCAGTCATAATAGTAGGGTAAAATGCAAACTCGATAATGCCCACTAGCATGAATATTAGAAGACCTCGAGTAAGCACGAAGCGCGGCAATTGTTTTCGGAGATCCATTGACCTTGCCCGACCGCGGATTAAGAAGTACCCAACTGTTGCTCCAATGGAATTAAGAATATAGGCTACATAAACCATGCTTTTAGGAAGCCCCAAGCCTTGGTTAAGATAAACTGGGAGTGGCGTGAAAAAGATGCTTGTTGCAAGAGAAAACAGCACAATGGCGAAGGCAAAGCCGAGGAACCGGTCCTGTTTTAGTGAGCCTCTCGGGCGCAACCCCTCCATCAGTCTCGACGAAGATTCTATGCCGCGAGATGCGAAGTCTATTTTTTTCTCGATACCAACTAAGCGTCTTTCAAAAATCATCAATGGGTCAGCAATCAGCGCTATGGAAAGGATGAATGCGACTACGCTTAAACCGCTGCACAAATATAGAGTGTACATTTCCAAAACGGAAGGGCTAAGACTTGCCGAAAAGCCAAACAATCCAATAGTCAATACCAATCCAATGGCTAAACCGACAATAAAGCCGATTTCCGTAAGTCCTTCATAGAAGCCATATGATCTTTCCCAATCTTCACGGCTGTAGTGCTCGGCGATGAGTACATTTTTCGGCGCTTCATGGGCAATATGTAGCACTTGCATGACAACATACAAGACAACGAATATGGCGATGCTTTGGGCAAACGGCAGCGCCATTAGGAACAAAATTATTGCTGATGAGAGGAACGAAAGTAAAATGAATATTTTGTAGTGGCGTGTGGCATCGCAGAGGTATCCCCAGAGAAAAGAAGCAGGGATAGAGCAGAAAATCGCTATTGATGTCATTACTCCCAACGCAACTAGTGGTCCGCCGAGAATGCTTGTGTCTTTGAAGGCTACTACATATAGAGGTATGAAGACGCTTAGTAGTCCAAATGCAATTTCATGAAAGAAGAACCCTAGCCGCCACATAGCCAACAAACGACTTAATGGTTAAATTAAAATGTTTACCCTTAAAAAATATGCTCTTTTTATAAACTGAAGATTCGAAAAAAATAAGCAGGTAGGTTATAGCTGAATCTTTATGCAGTTATCGTAATGTAGGATTTTTGGCTGCGAGCAATCATTGCATCTGAAACTCGTTTTAGCGCTTTCATGTAGGCTGCTACACGCATGTTAACATCGTATTCCTCTGAGATTGATAATACGTCTTTAAACGCGTTAGTTATTGTGCTTTGCAATTTGTTGCGCACTTCTTCTTCTGACCAGTAATAGTTCATTTGGTTTTGCACTTGTTCAAAGTAGCTCACGATTACGCCGCCCGAGTTGGCTAATATGTCAGGAACCACGAAGACGTTGTTTCTGAACAGTATCTCGTCTGCGTCAGGCGTTACGGGACCATTTGCGCCCTCGGCGACTATTTTAGCCTTTATTCTGCCAGCGTTGGCTTGCATTATCTGGTTTTCCAAAGCCGCTGGTACAAGAATATCGCATTCAAGTTCTAGGAGTTCTGAGTTTGTGATGATTTTGCAGTTCGCATATTTTGTAACTGAGGAATTTTCGTTTTTGCATTGCATTGCTTGTTTGGGATCTAAGCCGTCGGGATTGTATATTCCGCCTGCAGAATCAGAGACAGCGATTATTTTGCATCCTAATTCATTTAGCAGTCTTGCAGAGTGGTAGCCTACGTTTCCGTATCCTTGAACAGCCACGGTTGCTTGTTTTAGATCTATTCCCTTGTGTTTTGCTGCTTCTATTACTGTGTGCATTAAGCCTCTGGATGTTGCTTCGTTTCTACCAAGTGAGCCGCCGAGACAAACTGGTTTTCCAGTGACAACCCCAAAACTGTTACAACCAACAATTTGGCTGTACTCATCCATTATCCACGCCATTGTTTGACCGTCAGTATAAACGTCTGGTGCAGGCACATCTGAGTATGGTCCAATGAATCGTGCCAAGGCACGTGTGTACCCTCTGGTAAGTCTTTCTAGTTCGCCCAAAGACATCTCTTTAGGATTGCAGCGTATTCCACCTTTGCCTCCTCCGAGCGGAAGCCCTGCGACAGCCGTTTTCCATGTCATCCAAGCTGATAATGCGGTGACTTCATCCATCGTTAAGTCAGGATGATATCTTATTCCGCCTTTAGTTGGACCTAATGCGTCATTGTATTGAACTCTGTAACCGGTGAAAACTCTTAGTGTTCCATCATCCATTGTTACTGGAATATTTAGAATTATGGTTCGCATGGGTCTTTTTAGCATTTCATGTATTCCTGAAGGAAGTTTCAGTTTTTCGCCTGCAATGTCCAGCAGATTAAGGACTGCTTTGTATGGGTTTGGTGTTGTTACTATAGGGACTAATGTTTCAAACCTCATAGAGGTAGCTTTTTGCGTTTTTTCAATGAGCTTTTGGAAATTTTCTCTGACAGTCTCTCCTTTTCCTTGAGGTTTTCCAAAAAACCATTTGTAGGTTTCCATTGTTGACTCTAACCTGTTGCCGACAAATCCGCTAGCAGGAGACATTTTTGGTTGCGGCGCGAAGTAATCAGCAAAGATGCGAAATATGTTGACTTCTTGAGGCGATATTGTTGACCAGTTTCGGCTTTTGTTTGGCGCTTCGATGTTAACGTATTCTGCTTCCTTTAGTTTCCTTTCTATTTCTTCGAAAATTTTCCAAGCGTCTGCCTCTTCTACGTTAAAGTTTTCCGCGTATGTTTTTGTTAAAGCATAATGAGGAGTAGAGAAACAATCGATTTTTCCGCATAATTCAGGTTGTTCAGCGAGAAAATTTACCATTAATTTTATCATTTCTAATTCATTGTTTGAAATGTTTACTGAGTTCAACATTCTCTTTTTCGCCCTCTTGAGAGAGAAAAACTGTTACTGGCTGAAGCTTTATCGATTGTTCTTATGCTTCTAAAATTCAACGGCACCTCTGAAACATCCTTCTCAAACCTAAGTTCATAAGTGTCCTTTGAACCACAACCCTGACAGATTCTCGTTTTCATCCTGCAAACTTGACATGCATCTGACTCTAACCCAATACGTAAGCAAAGGTCTTCTTTACCGCTTTTTCGCCCAACAACTAAACCCACAAGTTCAATCCAAGTTGACCCACAACTAGCGCAAGCAAATCTTTTTTTCACTAACTCTTCTACAGAGTCTCTTTCAGTTATTTCGTGGAAAGCTTCAGCGAGTTTCATTTTTCTCTCTGCATCAACACTATTATTCGGTAAATGCTTATAAATTTTGCCAATTTTGTCAGATTACTTAGGATTAAAACTGACATTATCAGATAATTTGTGCTAATTTTGCGGTAAACTTTTCAGACACAAGCCATTCGTATGAAAGGAGTTTTGACTAAAAATTATTTAAAAGATAGAGTGCATATTCTAAAGCGAGCACTATGACTTCCGAAGCAAAAATCGATCCAACAGACGTATGTATTATAAGATCACTACAGAAAGATGCCAGAACAAACTTCGCAACCATAGCCAAAGACTGCAACGTTTCTGTAGATACGGTCAGTAAACGATTCAACAAATTAATAGAAACAAACATTGCAAGGGGCACAACGGTATTGTTGAATCCGAAAAGTTTCGGATACGATTGTGTTGCCAGTTTAGGAATACGTGTTGATTATCCACATGTTGAAGATGTTGTTGCATTTATTGAGAAAATACCTGAAATAGTTTTCTGCACGTCATCTATGGGCAGAGATAACATATTTGCCATAGCTGTTCTTAAAAATGTTGGAAGGCTAAGCCAGGTGAAAGAGTACATACAAGGCCACCCAAAAGTCACCGAGGTAACAACTAGTATCTGGGTTGATGACATATTGCTTTGCCCAGAAAACTTCGAATTCGACAACCTGAAAATAAAGTGATCTGCCATGGATGAATTAGACCTTGCTATAATCCAGCGTCTCACCGATGATGCACGTGTTTCTTTTAGGAAGATCGCTAAAGAACTTGGTGTTTCAGCGGACACTATAATGAACAGATACTCAATGCTCCAAAAAGAAGGAATTATACAGGGTTCCACCATTGTCTTAAATCCAAGAAAAATTGGTTACCATGCGATGGTGGTATTTCTAATTGATGTATCACATGGCCAAACCTCAAATGTTCAAACGCCGCCAGTGGAGTCCTCTCAAATTCTCGAAAAAATAATCCGAATGCCCAACATAATCGTTGCATCCAAATGCGTCGGGGACCATGACTTGCTAGCGATAGGAGTAGTCACGGGCTTTGAACATCTAATCGAAGTTAGAAATGATATCGCCAAAATAAAAGGAGTAAGAGATATTCAAACGACTTTCTGGGTTGAAAAGACAGAGATGTGCCCGAAATACTTCATAATTTAAACCTGCAACGTTGGTTTTTTTTAACAATTATTCGTTGGTTTAAATATAAATACTTAATAGAGAGATATCCAACTTCATACTGCGCTGGAGAGTAATCCATAAATGGCAAAGTTTAAGGTCATAGTTTCCGATCCAGAAGCTGGAACGTCAAAAGTAGTAGAGCTCGAAGAAGCGCGCGCAGCTCCCTTCATTGGTAGAAGAGTAGGCGAAACAATTGATGGCTCAGTGGTAGATTTACCAGCACACAAAGTGCAAGTTATGGGAGGCTCCGACAAAGACGGCGTTCCCATGAGAGGAAACGTTCACGGCGGTGTACGCCGTAGCGTCGTACTTAGCGGCGGAGCAGGTTTTAGCCCTAAAAACAAGGGTGAGAGAAAACGCAAAACCGTCCGGGGCAACGTAGTAACGGACGAAATTGTCCAAATCAACATGAAGATTGTTGAGAAGCCCGGAAAGCCTGCGGAAGTCAAGCCACAGCAAACTGCGAAATAAACGCAAGTTTGTAAAAGTACATGCTTAAACCTTATAAACTTCTAAAATTATTTCATTCTTTACTTACTTAGTATTTATTGACAAAGAAGAAGAATGGTATGAGTAACACTAGCAAAACCTTGCTTAAGCAGCCAGAAGTTAACATTGGCACCATCGGGCATGTTGACCATGGAAAAACAACTCTTGTCCAAGCGTTGACTGGCACTTGGGCTTCACGCCACAGTGAGGAACTCAAACGTGGCATTACCATAAAACTTGGCTATGCAGATATGCCAATCTATCGGTGCCCAAAATGCGAGCCGCCAAAAAACTTCACCATCAAACCTTATTGCGAAAACTGTAATTCCGAAGCAGAGTTTGTTAGAGCCATAAGCTTTGTTGACGCTCCCGGACATGAAGCGCTAATGGCTACCATGCTCTCAGGCGCAGCGATCATGGACGGCGCAATCTTAGTCATCGCCGCCGATGAGCCTTGTCCTCAACCGCAAACGCGAGAGCACCTTGCAGCGGCTGAAGTTAGCGGCATAAAAAACCTAATTATTGTTCAGAACAAAATTGACATTGTGGACCAGAAAAGAGCCTTGGAAAGCTATAAAGAAATTAAAGCTTTTATTAAAGGCACTGTAGCGGAGAACGCACCTATTATTCCCATTTCAGCCCAGCGCCGAATAAACATTGATGTACTTTTGGATGCTATTCAAACAATCATTCCCACGCCACATAGAGACCCAACCCAGCCACCACTCATGTACATCATACGCTCCTTTGACATCAACAAACCAGGAACAACTATTGAAGACTTGGAAGGTGGAATCATTGGAGGAACCATCGCACAGGGCAAATTTTCTGTCGGGGAAGAAATAGAAATCCGTCCAGGCATAATGGCTGAGCGAGAAGGCAAAACCGTTTATGACCCTTTAATCAGCGAAATAGTCAGCTTGCATGCTGGCGAACAAACCGTAAAAGAAGCCACATGCGGCGGGTTAGTCGGGGTGGGAACACAGCTTGATCCATCCTATGCAAAGGCAGATGGCTTAACAGGAAGCGTTGCTGGAAAAACAGGCATGCTCCCACCAATCATGACCGAACTGACACTTGAAACCCACGTTCTGGAACGTGTTGTGGGGACAAAGGAGCTCTTGAAAGTAGAAAAAATCAACCCAGACGAAACCCTCCTACTCCACGTCGGTTCTGCCGTCAACGTTGGCAAAGTCGTAGCAATAAAACAAAATACAATCAAAGTAAAACTAACCAGACCGATATGCGCGTTGCCAGGCGCAAGAGTTGCCATAAGCAGAAAAATCACATCCCGCTGGAGACTCATCGGATACGGCTTAATAGTAAAATAACTTAGTCTTTCAATATTCCCTTTTTCGTAAGAAAATCATGAGCTTTCAGCAACACATCTTTCGCGTTTTTGAACGTTAATTTTTCCATTGTATGTTGATAATCCAACCAAATAAAGCCAACATGTTCAAAAGACAACTCAACTTTGTCGGTGTTCGACTCGATAATGAAGAAGACGACTTCTTTGTGCACGGTTAAGCCTTGTCTTCTATAGAAGTAAGCTATTGTCTCTTTGAAACCGTCGATGAATTGGGCGTCGGCTATGCTTGTTTCCTCTTTGAGCTCTCGCACAACTGTTTGCTTCTCGCTTTCGTTCGGTTCAACGTTGCCTTTAACGAAGTCCCAGTGGCCCGCTTCATAATTTAGCAGAAGATACTTGGTTGACCCGCCGATTTTTGTGAATACGACCGCGCCACAGGATTTTTCGTGAAGCATTGCGTCACCTATTGTTGCTCAAATCACTTAGTTTTGGTATTTAAAGTAATAGTAAGTCTCAGCTTAGCCTATCGAAGACAACAAAACGTTTTAAGCTTCAAAACAACGCTAACAACTCAGGAGCCATCCCAAGTGCGCCAACCCCTAAAAGTAATTTTAGATTCAAATGCCCTCTTTGTTCCATTAAAGTTCAAACTTGACATTTTTGAGGAAACCAAACGCTTGCTCAATAGGAATGTGGATTTTGTTTTGCTCTCACCTGTTAAGCGTGAACTTGAGCTGCTGGCGGCCAAGAATTCGCCGAAGACGCATCGGGAAGCGGTTTACGCGCTGCGGCTTACAGAGAAATGCAAGTTTGTGGTTGTTGAGGCTGAAGGTTTGGCGGTTGATGATGTTATTCTTCATGTAGCTAAAAGCTGGAGAACTGCGGTTTTTACGAACGATAGACAATTAAAGAAGAGGCTAAGAGATATAAGTGTGCCAGTGATTTATGTGAGACAAAAATCGCGTCTAGACACTGACGGGTTGATATCGTAGATGTTTAAACTAATTACTCTTCAAGATACTATCCGCATTCCACCGGAAACCTTCGGAAACCCACTTGAAAAAGTCGGGAAAGAGCAAGTTAAACAAAAATATGAAGGTGTAGTGGATGAGGAATTAGGCTACGTCATAGCCGTAACAGGCATACAAGTTAGCCCCATTGGTAAAATTATTCCAGGCGATGGCGCAACGTACCACAAAGTAACCTTCTCACTACTAACATATTATCCCATAATTCAAGAAGTTGTTGAGGGAGACGTCGTCGAAATTGCAGACTTCGGCGCATTCGTGCGCATAGGACCAGTTGACGCCCTACTCCACGTTTCACAGCTAATGGATGACTACATTTCATACGACGAAAAACAAGGCGTCTTGCTCGGCAAAGAAACCAAACGTAAACTAACTACAGGCGACCAAGTACGAGTGCGCATAACTGCAGTGTCACTTGGCAGGGCAGGCAGTTCAGGAAAAATCGGCGTCACAGCAAGGCAACCCTTCCTAGGCAAATTAGACTGGCTCAAAATGGATCAGGGCAAAGAAACCTCTGAAAAGAAGTCTGCCTCAGAGGCAGAAAAACCTGCACGATAGGAGTGATAGTGTATGAGTGAGAAAGCGTGCACAAATTGTCATTTCATAACTAAAGAGAATGTTTGCCCAAAATGCAAGTCGACAAGTTTTAGCGAAGACTTCAGCGGTTTGGTAATTATGTTTGACCCAGAAACGTCAGCTATTGCTAAAGCTATGAATATTAAAGAGAAAGGCAAATATGCACTTAAAGTGCGCTAACCAGTTTTTACTGCGGTAACTTCTTAACATTCCAATTCTTTTCTATCTGTTAGGTACAGAAAGATGACAGTGGTCTATAAGGTTACACCACACTTACGCACCAAATTCAAAGAACCTTTTGGCGCACTCATCCAAGGCACGCCTGAGGAAACAATGGCGAAAATGAAAGAGTTAGTTGAAAGCGAAAAGCCGCCGAATATCGTTTCGATTGGGGACGTGGTTTCTCGCAACCTCCACGAGCACAATATCCACCCGCAGATTACGGTTATTGATAACAAGTTTTTGCGAAACAAGCCTTTGCCTGAAACAAGCGAGGTTGCGGGGGCTGTTTATGTGGCTAATCCTCAGGGCACAATAACAGAAGAAGCAATCTCCGCTATTAGAGGAGCCCTAGAGAAGGGTGCGCATGCTCATATTGTGATTGACGGTGAAGAGGATTTGTTGGTGTTGGTGGCGGTTTTGTATTTGCCTGATAACTCGTTTGTGATTTATGGACAACCGTATTCCGGTATTGTGGTGGTTAAAGTCTCGGCTGAGAAGAAAGCTAAGGCGCAGCAGTTCCTGAATGAGATGAAAGCTTCGAAAAGCTAAATAAGCAGAAAACTGTTTGAATTTACGCCTTAAGTGAATATTAATGCAAGTCAAAATAGATACAACCAAGGATAACCCGCTTCTGAAACGGAGAGAAGTAGGCTTTACTATTGTTTCAGGTCCAAAAGAGAAGACTCCGCAACGGCTTGAAGTTAAGAAGGCTTTAGCCGTTGAACTCAAGATTGGTGATGACGTAGTATTCGTTAAGAAAATGAATACAAAGACGGGAACTAGCATTACACAAGGAGTCGCGAACGTTTACCAGTCCGTTGCTCAAGCTAAACTAGTTGAGCCAGAGTACATTCGCAAGCGGAACAGCCCACCTGAGAAACCTAAGGAAGAGGCGACTGCATAGTGGCGCCAAAACCAGCACCTAAAAAAGAAGAGCCAGCAGCGGCAAAGAAGGAAGAAGCAAAACCAGCCGCAGCCGCACCTGAAGCAGCGTCAGCACCTGCAGCAAAAGCTAAACCAGAAAAGAAACGGGAGAAGAAGCATAGAGAAGAAAAGGGTGTTCACGCCATGTACAAGACTGAAGGCGACAAATGTAGCAGAACAAGGCCAACTTGTGAGCGGTGTGGACCAGGCTATTTTATGGCAGATCACCATGATAGGTACACTTGCGGTCACTGTGGCTTTACACGGTACAAGCAGAAATAGTGAGTTTTAAATTCTCCATTGTACGATTACGTTCAGGATGACCATTAATGCTTAGGGTAAACGTAGTAATAACCAGTATTTCTGCTGAACGCTTCTGGGACGTCCGAAAGCCAATTCCGCCGATTCAGATAAATACTAACATAAATGTTGTTGGCATGGAGAAGAAGCAGGATGAGTCCTTGGAAGTTCCGTTTGTTTTGTCAATTTCTTACAATCCATCTATAGCGCAGATGAGCCTAAAAGGCAACGCTTACGTAAACGGCGAGCGAAATGAGGTTGATAAAGTCCTTAAGGATTATGAGCAGAAGAAACCTCCAGCGCAAATAATAATTCAGTCCATTTCGAACGTAGTGTTCATTGAGTCAGTACTTATTTCAAGGTCGCTGAATATTCCGCCGCCAATCCCGCTGCCACAAATCCCAGAAGCAGGTGCAAAACCGCCAAGTACCAAGCCTGAGGGCAGAGACTACAGCGCTTAAAGAAACCCCTTAAACCGCCTAGCAACTGCATCAGCAATTTTCATTTCAACTGGAAAACTAAAGTTTCGGTGTTCCCAGCGGTAACGTGCAAGCCGATTCATTATGCCGTAAGCGAATTTGTAGGCTAAATCTCGTTCTCTTATTCTTGCTTGCGGATAGAATGCAATTCGTGTAACCGCAGAGATTGTGTGCAGTCTTTGGACTTGGGCTTTGCTGTGCCATGGCGGGTCGAAGTGGAAGACGTGGATGCTGCTCCATTCCTCAAGCGTTTCAGGCGCTGTGAACTCAGGCGGCAAATACTCCATAACCGGGCTTGGGAACGGCGTGTAAACAAATATACCATAATGCTGGGTTTTAGGGTTGACCTCAGACATTTTATCCATTAAATCAAAAGTCTGCGCCAAATCCTCGTCAGTCTCGCCTGGCAATCCGCTCATCCAAGAAACATAAGGCTCAATCGAAGGAGCATATCGCCGAAGGTTATCGACTGACTTTAGCATCTCGTCTGCGGTGACATCTTTGCAGATTAGTTGTTGGATGCGGTCTGAGCCTGATTCGCCCCCGAAATCCAGCTCAACACAGCCTGATTTTGCTAGCAACTCAAGGAAGTCTTTGTCGTAGTTTGCTAGGTAGTCAAATCGGCAGTTAGCTCGCCATTGTATCGGAAGTTTGCGGTCTATTATTCCTAGGCAGATTTTCTTAACCCGGAACTCGTCAACAAAGACATTGTCGTCAATTGGATCAATAATTTTTACATGCGGATATTTACCTATTATGTACTCGATTTCGTTTAGCACTCGTTTGGCACTTTTGCCTCGCCATCTGTTATGGTTGAAGTTTGAATTGTAACAGAAGCCACATCTATGGGGACACCCTCGGCTCGTTTGGATATGAAAGCGCCCAGCTTTGAAAGATGGGTACTTGTTCATTTGAAGCAAGTCGTAAGGCAGTACGATTGGTATCTCATCTAGGTCTATTACTTTGCCGTCTGGGTTACTTTTGATGGCAGCGTTAACGCTATAAGTTATCCCTGCAACATCATCGAGCGGCCGGTTCAGCGCCAGAGCGTTGGCAAGGTCTTTGACGATTAATTCGCCTTCGCCTCGAACCACAATATCAACATAGCCATGGCTTGCAGTTTGCTCAGGCAACAGTGTCGGGTGAACGCCGCCCCAGACAAGCGGAACATACGGATTCCGCATGCGTGCATGTCGAGCGAACTCAAGGGCATACTTAATTTGTAGACCACTCATGCAGCTGATTCCGACAAAAACGGGGTTGCCAATTTCATAGTGTCGGTAATCTTCCAAGCGCATATCCAAAATTCGCACGGTAAAGCCTTCCTGCCGAAGCGAAGCGGCGATATGCAGTAGCGCCAGTGGAATCTGTGGGTCAGGAGCCTTAAGTTTGCCTGGAAAAACAAGCAGAACATCCCTTCTGCTGTTGCCAAAAGAGGCATTGCAAAAATGCGTTAAGCAAGATGAACTAAACAAAACCGAAAAAACCTTCACTAGAAACTAAATAAAAAAGCCCTATTAACACTTTACTCAAAAAGTCCAAGATATAATCACAGGATACCAGATTGCTGGGTTTTAAGGTACAATAGTACTCTATTGCAGAAATCAATTTATCTATTATTGGGAACGCTGTTGCGGAACTCTCACCGTTGTTGTTCCTTCAACTAGACAGTTTTTGTAGCAAAAGAAGAACGGTGGAAAAATCGCTTTTCTTCTTCTGTCAGTTACCTATTTTAGCGGTACATACATTGATGAGCGTGATGCACCGATACCTGGAGTTCCATGCCTAACGGGCTTGTTTGTAATGGCGAATTCGCCCAGATAGTGCCCAATCATTTCAGGTCTAATTTCCATGGCAACGAATTCTTTGCCATTGTGCACTTGAATTTTTGCGCCCACCATCTCTGGCAGAATAATCAGGTCTCGAACATGAGTTTTTAAGCTAACGTCTTTGCCATTTTTCTGGGCTTCTTTAGCTTCACGCAGTTTCTCCAGCAAAATACGCTGCTCAGGAGTCAAACCACGTTGCAGGCTTCTTCTCTGTCGGGATGGAAGCAAATTAATGAATTCATCCATAGACATCCCTGTTAAACTGGCAAGACTGTGTCCACGGTAACTAAATTCTTTCGGCATCTTTCATCTACACCATTCTTAATTTTTTATCTTTATTATAGTTTTATCCTCGAATTGCACGTTTCTTCTTCTGTCCAGGTCCACGAGCAGCAATCAAACCAACTTTCTGTCCAGGAGGAGCACCATGCGATGTTGTTGTGCATCTTCTTGCGCTGCGTTTGCTGCTTCCATATGGGTGAACAGCAGGAACCATTTTGCGACCACTAGTTCGAGGGTACTTGTGACCCTTAGCTTTCATCAAATGGAATTTCTCGCCTGCTTTGAGAAACGGTTTCTCTATGCGTCCAGCGGCAGAAATCACTCCAATAGTTGCCAAACAGTAATCATCAACATAGCGTGTTCGTCCAGAAGGCAACCGAATCATTGTGCCTTGTGGAGTGTGACCGACAACAGTTGCGTATGCCCCTGAAGACTTCGCCATTTTTCCACCATCACCGGGGCGAAGCTCCAAATCACAAACTATTGTTCCTTCTGGCACTTTTCCCAACGGTATAATGTTGCCGATTTCAGCTGGAGCTTTTCCGCCATAGTGGATTTGCTGTCCAGTGAAAACGCCCTCAGGAGTCACAGTATAAACAGACAAGCCATTCGCAAACTTTACCAGTGATAAGGGTGCACCACGACCGGGGTCATGCAATAAAGCCTCGACAACACCTGTTAAGTTTGCATCAAACGATTCTTTTGGTGTTATAGCTGGATACTTTGCAGGAGCAACCCTTTTATGAGTGGAAGCTCGCCAGTTTCGGCCACCGCGACCACGTCTTTGGACACGAATACGTTTTCCCATAAATCATACCTTCTATTAGTTTAGAGTATTCCAAGCTTAATTGCAACGTCTGAAGCTCTGAATTCTGGAGTGAGCTTCACGAACGCTTTCTTTACGCCTTGAGGAGTAATAAGCATGTTAATCTTACTGACTTTAACTTCATAGAGTTCTTCTACAGCGCGTCTCACGTCAGCTTTTCCAGCTTTGAGGTTAACTATGAAGATTAGTTTGTTGTCTTTTTCAACCATTAAACTGGCTGATTCAGTCATGAGCGGATAAGAAATTACACCGTCAATATTCATTTAAGCGTTCTCTCCATAAAGACTATTCAACTTTTCAATAGCGCTACTGGTCCAAACCGTCAATCTTCCTGGATGCGTTCCAGGCGCAAGCATCTCGGTGTTAAGATTAGCCACAGTTGTTACCTGTACACCTGGAAGGTTGCTTGCAGCATTCACCAAGGTTTTACCGTCAACAACCACGATGAGTGGTCCAACGGCTTGCTTCATTTTTCTGCCACGATGCTTGCCTTTTCCAGCGCGAACATTTCGGCTATCTTTCACTCTGGTCAGGTCAGCAGTTAAACCAAGGCTTACAAGTGTTTCTTCAACTTCCTTGACTTTGGTTAAGCCCTCTAGCGCATCTTCAACAACCAAAGGCAATGAGGCAACATCTTCAATTCTGTGACCACGAGAAGCCACAGTTTCCTTCTGTGCAGTTGCCGCAATAGCTGAAGTTAATGCTAGTTTGGCTTCTTTCTTTGGGATTTCTTTTAGTATGATTTTTTCTGCTCTTGGGGGATGAGGCTGCCTTCCTTTAACAGTGCTTGGGGCGAAGGCTGCTCTACCGCTTCCACCTTTGATACGTGGAACTCTTGCGGTTGCACTGCCTGTTCCGCGTGATTCTGCAGTGGTTTTCTTTCCAGCCATGGGATCTCTGCCCTGCGGCTGAAGTCTGCTGGATTGTATCGCCAAGACTGCACGTTTTATCACGTCTGGTCTTAGCGGTGTTGAGAAAACAGATGGCAAATTGATTTTTCCTGTTGATTTGCCTTGCAAGTCAAAGATTTCTGCTGTTTTTGCCATGGCTTAATTCACCTATTTTCCTTGTGGAGACTCCAGCGATATATATGTCACTTGTGGTGCTGTCTCTGGAATTTCTCGGGGTGGGCGTGCGGGAACTCGTAGGCGAATTTGGCGTTTTTCAGTTCCTGGAATGCTCCCTGCAATTAGGATGTATGGTCCGTTAACTTCGCCATAGCGGATAAAGCCGCCTTTGACGGTGACTTCTTTGCCGTCTTTACCAATTTTCAAAATACGTTTGTTAAATTCGATGCGTTGGTGATACCCCATTTGTCCTGCTCTGGGGATTGAGTACATGAGGTGGTGTGGGTTCCATGGACCAAGGGTTGCGATGCCTCGTTTGGTCTTTCTGCCTTTATGCTGTAGGCATGTTACTCCCCAACGTTTAACTGGACCTTGGAAGCCTTTGCCAACGGTGATTCCGCCGATGTCTATGTATTGTCCGTCTTTGAAGACTTCTTCGGGCGTAACGGTTTTGCCTAGAAGCTGCTTGG
>Ga0316628_100001508_pt1 | contig 16466 bp, 8 predicted proteins | sample OWC_Aug_M2_C1_D5_FD_207648 | JGI IMG/M metagenome (GOLD analysis project Ga0316628, IMG submission 207648) | Wetland soil microbial communities from Old Woman Creek delta, Ohio, United States - OWC_Aug_M2_C1_D5_C | ecosystem: Environmental > Terrestrial > Soil > Wetlands | place: USA: Ohio... | reverse complement strand
GATTTCGAAAGAAGAAAACGAGCTACTCTGTCGCACGGGTCCAGGCATGCCGATGGGTGAGTTGTTCCGGCGATTTTGGCTACCCGGCCTCTCTCGCATGAGCGGCAGGAGGATTTCCGAGCGGCGTCGTTCAAATAATTTTAGGATAAAAGCTTCTTGACCGAGTTTTCCGGTGTGATATTTGTCCCGTCGTAAAGAGCCTCCCCCATCATTGAGAAGGCTTCTGATACCTGAGGCCAACCAAACACACAAAACATTTCTTGGAGGGGGAAAATGATCGGAAGAGTTTAGGGCCAGCCGACGATGCGAAGCTTGTCGATGGACGAGAGCAACAGGGTTAACAAAGGTATTCCAAGATCGGGTGATCTATGAACCCAACCTCTTCGCTGGCTGATTTCCTGGAGCAGTACAGACAGGAACGTCCAGAGGACGTATTCCTTGTGGATGAGGAAGTCGACGTGGAATACGAACCCACCGCTTACTACAAACTTCTTGAAGAAAAAAATCCCTTGATCTGGTTTTCCAAGGTCAAAGGCCATCCGGATTTCCAACTTGTGACGAACGTCATGGGATCAAGAGCAAGGATGGCGTTCGCGCTAGGACTGGAATGCGACGCTAAGCTTTACGAAACCTGGAATGAAGTTTTGAACTCAAAACGCGAAATCAAAATTTCAGACGAGAGCCCGCCGATCAAAGAACGGGTTTTCCAAGGGAAGGATATCGACCTCTACAGCCTCCCTGTTGTTAAACACTACTCCGGTGACGGCTCCCACACTGGGTTCGGGCGATACATCACCGCAGGATTGGCTGTCGCAAGAGATCCGCTCTCCCCAGAAACGATCAACATGAGTTTTACTCGAATCCAGGTCATCGATAAGGACAAGTACGCTTTCGACATGGGAAGTAGGAGTCATTTCTGGCGCTACGTGCAGTCCGCAAAGCAAAAGGGAGATCTTCTTCAAGTCTCTGTGGTCCTAGGCGCCCATCCAGTATTCTACCTGCTCGCCGCCTCATTCATTGAGAATGAATATTCCATAGCGGCAAAGCTAATTGATGCAATCTTCACAAACGGGGTCACGAACCATCTGCCTGTCCCGTCGGAAGCAGAGATCGTCATCGAAGCCGAGGTTATCCCCAACGACTATTATCACGAAGGACCCTGCGGTGAATTCACCGGCTACATGGCAGCGAGAACAACCGGCAGCGTCGCCAAAGTAAATGCTATCTTGAGAAAAGGGAGGCCGATCTATTATGACATCCAGCCATCAAATTCAAATGAACATGTCGGCCTCTTTACGATGCCTCGCGATGCGGCCATCAGCAGAGCGATTACGGAGTTTTTGCCGCCTGGCGCGGGCTACAAAATCGAATGGCCGCCGATCTCTGCGAACTTTCTGGCGCTCTGCTCCATAAAGAGGCCGGAACCAGGTCTGGCAAAGCAAGTCGGCCTTGTGTTGCTCGCTCTGAATCCGTTACTTTCGAAAATAGTTATAGTCAACGAAGGAGAATGCGAGTTGGATCTGGAACGATTACTGGCCAATCTGTCAGTCTCCGGAGCAAGAGACCGAGTAAACGTAGATATTATCTCGGACGTCTTCTGCATAAGGCTCGATCCGTCCTCAACTCCTCAGGGCACAAACGGGAAAATGATAGTCGTTACAAAAAACTCCGGCCTCGAATACCGCAAAGTTGTGAAGAAGGGCGCGGTAAAGCTCGTCTGTGGTAATTCCGAGGTGGTCTTTTCCCACAAGAAAGCGAACATCGGCAAAGTCAATATAGTAGTAGACGCAGACATTGATCTTGAGAATACGAATCAGATCATCTGGGCGCTCTCAACGAGATTCCGGCCTGACCAGGATGTTGAATTCGCCGAGGATGGCAAGATCGTACTCGATACGACACGAATGACGGAGAAGCTCGAAGTACCATCGTTGCCTCAAGATGTAATCGAAAGAATCTCCCACAAATTACTATGAGACCGCTAAGGCCGAGCCTCCTCCAGGAATAGAGGTGTCATCCCTCGTACCCTTCACGCCGAGAAGGGCGTAACTTTTCGATTACCCGTAGGTAACGTCAAGGTAATACAAAGGTTACCCGCATCCCCGTCCCTTCGCGCATCACCGAAGCGCCGGAAACAAATTTCCTAAGCAATTCAGTACGTTCGGTGAGAGCTCCGTGAGTCACTCGCATTGGCGCGCTCATTGCTCTCCATACGGGTAAACCCCAAGAAGGAGGACAGGAAAATGGCAGAAAAAATATTGGTTCCATTGAAAAGGTATGATCGAGTCGAGGAAGTCATCCCTTACATCGAGAAAATAACACAGCCGGGAACGAGCGTCGTGTTCCTGATTCATCATCCAGTGAGTAGTTTTAAGTGGCTGCAGGCGTACTGCGGGATCATGCAATGCGGCTTGGATAACGCTCTGATGTTGAGAAAAATGGTGGAAAGTTACGCCGTGAAGGCGCGCAGGCAATTAGCTCAACAAAAAGTTTTCCAAACCTGCGAGGCGTTGCACCGGCTCGGAGTGAAAACCGCCGTGGAGGTTTATTCGGGGAGCCTCAAAAAGACTCTTAACGGCTACGTGCGCAACGGAGACGTCGATCTCGTTATCATGCGTCCTCGAGTCGAGCTCCGAATCACGAGATCGATCAAAAAGATCTTCGCGCGCTGGAGCGGGTTTAAACGGCCGTCGGTTCCGCCCGTGTTGCTACTCCATCCGGGGGCGCAATGTTAGCATAATGCATTGGTGAACGTTCCTGGTTTATTAAAGAGACGTCACTATGCTGGAGGGAATAGTCATGGCAAGACAGCTACTGGTTCCACTGAAGAGACACGAGCATGTGGGCGATGTCATTCCCTACCTCGAGAAGATTAGCCAACCGGGTATGAAAGTCGTTTTTCTCTTTCCTTTACCGGTACGTCATCTCAATTGGTGGCGAGATCGGCGGATATCCAGGGAGGCCGGCGCACAAACCCGGTTGGCGATCGGACTGGCGCCAAGCTACGCCTGGGATTACCAAAGAAGCTCATCTCAGGAAAAACATTTCCCAGTTTGTGAGTATTCCTGGGAAAACGAAAAGCGCTTATATCAAGAAAAGCTTTTTCCGCTGTGCGAGGCTTTACGCCAAAGAGGATCAGAGATTGCAGTCAATCTCTATACGGGTAGCTTGAGAAAAGCACTGGGCAATTACATGGTGAGCAGAGATTTCCATTTGATCATGATGCGCGGCGGGCTTGGCCTCGGAATCAAAAGACTTCTTTACGAAGCGATTCCAATTTTCCGCTTGTTCAAAAGCGCTGACTGTTTTCCTGTGCTCCTGCTGTCCGCAGATCACACCAGATAAAAATAAACAAACCGGATAAATGTAAAACAGACTCAAGATGCAGCCAGGGCAGGTTGAATATGGCAACGAGGAAGAAGGGACGAATTAGGTGACCCTACTGGGCACCGGTACTCCGGCGCCGATCGACGTCATTTTCTTATCCCGCCTGGTGAAAGTCTTCGAAGCGTCCGTGCTTTGCCGAAGCGATGGACATAGCCCAACTCTTTTTATCGTTCCCTGCAGACTCCACCCGTCCGAAGGTAACCTTTTGATTACCATCGGGTAACTCGAGGTGATGTAAAAGTTACCCTTATTTGATTCTTTTAGTCTTCGGTCAAAGTTGTCAAAGATAGTTTTAGTCGATAATTCACCACGTTCATCGAGATCTCCACGCGGCAACTCCGTCCTGGCGCGTTCATTGCTCTTCTTCCAGGTAAACGCCAAAAAGGAGGAAAAGGCCATGAGTAAGAGAATATTGGTACCACTGGGACAGAATGATCGGACCGAGGAGATAATCCCTTGCGTCGAGAAAGTGGCCCGGCCCGGGATGACCGTTGTCTTCCTCGTATCCTACCCGGTTGATGGCTTTCGTTGGCCAAAAGAAAAGTTCGGGATGAAGGCCGCTTTGGAAGCGAGAAAACTTTCAAGCTATTACTCCTGGGAAGAGAACCTGGAAAGAGCAAAGAGAAAGGTTTCTCCGGCCATCGAGGCTTTCCGCCCCAAAGGCGTCGAAGTCGCCGTGGACGTTTACTGCGGCAGCCTTAAGAAGGCGGTGCGGTATCACACGCTCAACGGCGATGTCCATTTGATCCTGACAAGCGCGGGAATTGGGGAGTGGATTGCAGGATTTCTCGACGGCACGGTCTCCATCTTCCAATTATTCAATCGCCCCACTCTGTCGCCGGTGCTGCTGATCCAACCGCCTACACTCCTTTGAGTGATCACGAGAGGCGCGAGGTGCGTGATCGTTGTTTATGATGAAAAGGACCAAACATATGCCGAAGGTAAAGGTAATCTCAGACCAGGTAAGGCGGCAGGGTTGGATGGTTCCCGTAATGAGCAAACTGCAAAGGCTGTCGGAGAGGTTTTTTCTCGTTGGCCTGGCGATAGCCCTTCGGAAGAAATTAGAGAGCTACGCAATCTCCCGCGAAGCCGATGTTGACACCGACGTTCATGGTCGGGTAGGCTCTCGCTCTATAGCCCACAACTTAGTACCGTTTTTTCGGCCTTCATCTCGGGTTTAACCGACCGGAGATCTCTATAAAAGAGCCAGGAGCCCAGATGCAGAGATTCGGGGCCAAAAAAAAGAAAAAGAGTCCGCCCGCTACCGAACTGAGCCGGCTCAAACAGGAGTTGCGCCGAGTTGCCGAGCAGCTTCAGGTGCGTGAGCGAGAGCTTGCCGACGTGGTCGAGCAGCAGACCGCCACGGGTGAGATTCTTCGCGTGATTGCCAGCTCGCCGACAGACCTGCAACCGGTCTTCGAGGCTATCGTCGGGAGCGCCGCTCGGTTATGCGAAGCGACGTTCGCCGCTTTGCACAAGTTCGATGGGCAGGTGGTCACGTTCGAGGCTCACTACGGCATGAGCGAGCCGGAGGTCCAAGAGTCCTGCAGCAGGTTCCCGCGACCCCCTGACCGGGATATCGCCGTGGGCCGAGCGATCCTGGATCGACAAATCGCGCACATCCACGACATCTGGAATGATCCGGAATACCGTGTCACCGTGGGACAAGTGTCATTTCGGACCGTGCTAGCGGTGCCGCTGCTACGGGAGGGTAAGGCCGTTGGCGCGCTGGCGCTGTGGCGGCGCGAGGTCCAGCCGTTCTCTGACAAGCAGATAGCGCTTGTTCAGACCTTTGCAGATCAGGCCGTGATCGCCATCGAGAACGTGCGGTTGTTCCGAGAACTCACTGAAGCACTAGAGCAGCAAACCGCAACGAGTGAAATCCTGGGCGTGATCGCCAGCTCGCCAACCGATCTTCAGCCTGTGCTGGACGCTGTCGCTGAAAATGCTGCCCGTGTTTGCGGCGCTGAGGATGCGACGATTCGACTCGTCGAAGGAAACTTTCTCCGGCTCGGGGCTCACAGCGGATCGATCCCTTCTTTTTCAGAAGCGCATGGTGCGGTGCGCGACGATTTCCGCGTTCTTGAAGGGCCTGAAGCCGATGAGCTACCTCTGGACCGTGCCCGTGGATGGGCTCCAGCCCGAGCGGTGCTTGATCGAGAGACAATCCATATACACGACATTGAGGCATTTGAAAGTGAGTTTCCCGAAACTGCGGCCCGAGCCAGACGCGCGGGAGTCCGTACAATGGTATCGACACCCTTACTTCGGGAGGGGGTCGCGATAGGCGTGATTCACATTCGACGAACAACGGTCGACCCTTTTACCGACAAGCAAATCTCTTTACTCAAGACCTTCGCCGACCAAGCCGTGATCGCCATCGAGAACGTGCGGCTGTTTAAAGAATTGCAGGATCGCAACGCAGAATTGCGCGAGGCTCTGGAGCATCAGACGGCAACGGCTGAGGTGCTCGGCATTATCAGCCGTTCGCCCACGGACGTGCAACCGATCCTCGATGCCATCGTCGAGAGTGCCGCCCGGGTTTGTGGAATCGATGACGTGATATTGAGACTCCGCGAGGGGAACACGATGGTTTCGCGGGCTCATTTTGGTTCCATACTCGTCGCCCGCGTCGAGATCAGCATTGATGAGCCACAGCAAGACTGGATGCGCAGGCATGGCACGCTACACATTCCTGACGTCCGCGAGCAGAAAAATTTCCCATTGGTGGGTTCCGTCGGCAACTTCCGCAGCTTCTTAGCCGTGCCGCTTCGTCAGCAGGGAGAACTCATTGGATTACTGACAGCGCGCCGCATCGAAGTCCGTCCCTTCACACCGGCGCAGATCAAGCTGCTCGAAACGTTCGCCGACCAGGCGGTGATCGCCATCGAGAACGTCCGGCTGTTCCAAGAGCTCAAAGAGGCGTTGGAACAGCAGACTGCTACGAGTGAAATCCTTGGCGTCATTGCCAGCTCGCCAACCGATATTCAGCCGGTACTGAACGTGGTCGCCGAGAATGCCGCTCGGCTTTGCGACGCGAAAGATGCCCTAATTTATCGTGTCGATGATGATGTTTTTCAACCAGTGGCGATTTGTGGATCAATCCCGATTCGGTCGAGTCCGCTGCCAGTGACGCGGGGCTCGACGGCTGGTCGCGCCGTGGTCGACCGGCGAACGGTTCATATCCCTGACATCGAGGCCGAATCCGAAACCGATTTCCCGGATATCGATAAGACGGGAAGTCGGGGTGGAAGCCGCGCCAGAACGAGACTCGCGGTGCCATTATTGCGCGAAGGTGTTGCCCTCGGCGCGATCCTCGTCCGACGAATGGAGGTTCGGCCCTTCGCGGACAGGCAAGTGGCGCTCTTACAGACCTTCGCCGATCAAGCCGTAATCGCTATCGAAAATGTCCGGCTGTTTAAAGAATTGCAGGAACGCAACCACGATCTCACCGAAGCCTTGGAGCAGCAAACGGCCACAAGTGAGATTCTGCGCGTCATCGCCAGCTCGCCGACCGATTTGCAGCCAGTGCTGGATGCCGTAGCAGAAAGCGCCGCGCGATTATGTGACGGTTCGAGCGCTTTTATTCAACGCGTTGACGGTGACGTCATGAGGCGAGTCGCGGCATATCCGTATCCAGCACCTCTCATAGGGGAAGAAACAGTTATAGATCGCAACAGGATTTCTGGCCGGGCTATTATCGATAGGCAAACTGTCCACGTCCACGACGTAGCCAGAGAAGTGCAAAGCGAATTCCCCGGAGGCAAAAATATTCAACCAGTGACTGGTACTCGCTCCGCCTTGGCAACGCCGTTGCTGCGAGAGGGAGTAGCGATCGGCGTCATTTTTGTCCGCCGGAAAGAGGTCCATCCCTTCACTGAGAAACAGATCGCGCTTCTCAAAACCTTCGCTGATCAAGCCGTGATTGCCATCGAGAACGTGCGGTTGTTCCAAGAGTTGCAGGCAAAGAACCGCGACCTCACTGAAGCGTTGGAGCAGCAGACCGCGACGAGTGAGGTGCTGCGTGTTATAGCCAGCTCGCCTACTGAGCTTCAACCGGTGCTCGATACCGTAATCGCAAATGCCGTGACGTTAGCGGGCGCCAACCATGGTCATATCCGGCAACTTGATGGTGAGGTTCTGCGGTTGGCCGCTCACTATAACGAAAACCCACAGGTTATTGCGATCCTACAGGCCACTCCAATCAGTGTTTCCCACAGCTTGGCCGGCCGTGCTTTTCATGAGGGAAAACCGATCCAGAGCGTTGCGTCTCAGGAAGAGCCCGGTCTCAGCCGTAACTGGTCGGCGGTGGGGGCACGGAGCCTCCTAGCTGTGCCGCTTTTGAGAAAGGGAACGCCAATCGGAAACATCCTAATTTGGCGTGACTTTGTCGAGCCATTCACTGAACGACAGATTGACCTAGTTAAAACCTTCGCCGACCAGGCCGTGATCGCCATCGAGAACGTGCGCTTGTTTAAGGAACTGCAGGAGCGCAACGCGGAATTGCGTGAGGCTCTAGAGCATCAGACGGCAACGTCAGAAGTATTAGGTATCATCAGCCGTTCGCCTACCGACGTACAACCAGTACTTGACGCAATCGTTGAGAGTGCGGCCAAAGTTTGTGGGATTGATGATGTGGTGCTCCGACTCCAGGAGGGGAGCACTTTGGTTTCGCGGGCTCATTTTGGTTCCGTACCCATCCCACTTAGCCGCGTCGAAATCAGTATCGATACGCCACAGTTTGGCTGGATGCGAGAGAATGGCACGCTTCACGTTCCCGACGTCCGCGCCCAGAATGATTTCCCAACCTTGGGTTTAATGTCCGGCTCGCGCAGCATCTTGATCGTTCCACTTCGTCAGCAGGGCAAAATCATCGGAACGCTGAGCGCACGTCGCACCGAGGTGCGCCCCTTCACTCCGGTGCAGATCAAGCTGCTTGAAACCTTCGCCGACCAGGCAGTCATTGCTATTGAGAACGTGCGATTGTTCAACGAGCTAAAGGAGTCGTTGGAACAGCAGACGGCGACGAGCGAGATCCTTGGCGTCATCGCCAGCTCGCCAACGGAGATCCAGCCTGTGCTGGACGTGGTCGCAGAAAACGCTGCGCGTGTTTGTGGCGCGAAAGACGCGATTATCTTTCGCATCGAAGGCGACATGCTCCAGCTGACCGCTTCATATGGAACTGCGCCTTTATCGACGACCGTGCGCGAGCAGGGAGTGCCCATGAGTCGGGGTACTGTCAGTGGACGTGCCGTGGTGGACCGACAAACAATCCATGTTCATGATGTCGAGGCGGAGCTCGATACTGAGTTCCCGGAATCCAGACCTTATCAACAACGGGCGGGCTTTAGGACTGTCCTTGCTACTCCCTTGCTACGCGAGGGTGTTCCGATCGGGACGATTCATATCCGCCGCATGGAGGTTCGACCCTTCTCGGATAAACAGATCAAACTCCTAGAAACTTTCGCTAGCCAGGCGGTCATCGCTATCGAGAACGTACGGCTGTTCAGGGAACTCGAACAACGCAACTCAGAATTGCGCGAGGCTCTGGAGCACCAGACCGCAACGTCGGAGGTCCTCGGTATCATTAGCCGCTCGCCAACGGATGTGCAGCCTGTGTTAGACGCCATCGTCGAGAGCGCAGCGCGGGTTTGCGGGATTGATGATGTGTCGCTGCAACTTCGGGCTGGGAACACGATGGTCTCGCGGTCCCATTTTGGCCCGATACCTATAGTCCACGCGGAGATCGATATTGATGAGTCCAATTTTCGTTGGCTGCGGGAGCACGGCACGCTTCACATTCCCGACATTCGCGAACAAGAAGATTTTCCATTTGTGGCTAAGGCACGCTTCCGCACTTTTTTGGCCGTTCCCCTGCGTCAGCAAGGGGAAGTTATCGGCGGATTGATCGCGCGTCGCAACGCGGTTTGTCCATTCACCCCAGCGCAGATCAAGCTGCTCGAAACATTTGCCGAGCAAGCCGTCATCGCCATCGAGAATGTACGACTGTTCCAGGAACTTCAAACAAGAAACGGAGAATTAACGGAAGCGCTAGAGCAGCAAACGGCCACGAGTGAGATTTTGAGGGTTATCAGCAGCTCGCCCACAGATTTGCAGCCAGTAATGGACGCCATTGCCGAAAACGCGGCGAGGCTATGCGAGTCTATTGACGCTCAGATTTATCGTGTCGAGGATAATAGGATGCGCCGGGTTGCCTCCTGGGGGCACGTTCCAGTTCCGACACCTATCGCGGATGTAATCGAAGCCATCACGCGGGACTGGGTTCTGGGCCGAGCCGTCGTAGACCGGCAAACGATCCACGTGCGTGACATGCAGGCGCAACAATCCCAAGCGGAGTACCCGCTTGGCGTGATTTACGCACAACGCATCGGAGTTCGAACCGTGATGAGCACACCGCTACTCCGGGAGGGAATTCCGATCGGCGTCATTCTGATTCGCCGCACCGAAGTTCGTCCGTTCTCTGACAAGCAGATTGCGCTCCTCAAGACCTTTGCCGACCAAGCTGTCATCGCTATCGAGAACGTTCGCTTGTTCAAGGAATTGCAGGAACGTAACCGTGACCTTACCGAAGCTCTGGAGCAGCAGACGGCCACGAGTGAGATCCTGCGCGTGATCGCCAGTTCGCCGACAGACATTCAACCGATGCTTGACGCTGTCGCCGAAAACGCCGCACGTTTGATCGGCGCGCAGGATGCCATTATTCATCGGCTTGATGACGGCGTTCTCCGGGATGCAGCCCATTACGGGCTGATTCCCAGGCTTGGCGCAATGCATACCCCTTTGGATCGTGGTTCCGTGGCTGGTCGAGCCGTGGTCGACCGCCAGCTCGTCCACGTCCACGACATGCAAGCGGAATCGGAGCTGAAGTTTCCCCTCGCCAAGTCGCGAGCTGTCCGCGACGGGACTCGCTCTGTGCTCGGCGCACCACTGCTCCGGGAGGGTATTCCGATCGGAGCGATTCTTATCAGACGCACGGAAGTTCGGCCTTTTACCGATAAGCAAATTGCTCTCCTAAAGACATTCGCCGACCAGGCCGTGATCGCCATCGAAAACGTGCGCTTGTTCCAAGAACTGAAGGAGGCGTTGGAGCAGCAGACGGCGACGAGTGAGATTCTCGGCGTTATTGCCAGTTCTCCTACGGACATCCAACCGGTACTGGATGTGGTCGCGGCCACGGCCGCCCGACTGTGCGAGGCAACTGACGCGCAGATTCGCCTCATTGAAGGTGAAGGTACAAGATTGGCGGCTTCGTTCGGAACGCTCCCGGCTCCGGAATTCACGTTTACGAGTCTGAAAACTCCCGCCACGCGTGCAATTATTGAGTGTCAAGCGGTCCACATTCATGACCTGCGCGCTGCAGAAAGTGAGTTTCCGGACAGCCAGGAATTCTCGCAACGTTTTGGTACAAGAACCTATCTTTGCGTACCGATGCTCCGGGAAGGGATTGCGATCGGGAGTATCAATATCAGGCGGACCGAAGTCCGTCCGTTTACAGATAAGCAAATTGCACTTCTTAAAACCTTCGCCGACCAAGCGGTCATTGCTATCGAGAACGTGCGCTTGTTTAAGGAACTACAGGAACGCAATGCAGAATTGCGAGAAGCTCTGGAGCATCAGACGGCAACGGCCGAGGTGCTTGGCATTATCAGCCGCTCACCGACGGACGTGCAGCCGGTTCTGGATGCCATCGTCGAGAGCGCCGCACGGGTTTGTGGGATTGATAACGTATTGCTGCGACTCTACGAGGGGAGGACGACGATTCCGCGGGCTCATTTTGGTTCTGTACCTATACCCGCCGTCGAGATCGATATCGATGCGCCAACGCCTCGCTGGGTGCGGGAGCACGGTACGCTTCACATTCCCGACGTTCGCGAGCAGAAAGATTTCCCATTTGTGTCTGAGGCGCCAGTACGCACTTTCTTGGCCGTTCCTCTTCGTCTGCAGGGGGAATCCATTGGAGGACTAGTCGCACGTCGCATCGAGGTGCACCCCTTCACTCCGGCCCAGATCAAGCTCCTCGAAACCTTCGCCGACCAGGCGGTCATCGCCATTGAAAACGTCCGGCTGTTTAACGAACTGCAGGAACGCAATCGCGATCTCACGGAAGCGCTTGAGCAGCAGACCGCGACGAGCGAGATTCTGCGTGTGATTGCCAGCTCGCCGACCGACCTTCAACCGGTGCTGGATGTGGTGGCCGAGAATGCTGCGCGGCTTTGCGGAGCGGCTGACACTAATATCGTCCAGGTGAATGGAGATGTTATTCGCCAGGTAGCTATCTATGGATCACTTCACACAAGCCCGATCGGATATGAGTGGCCTCTGGATGGTGAATCGTTGCTTGGTCGAGCTGTCTTGGAGCGCCGGACACTTCACATCCACGACTTCCGCACGGTCGCGGCCAATTTTCCCAAGAGCCAAGGTCTACAAAGGGGTTATCGAACCGTGCTTACAACTCCGCTACTGCGCGAAGGCTTTCCCATTGGTGCCATCGGGGTTCGCCGGACGGAGGTCCGTCCTTTCACTGATAAACAGATTGCTCTTCTAAAAACCTTCGCCGACCAGGCCGTGATCGCCATCGAGAACGTCAGGCTGTTCAAGGAATTGGAGCAACGTAACCGCGACTTGACTGAAGCATTGGACCAGCAGACCGCGACCAGCGAAGTGTTGAAAGTCATAAGTCGCTCGACATTTGATCTGCAGCCCGTTTTGGAAACTCTGATTGAGAACGCGACCAGGCTGTGCGGTGCCGATTCGGGATTCATCTTCAGGAAGGACGGTGAGCTCCTGCGGTCGGCGGTCGCCTACAATGTGCCACAGGAATTCAGGGATTTCCTCGAGCGAAACCCGATTCAGCCGGGGCGAGGAACCACCGTTGGACGGGTCGCCCTTGAGCACCGAGTGATTCACATCCCTGATATCATGGCTGACCCGGAATACCAATTTCCCGAGGCGGTGAGCCTGGGAAGGGGCCGTACGACCTTGGGAGTCCCCATGCTCAGAGAGGGTGCCCTCATTGGAGTCATTCTGATCCGAAGGGCTGAAGAAGCCCAGCCGTTCTCCGACAAGCAGATCGAGCTTGTGACCACCTTCGCCGATCAGGCAGTCATCGCTATCGAGAATGTTCGCTTGCTCCAAGAATTGCAGGATAAGAACCGTGATCTCACGGAGGCATTGGAGCAACAGACGGCGACGAGTGAGATCCTACGCGTGATTGCTAGCTCGCCGACGGATATCCAGCCGGTGCTGGACGTGGTCGCCGAAAATGCAGCGCGGCTGTGTGGCGCAACAGATGCTCGGATCGTACGGGTCGAGGGTGAATTCATTCGGCGCGGAGCGGGATATGGATCAATACCCTCCGCGATAACCCTCCGTCGCATCAGTCGAGGTGACCCAACCGGCCGGGCCATTATGGAGAAGCAAACATTTCATGTCCATGACATCACAGCCGAGTTTGAGAGGGAGTTTCCGGAATCTAGACTCCTCCAACAACCCTCTGGCGTCCGCACTATTCTTGTTACACCCTTGCTGCGCGAAGATGAAGCTATCGGAGCCATCGTGATTCGTCGCACGGAGGTCAAGCCGTTTTCAGACAAGCAGATCGCGCTGCTCAAAACCTTTGCTGATCAAGCGGTCATCGCCATCGAGAACGTGCGGCTGTTCAAGGAGCTGGAGGAGCGCAACGCAGAATTGCGGGAGGCTCTGGAGCATCAGACAGCAACGTCTGAAGTGCTCGGTATCATCAGCCGCTCGCCCACGGACGTGCAGCCGGTCCTCGACGCCATCGTCGAGAGCGCAGCGCGGGTCTGTGGAGTTGATGATGTATTGCTGCGTCTCCGAGACGGGGACGCTATGATTTCTCGGGCTCATTTCGGTCCTATACCTGTTGCGCATGTAGAACAATCTATCGACCGGCCTCACATCCGTTGGATGTGTGACCACGGCACGCTTCATGTTCCCGACGTCCGCGCGCAAACGACTTTCTCGACGATGGGTTCCATCGGCGGGTTTTACACCTATCTGGGCGTTCCCCTCCGGTATAAGGACGAATTTATTGGAGCACTGACGGCGCGTCGCACTGAAGTGCGTCCCTTCACGCCTGCGCAGATTAAACTTCTTGAAACCTTCGCCGACCAGGCTGTCATTGCTATCGAGAACGTGCGGCTTTTCAAGGAACTGCAAGATCGTAACCGTGACCTGACTGAAGCATTGGACCAGCAGACCGCGACCAGCGAAGTTTTGAAAGTCATAAGCCGCTCGACTTTTGACCTGCAGCCCGTTCTCGACGCGCTCATTGAAAACGCAACGAGGCTTTGCGAGGCTGAGCATGGCTCTATTCACAGAGTAGAAGGGGACAGTCTCCCTCTCGCGGCTGCGTACGGCCATACACCAGGGTTGCAAGATTTCATTAACCAAAATCCACCGCGCGCAGGACGGGAAACGGTCACAGGGCGGGTTGTACTGGAGCGCCGGGTAGTTCACGTACCCGACCTTAGAGCCGATCCGGAATATCATTATGTAGAGCAGCTCGCGGACTTCAGAGCGATACTCGGGGTGCCTCTGCTCAGAGAAGGTGTTCCAATCGGTGTCATCATCATCTTTAGAACTGACGCGAGGCCTTTTACCACCAGACAGATCGATCTGGTAACGACCTTCGCCGACCAAGCCGTGATCGCCATCGAGAACGTACGGCTGTTACAAGAGTTGCAGGACCGCACGCGCGAGCTTCAGCTCTCTCTCGAAGAAGTGCGGGCTCTCAGTGACGTCAGCCGCGCGGTCAGCTCTTCACTGAATCTTCAGGAGGTGTTGGACACCGTTGCCCGCTATGCCGTGAATCTCTCGAAGTCGGATGGCTGCGGGGTCTTTGAGTTCAACCAGACCCGTGGATCCCTCGATGTCGTTGCAAGTCACAACCTGAGCAGCGAGTTTCTTGCCTCTGTCCAGAGCACAACGGTCGATCTCAGCAAGACGACCATCGGCCAGGCTGCCGAAAGCGAACGGCCGATTGAAGTCCCAGATATGGCGGATGCTTACAGTCATCCTTTCCGCGAGTTTACTCTGGAGGCGGGATTCCGGTCCGTACTGACAGTTCCTATGAAGGGCGATCACGTGGTACGAGGAATCGTCTTGCTGCGCCGCTCGCCTGGCCAGTTCGACGAGAGAGTAACGAATCTCCTTACCGCGCTGGCCAGCCAGTCCAAGATCGCGATCGAGAATGCGCGACTATTCAGAGAGATCGAAGACAAGGGCCGGCAGATCGAGGCCGCGAACCGCCACAAATCGGAGTTTCTCGCCAATATGTCGCACGAGCTTCGTACGCCGCTCAACGCGATCATCGGTTTTTCCGAAGTTCTGTTGGATGCCTCACTGAAAGTTACCGAGGAGGAACAGTCACAGTTCCTGACGGATGTCTTGAGCAGCGGGAAGCATCTGCTTGGCCTGATCAACGAAATCCTTGATCTGGCGAAGATCGAAGCGGGGAAGATGGAGCTGCAAATCGAGCCTGTACTGCTGAGCAAGATTTTCGAGTCGGTGCAGAATACGATGCGGCCGCTGGCAGCTAAAAAAACCATCGATCTTCATATGGAGAACGTTACGGTGCCGGAGCCATTTCCCATGGACGGTGCCCGAGTCACGCAGGTTCTTTTGAACCTGGTAGGAAACGCGGTCAAGTTCACGCCCGAAAGGGGACGGGTCTGGGTGCGGGCTGACTCGAAGGATGGAGCCGTACGTGTCGAAGTGGGTGATACGGGACCGGGAATCGCGCCGGAAGATCAGGAAAGGATCTTTCTCGAATTTCAGCAGGCGGGCAGTGACGCCGGAAAACCTCAAGGCACCGGTCTTGGTCTCGCGCTGGCAAAGAAGTTCGTGGAAATGCACGGCGGCCAAATTTGGCTTGAAAGCGAAGTCGGCAAGGGCAGCAGGTTTTTCTTCACGCTGCCGATAAACTAGGAGTAATCTCGCGCAAAGACGCAAAGGCGCGAAGTTAGAAACATTACAAAAAAGTTTTTTCTTTGCGAGCTTGGCGGGATAAATGAATTTGGATCGTGTGCCTTAGATTTTCGAGAATCTCAAATCCAAAATCTAGAATCGAAAAAGAAATTATGGCTGGAAAAAATATTTTGCTGGTCGAGGACAATGAGGTCAATCGTCGTCTCGCGGGTTTCTTGCTGCGCTCGCAGGGCTACCAGGTGCATGAGGCAACGACGGCACTGGAGGCGTTTGAAATGCTGAAGAATGACCGTCCCGATTTGATTGTGATGGACATTCAGCTCCCTGGAATGGATGGGCTTGAAATCACCAGGAAACTAAAGCAGCAACCAGCGACGGCTGATATTCCGGTAATAGCAGTAACCTCCTATGCGATGAAGGGCGATCGGGAAAAAGCACTGGCTGCCGGGTGCGCCGGCTACGTCACCAAGCCGATTGACAAGAACACGTTCATTCAAGAAGTTGCCGTACGCCTGGGAGTGAGACAAGAATCGTGATGTTCTCGTTGCGAATCGCGAGCACCCAAGCTTTGGTGTGAGTTCGCGGTGGGCAATGCTCGTAGAAGCGAAAAGGATAACTAAAGGAGCCTAATGAACACGACCGGCGCACGGGTGTTGATAGTCGACGACGATCCTGCCTCACGTCGTCTCTTAGAAGTGAGGCTCCGGCCCCTGGAATGCGATGTGACTTCAGCCGGCAACGGTGAGCAGGCTCTCGCCGCAATCCGGAAGGATCTACCCGATTTGGTGTTACTTGATCTGCAGATGCCTCAAGTGGGCGGAATCGAGGTGCTCCGCCGGCTACGCAACGAAGGAATCAACATTCCCATAATCGTAACTACCGCCCACGGTTCTATCGAGACTGCGGTTGAGGCGATGAAAGAGGGGGCCTATGACTTTGTCACCAAGCCCGTCGATGCGAGTCACTTCGATGTTGTTGTTCGCAAAGCGCTGGAAAGGCAAGGGCTAAAAAGGGAGTTGGAGCTTTTCTCCGAAGACGCGGACAAGCGCTATCGTTTGGTCCTCGGGAAAAGCGCAAAGATGAGGGAGGCAACGGAGACCGCAAAGAAA
>Ga0316628_100001507_pt1 | contig 16469 bp, 14 predicted proteins | sample OWC_Aug_M2_C1_D5_FD_207648 | JGI IMG/M metagenome (GOLD analysis project Ga0316628, IMG submission 207648) | Wetland soil microbial communities from Old Woman Creek delta, Ohio, United States - OWC_Aug_M2_C1_D5_C | ecosystem: Environmental > Terrestrial > Soil > Wetlands | place: USA: Ohio... | reverse complement strand
TGATCGTGATCTTCGCAGCTCCGGCAGCCAACTCGAATTCACCCAGTTCCGCGGAGCGCGTGCTCTTGCAGACCCATCCGGCCGTTCGAGGCAGGACAAGAGCGTCGGAAGATTGCCGCCGCCCCTTCTGCACAACCTCCGTCACCACGATCGGCGGCGTGGGAGTTGCTGAGACGTACTCGGCCAGAAATGCGTATCGGCCCGGTTCCAGGCCCCCGTCGATATCAAACCGGATCCAATTTCCTGTTCCGTCCCAGTATTTGTAGGCGGGGCGCGCCGTGGCGCAATCCGGGTCGTTTTCCGAGTGGCCGGCGGAAGCGGCCGAAACTTTGTCGGCAGGAAGAGTGATCACCTCGACGTATTCGGCCTGCGACGTCATTGAACCGGGCAGTTCCGGGGCGGCGAAAAGCAGCGTGCGTCGTGCATCGAACCAGTGCGAGTTCAGCATGGCCAGCACCGCCGCCCGATCGCGCAGGACATATGCCTGCGGGTAAAACCAGGCGCGCGAAATGAATTCCTTGTTGCGATAGATTTTGCGCCGGGTCGGTTCCGCAAAAACCTTCGCGAATTTCCTCGACTCGGCCAGCCGCATCTCCTCCTCGGACGCGTCGTTCACCAACAGATATTTCACCCCGAACAGATCAATCAGCGGCGATTCGATCGTGTGGTCGGTCCCTCCATATGGCTGCGCGTAGTCGTTGACGTGGAGGACTTGCCGAATGGTGTCCTGGTAGTCGCGCAACATGACCGGATTCCAGCCGAAGATGCCCGGCAGCCGCCACACGTTGGAGCCGTTGCTGTCCCAGGGAGAACCGTCAAAACCCGCCACACGGAAATCGGTCGCCCGATCCGATCTCAGGAATTCGAGAGATTCCGAATGATGGCTCGCGTAGTTGTAGGCGAGATTAGTCGCGGGATCATTTGAATCGAGGTTAAACCTCTTATCCCTGCTGTAGTAGCAGAGCTCGAATGTCATCAGCAACAGCATCGCTGAGGCAGCAATCCGCGAATGAATCCAGCCATGGAGCCATGCGGCAACCAAAACGGCCGACAAAGTCAGGCCCACGAGCATGTGATTCCAGCCATGAACCTTATCGGCCGCTTGATAACGCAAGCCCAAGCCTGTTGCCACCACAAGCACGCCGATTACGGCCGCGGAAAACCATCGCCGGTAATAATTGCGCGAGTCCCGGTCCAGCAGTTCTCCTGCCCCGACAGCGGCCATGAGGCACAGGGCGAAGTTACCAAGGTCGAAGAATACCGACATCTGGCGAAACAGGTTCAGCACCGGAATGCGATAGACGACCGTTCCAAGAAATCCGCGCCGGCCGAGCGAAAGCTCAATGGAGAGAAAAATCAATGCCAGCCAGAAGAGATCCTTCCGCCGTACCCTCGCGACAATTCCGACCAGGGCCAAAAGGCAGCCCGGCACCGTCAGGAAGACGTAACTGAAGCTGGGGTCCCCGGGCCCGTGGTACGGAATCTTCATGAGGCCACCGAACACATTTGGCAGAAACAAGGTCCAAAAGACGCGGAGATCGCTGCCGGCCGTGACATCCCAATAGGTAAGATAGGTCCGAATCGACTGCGGCCCAAGCTGCGAAGTCGGAACAATCTGAATCAACGCCAGGCATGCGCCAATCGCCCCGACGGCAAACAGGTGCGCGATCCAGTGCGGCCAGAGCCGCCGCCGATGCGGCCCGGCGCAGGCCTCGTATAGGAAATAGAGGAACAGCAGCAGACCGAGATAGACCGCGTGCTGCAGGTGCCCCACGAGGGTTTCCATCCCCATGAATAGCCCGGCGAGGGCACTCCAGCGATAGTTCTTTTCAAGCAGACCGCGCCGTGCCAGCAGAAACACCAGGGGATACCATGCCATGGCCTCGATTGTGGCAAGGTGCTCAGTGTGCGCGACCATCGCACCGCTCGACATGAACAGCACACCCCCCAGCATCGCCGGGAGATCATCTTTCGTGAAGTCTTTCGCCAGCCAGTACATGAACAGGCCGGCAAGAAAGAAGTGGATGATCTCGACCACCTCGACGAGTTTATAGGGGAGGGGAGACAACGGGTGCAGGAGGACCATCAGCCAGTTCAGAGGATAGAAGATCTGCGCTTCCGGGTCGCCGATGATGGGAAAACCGGACATGACATAGGGATTCCAAAGCGGCAGACGGAAGTGCCGCAGTTCCTCATGCACGAACGCGAGATAGGGATAGAAAAAGTCCCACGCGTCCCACGGAAACATGTAGCGGGCCGTAAACAGGATCTTCCAGTAGAAAAACACCGTGAAGATGAAGAGAAGGATCGGCACACGCCAGGCCGGCTTGGGCCACCAGCCAATAGTTGTTATACCTTTCATGCGGAGTCTCGGGCCTGATGCGGCAGGTTCGGTCGATCTCCCGGGAATCGAGGTCGTCAGTGTAACCCTGGCTCCGCGGGTTTTCAACCGACGCGACGGGCGACGAAAACACACCGGGGGTCAGAAAGCCGATATGATGCCGACCATGCACATGGTTTTTCCTCGCGTGTTCATTGTTGTACGGATGGGGCCGGTGTCGAATAGCAGTTCTTTAATCTCATTGCAGGGAGAGCCGGATATCCCATACGTGCCATGGCGAGTCCCCGAATGGGACTTCTCGAAGTGTTCGTGCTGTATCCCGGCCAGGGGACTGGTGCCAATCGAGCCTATGGTGCTCGGTCTGTGAAGCGTACGCAAAGGTCAGCCGGACCGCGCCCCCGCAAGACAGTGAGTCGTGTGTCGACGGGTCGGTGGTCGCATCGGGATTCCGGCGTCGGCTACCGACGGGTTACTGACGGTCGGTACTCCGCTCTCGCCGTTGGGCTCAACCCTTGAGAGGGACAGCCGGTTTGAGATTCTATTGGAGATGTTTTGGAACGAGGCGGATCTCGAAGATCCTCGGCCACAATTTGCCGGTGACAAACAGACGCTTTTGTTTTGAATCGTAGGCGATTCCATTCAGCACAGCGCCCGATTCGGGTCGATAGATCGGGCTCAAAAGGCCGTTGAGGTAAATCCAGCCAACTACCCTGCCGCTTTGCGGAGAGATCCGCGCGATTCGGTCGGTTTGCCACACATTGGCGAAAATCTCTCCATCCACGAACTCAAGTTCGTTCAGTTGATCGATGGGATCTTCCCCGTCGTGAGCTGCAAAATGCCGCTTTTCTTCAAACGTTTCGGTGTCCAGAACGCGGATAGAGGACGTTCCGTCACTCATGAAGATCTCACGACCGTCGGTGGTTAGACCCCATCCCTCCCCCGGATAAGAAAAGCGGCGCAGCAGTCGAAAGTCGCTTGCGCTATAGACAAATCCCGTATGCGACTGCCAAGTGAGCTGTAAGACCTCGTTTTTGACGAGAGTGATTCCTTCGCCAAAGAATTCCGGGGCCAGGTCTACTCGTTGGACGACCTCTCCAGTTTCCAGACGAACCTTGCGCAGCGATGATCGGCCATAGAGGCCGGTGCCTTCAAATAGATAGCCGTCACGATATGCGAGACCCTGCGTAAAAGCAGTCGTGTCGTGCGGGAACGCTCGAACGATTTGGAACGTATATTCAGCCGGTTGTGTTCGGCGAATCTGGTGGGAAGGCTGGCCGGGAAGTAGTCCGGCAAGTGCAATCAGCAGTAACAGGACCTCAAGTCGTCGACGGGGCACTGTCGATTCCATTTGCGTGCAGTCATTGTCCCATTGGCGGCGGGATTTTGCCAGCGGCGTCCCGGAAGGAGGCGTCCCTCTGCGAGGGGCCGGTCAGCGGATCGGTTTTGACTCCAGGAACCCGCTAACCGCCTTGACCGCCTTCTCCGATTCGCACGCGTTCGAGAGATGTCCGCAGTCACTTTCGAGCACGAGCAGCTTCGCCCCGGTCAGCTTCGCAAACTCGATCGCCGGACCCGGCGTCACGACATGGTCCTGCCTGGCCACAATCACAAGCAGCCTGGCCTTTACCGTTTTTGCGGATTCTTCCATGTTTCCGCCAAAAGGAGCCGCGACATCGAGCGACATCATTGCCTGGGCCTGACGGATCTTGTTGTTTGCGTCGTAGCCCCAGGATTTTGCCGCGCGCGCTTTCTCGAGGCCCTCAAACAGTTGCTGTCGCGTGGTCGTCTTATTGAAGTGCTCGGGAGCAGTGAGCAGTAGTGAGCTGAATTCATAGTCGGCCAGTGCCGCCGGTTCGTCCTTGTACTCGCCCCCCTGCCATGTCGGGTCGTGTGGGAGGCGGATCAGAACTCCACCTCGCCGGCGCTTCGAGAGCAGTTGCTGCTTCAGGGCGCTTGCTCGCAGTTGATCGCCCAGGGTATGCCGAATTGATCGACAACCACGCCAAAACAGACGGACCAGAAGGTCTTCCGGATCGGCATTTGCACTGTCCCGTTTTCCGCCAGCGCGTGGAATATGCGTTCTGCATCCGAAGGGTCTTTGAGGCCGAGCAGCATGGAGAAGCCTTTCGGCTGTTCATACTGGCCGGGAGCAGGGTCGGAACCTGCCAGGACATTATCGCCGACTGTGAGAGTCGCATGACAGATCTTATCGCGCCATTCTGCCGGCGCTTGATCCGCCATGGGCGAATTGCCCCACGTAAGCAAGAATGCAATCTTGCCTCCTAGACATCGTTCATAAAACCTGAACGCGGCCTCGCATTGACCGTTAAATGCCAGTTGGGGATTCAATCTCATTTTGCGCTCCTCACGCGTGTATCCCATCATCCTCCCTCCCGTCAGCATGTAGTCCTGTACAATTGCAGGCAGACAATCACTGGACGCGCCACATCTTGACCGTGGATCCCTTGTTGACTGCGCCTGTTCCAGGTGCGCTTGGGTAACCCATATCGCCTGTCGCCAGGTGCATACCGTCCGGTGAAAATGCGGTGGCGCTGACGAATGGAGACTGTCCGGTTGAAATTGTCCCGAGGTATCCGAGTTTCACATCGCAGATAACGATCCCGCGCAGCGCGTTTCCCCCAGCCATACGGGGATCCTGGCAACTCACCAATTTCGTACCGTCGGGAGAATAAGAAAGAGAATGGGTCCCAAAGAACGTCTGGAAGTCTCGCAGTCGCCCCCCCGTTTCCAGATCCCAGAATCCAATCATCGCCATTCTGTCGAAATATCCGATGGCAAGCGTCTTACCGTCCGGCGAGAGCGCCACTGATTGCAGCCTGAAGTCATCAAGTTTCTTCCAGGTTCTCTTGAACGCACCTGTCGGGACATCCCATTCCCGAATCTCCGCCATGGGAACATGCTGACCCGGTGAATCTCCGGGTTCATATGACATCAGGGCGACAAAGACGCTCTTGCCATTTTGCGCAAAAATAACCGCTTGTGAGAATTTCGCCTTGGGTGTCTTGCTTGTGGGGATTGTTTTCTTCACTCCGGATGAGAGGTCCCACAGGTCGATTTCCGTGCCGACCCGGATGTTGTCCGAGGACACCACATCGCCCGCAGCAGCCAGAATCCTGCCGTCGGGAGAATAGGCCAGGGCATAGGCATTGAGGCCAATGGATAAGTCCCCGGGGAGCTGCTCACCTGCTTCGTTCAGTTTCTTTAGCTCTCTCCCCGTTGAAGAATCCCATATTCGGATCAGCTGACCGCCCGTCGACGTTGCCAGTTGCCGTCCATCGGGTGAGAAGGCCAGTGCCGTCACACGGCCGCCGTGGGGGATCTCGTATTCGAGGGCGAGAATCGAATTCAATTGCCCACGTTCTCGTGGACTCTGAGATGCACGAATCGCGGTCATCGCAATCAGGAGGAGCATTGCGGCCGAAATCATGAACGTTCGTTTTTCAAAACCAGGCACGATCGTCCCCGAACAAAGAAATGCCCTTGCGACGCCAGGCAGGGACTTGCCGCCGGAATTCCACTGGACAGAATGATGGCAGAGCGATGCGGACATGCCAACTCTCCGTGACGACATAAATCGTGATGCGTTTTTAAACCACAAAGACCGCGAAGACCTCGAAGGATCTAAGGCCGGGCAACACGGCGGGATACGCCCGCTCTTTGCGATCTTCTTCTTTGCGGTCTTTAAGGTCTTGGCGGTTCACGCTTTTTTTGTCGCGCACATATTTCGCTATGGTTAGATGCCCGGATCGTAACGATCGTTCAGTTGAAAAGGACATGGATGAGGTCGAGTCTCTTCTGGACGACTGCACACCAATTCAAGGCTGCGATGACGGAATCCGACATACTTTGATGGTGAGGCTTTAAGATCCGGTGGGGGTCAACGTCGCCGGCGGTTCGAGAGCATTTGCTGCATCAGGGCTTAAGAAGAGGCCCATACCCCAAGGGTCGACACCTTTGGCACCAAGGGTCACCAGCCACGCTGCGGGTCGCATCCGCTGCTTCGATTCGTATGCACTCATGAGGCCTTCGGACAGGCGGAACGGGGTCCCTCCTTTTTGGAAATCGGCGTTTCAAGCTTCGGTGGCTAGATTCTACGGCGAAAATGCAACCATGGATTAGGGAAATTGCCAAAGCCCGCTTCGAACATGAGATTCCAATGTCCTCACTATGCGACGGGCAATCCGCTCTGCCACGTCCTTATCGCATGGTGGTACGCAATTCCGTTTTCGACCAACGTTACAGCCCGCAGGTCGCAGGTGCCGTCACAACAGCCGCGCATTCAACTATAACGGCATGCGCAACCGAACTATGGTGGCGGCAATTCAGGTACCTCTTGTTCCGGTGTGCGCAATATCAGTGGAGGCGCGTCCCATGATTCGCGTCGAACATCGCGCGATCATCCAGGCACCCGTCGAACAAGTGTTCAGCCAAGCTGCCGATTACCGGAAATGGCCGGAATGGTGTGAGGGCGTCGCTGACGTTGAGACCGCAACCGACCTTGAAAAGAGTTCCCCCGAACGACTACTGGTCGAGCCCCGTCGGACAGCAGAGGACTACTTTCCCTCCCGTGTGATCAGTCAGTCCGTGGGAAAACGATCCCTTTTCCACACGCCTCGCAACGCGCCGAGCGCGATTGGAAGGGCACCAGCCAGGAGGAATACCGTGTCCCCTACGATTCGCACCCATTCCAGTTTATGGTAGGTGCCGCTCATCAGGAAGGTAAGGCGTCGTGCGTGCCAGTAGCCATTATCGATGGAATCCCAGAGCTGGATTACTCCGCCGGGGAACAGATCCAGGATGATCATGAGCGCGAGGCCCGCATTAAGGCCCCAGAAGCCCACTCGAATGAACTTCTCCGTCCCAATCCAGGTGGTGTCGGATTGCATCGCCCGCAGGCAGAAGACCAGGACCGCCAGGGCCAACATCCCAAAGACACCGAATAGCGCGGCGTGGCCGTGATTGGGGGTGAGCGTCGTGCCCACTTCGAAGTAGGACACGATCGGCAGGTTGATCAGGAAACCGAAAACGCCCGCGCCGACAAAGTTCCATACACCCACCGCCATAAGGAAATAGACGGCCCACTTCTGACCCCAGGCGAGATCGTGGCCGCACGTCGAACACTGCGCCTTCCTCAGCTTGATGAAGTCCCAGGCGTCCAAAGTCAGAAGGGTGAGCGGCACGACTTCTAAAGAGGAGAAGCAGGCCGCCAGACCCATGTTGAGCGTTCCCTGACCGGTGAAATACCAATGGTGTCCGGTGCCGATGATCCCGCCGCCCAGATACAGGATCGCGTCCAGGTAAATCAGGCGCGTTGCGGTCTTGGTACTGACCACACCCATCTGGTGGAACATGATAGCGACCAGCACGGTCGCGAAGAGTTCGAAGAATCCCTCCACCCAAAGATGAATGATCCAGAAGCGCCAGTTGTCGATAACTGCGAAGTTGGTGTGGGGGCCGTAAAAAACGGCGGGCAGGTAGAAGACAGGAATCGCCACGGCCGCGTAAAGAAAGAGGGCGGAGAGTCCTCGCGTGCCGGGGATCTCGATGGCAGGCTTCAGCGCCCGAAACATCAGAAACAGCCAGAAGAGGAGCCCGACTGCCAGCAGAAACTGCCAGAACCGACCGAGGTCCAAGTATTCGGAGCCCTGGTGGCCGAACCAGAACCAGAGCTTTCCCAGCTTGTCGTTGATTCCGAGGGACTCACCGGCAAGGCTGCCGACGACGACCACAACCAGCGCCCCGAGGAGTGAATAAACACCCGTCCGCTGGCCCTTGGGTTCCCGGCCACCAACCCAAGCAGCCAGGAAAAGGCCCCCGCCCACCCATGCCGTCGCGATCCAGAAGATGGCGAGTTGAAGGTGCCAGGTGCGAGCCAGAGTGTAGGGCAGTATGCGGGCTATGTCGAACCCGTAGAAGGCGCCCGGTTCCACACGGTAGTGGGCGAGCACGCCTCCCAGGAATGCTTGCGCCAGGAACAAGAGCGCCACGATGCCGAAGAGCACCCCGGTAGCCCACTGACTGGGCGTGAGCTTCAGAGCAGGGGGAGCAGGGTGCATGGAATGCGTGCCGCCCCCCTCAGCCTTCCAACCCAGGTAATCGAACCTACCGACGACGAAGAGGATCAAACCCAGCCCTGACAGGAGGGTGATGAGACTCAGGGCGCTCCAGACATAGGTCTCGGTGGAAGGGCGGTTTCCAGCGATGGGCTCGTAGGGCCAGTTGTTGGTGTAAGAATAGTTCTTCCCAGGGCGATTCGCCGTGGTGGCCCAGGCTGCCCAGGCGAAGTAGGCGGTCAGAGCTTTGATCTCCTCGGGGTTCCGAATGTAGTCGTTCGGCAGCCCGGGAGCCGCGTCTTTGCTGCTGAAGTACCGGCTCCATTCAGGGAGCTGGATGCGGTAGGCATCCACCTCGCCTGGCGAGAGCCGGAGCGTTCGCGAGGCTGCATCGTACCGGTTCTCCTTAAGCACCGTTGCCGTCCGCGCTGATGCGACGCTCTGCTCGTCCGGCGAGAGCTGCGCAAACGGTTTGCCGTATTTTTCGACCGCCATCGCGTCCCGGGTCACCTCGCAAAGTCTGTGCAGGTACTCCGCGCTGTAATCAGGACCCAGGTAAGCCCCGTGGCCCCACAGGCTCCCGTGCTCCATAAGACCATACTTGAAAAAGACCTCCTGCCCTTTTTGAATGTCAGCCCCTGCAAAAATCACGGTTCCCGCCGCATCTGTGGCCTGCTCGGGGATGGGTGGAGCGTTTGTGTAGGTCAGGACCGTAACCAGGATTAGAACCGAGAAACCGGCAATCATCACCAGGATGGCCGCGTGTTTCCACCACGGAGAGAGAATCGAGACGTCTGTAGAAGTGTCGGTCATGAACTGCCCCCTTCAATCCCCACCAGGATTTCAGTCTTGCTCTTGTTGAAATCGCCGACATTAAGCCGACTCTAATCGTCAGGGTACCAATTCATCCTGATCATCTATTGCATACCAGAAGAGTTCGAGTCCATCACAGAAGATTTTATTGCTTCGGAGAAGTAGCCTTTGGAATTCAAGCCGCCGGTGGTCGTGGGACGTTTTTACACATACGCGGATCTGACAGATGCAGCCATGCTGTTTTTCGAGCGCGCTCGGCACACGCTGAATGCTCGCGCGGAACCGGGCGTGCAGGACGAGCTAGGTGTAGTGCGTCAACAGATATTGACTTATCGTGAGTCTGCCGACTCGCCGAGGCTATGGGTAATTTGACAGTACCCGGCCTCGAGGAAGGCGGGGGCACGGCACGCCGTGCCCCTACTGAGGAATTCGGCCGCGCTGTTCCGATCCAGAATCCGACCGTTGGAAGAATACAGCACAAGATCGACGGGCCGCAGTAGGGGCACGGCACGCCGCAGGTTCCTCCTAAATAGCGCGTGTTGAGGAAGGCGTGGGCACGGCACGCCGTGCCCCTACTGAGGAATTCGGCTGTTCCGATTCAGAATCCGACCGTTGGAAGAATACAGCACAAGATCGACGGGCCGCAGTAGGGGCACGGTGTGCCGTGCCCTCAAGCTCCCGGATCGCGCGTGCCCGCGCCAATCCGAACGAGAGGCCGCAGCAGAGGCAACCGTGAGCTCGAGCGTGTCCAAAATAGCGTGTGTTCAGGAACGCGTGGGCACGGCTCGCCGTGCCCCTACGCATCCGTCGTAATGGGTGTGCTCCAAAGTAATGCTCCCGAATTTCGGTAAAGGGAGCAGCCCCCGGGGTGAACCCGGGGCAGGAGGTATAGAACCAAAGAGACACAATTTCGGGACGCGGATCCTCGCGGATTGACGCGGATCACGGAGCTTTTCCTCCCACTGGTCACTTTACACTGTGGGATCCGCGAGGATCCGCGTCCCAATATTTGTTGCGGCTTTTCAGGATCCATTCCCATCCGAAAAGGACTTTAGGTTGGCAATGCAGATAAAAGATCCTCGCTTTCCAGGCAAGGACTTTCACATTAGCAGTGCGGGAAGATCGTTTCCGTCCATACTATTTCAGGAACGGAGTTGCACGGCCTGGCCGACCGGCTGCTCGGAACTGAAATCCAGTCGGCAAATGGAGCCGACAGGCTCTTTGGCCGTTTCTGGCTTACGAAGCAGCCTGCCTCCGTGAAATGAAACGATCCCTGTTCCCCCGGTGCCAGGGATGATTGCAGGATGGGAGGAAGCGAACAGACGGAACAAGGAAGGTCCTCCTCGGATTCATCAGGATGCGATATTGTATTCATGAGCTGAGAAAGTCCTCTCGGCCTGCGTCGCGCCGGCCATGTCGAAAGAGCAGATGCAGCACACATAAGGCATAAGAGTCGGGTTGTAAAGGCACCGATGTCACCGCCGGGGCTTTGAGTCTCCTCGGCCTGATTCCCCGGCCTGACTGGACTTATTTTTAGGGATGAACTTGCTCACTGGTGCAAATTCGAGAGCCAGGCAGCATTGTTTGACTGCTTGTGTAATACTCGCAGCCGCGATTTTCGCTTCTACGGCTCTGTCGTCGGATGACCTGCGATGCCATGTCTGCGGGACCGTAATTCCTGCTCAGGAAAGATACTTCCGGGTGAAAGGCAGCACGGAGGTTTACTGCGAACGGTGTTTCTCCTCCGCCCCACGGTGCAGCATCTGCAAACTACCGAAAGCCCCGGGTGAAATAGACCCGGACTCCGGGATCTGTCAGAAATGCCTCGCGAAACTCCCGCGCTGCAAATCCTGCGGCAAACCCATTGTGGGCGTCGCCTACACTTATCCTTTCGCCAAGGGAACTTACTGCGCCGAATGCAAGAGCAATTACCCGGCCTGCTACATTTGTGGTGTTCCGGTTGGCCGGGGGTACTGGGAGTATCCCGATGGACGCATCATCTGCGCCGAGTGCGGAGAACGCGCTGTCTTCGACACCGGCGAAATTGAAAAGATAATGCGGGATGTTCAAGCGATCGTGGTGAGACGGCTGGGACTCAGGATCAAAGACCCCTATGAACTGAGAGTGGATAAGCTCGAAAGTTTCCGCACCTCCGACAGCAAACTGCGCGACAGAACTGCTCCCGGTCAGAGTCCGTTGTACGGGAGAGAACTTGGCCTGTACCGTCGCACGGGCGATAGGTCGGAGATCGTTTTGCTGTTTGGTTTACCCGCTGAACTGCTGTACGAGGCGGCTGCGCATGAATACGCCCACGCATGGCAGGCAGAGAACTACTCGCCAAAACTATCTCCGGAATTGCGAGAGGGCTTCGCGCAGTGGGTTGCGGCTGATGTGCTGCGCGCGAAGGATTTCAAGAGCGCTCTGGAACGGCTGGAACTGCGCGACGACGTGCCCTACGGTACCGGATATCGGCGTCTTCGGGATCTCTCGCCGCGTACGATTTTCAGCCTTCTGCGGAACGGACGCTGATCATTCCTGCGGCCTCGGCCATGCCGACGTATGGCACAGAGTCAAATCGTCCGGACGCGACGTTCAGGGGAATGAGGGATTAGTTTCGGTCAAACGCGTTAGTTTCTCCCGCCCGTTCCTCGGATCCCATGCGGGCCTCGGGCCAACTTCAGGACATGGAAAAATCCGGAAATGTGACATCCATGGATTGCCTCCGGTCCAAGGTGTACATAGATGTGTCGCCGGGAAATGATCAGCGTGATAAAAACCGCCGCAGGGGCAGGATCACCCATGATTTTTGTCACAGGCGGGCATTTCCAGCGTCCTACTATGTACAGGCAGATATGGGAACCCGGCACGACAGACTATACGGATCAGTAGCTTGTGGCAAGCAATACGAAGACGCAGTGAATCTCCACCCGCGGAGCGGATGGCCTCAGGAGTCCTCCCAGAGGGAGGCGTGATTTGTGCGGAGATTTGAGATTCTCCTTGAAAAGCTGAACCGCAAAGACCTCCAAGACCTCAAAGAAGAACCTCGTTCAATCTTGTCTTCGAGGTCTTTGAGGTCTTCGTGGTTCATCTTTTAGTGCTCACCGCTACCTCGAGGTCGGCGGCGTTACACGCCACGTGGCGCCCCGGTTGATCGGTGACCGGATATCTCCCTTTGACTGGCTCGGCTATTAACTGGTCGCGAGATCAGACACTTCAACGGAGGACCGCTCATGAAGAAATCCTGGATCATTCTGCTCTGTTTGTTCGGTTCCGTTGTCTTCACCGACCTGTTGCGCGCTCAGACTATCTTCGAGGCGGCAAAAAAAGGGGAAATTGCGGCCATCAAGGCGATTCTCCAGAAGAATCCGGGGCTGATTGCCGCTCGGGGTGAAATCGGCCGCTCACCGCTTCACGAAGCTCTTGCCGCCGGGCAAGGCGAGGCGGCGCGACTCCTCATCGAGGCCGGCGCCGATGTGAACGGTAGCGATGCAGAAGGCATCGGCCCTCTGGGTTATGCCGTCCTCATGGGCGATGCCGTGGTGGCCGAAATGCTCATCGCTCGGGGCGCGAACGTCAACGTGCAGGACACCGCCCTGGGCGCGGCGCCCCTTCACCTCGCCGCTCTTCGAGGCCATGCGAACATCATCCTGCTGCTTGCGGATAAAGGCGCTCTTCTCAACGTGCGGGCGAAGGACGGAAGGACTCCCCTGGCCTTGGCCGTCGAACGCGGGAAACGGGACTGCGCGGAGATCCTCCTGTCCCGCGGGGCAGACGCCAACGCGAGTGACAAGATGAGCCGCACTCCGCTCCACCGGGCAGTCCTCGCGGCCGACACGGAAATCGTCAAACTCCTGCTCGCCAGAAACACCGATCGTGGAGTCCGGAGCGCATACGGCAACACAGCGCTCGACATGGCCGTGCAGATGGGCCTGACGGAGATCGCACGCTTGCTCTCCGGTTCCGGGAAGATGCCGGTTCTGCGATTCCCGTTGATCACCGGTCCGTATATCGGGCAGAAGCCGCCGGGTCTATCGCCTCGGATGTTTGCTTCGGGGATCGTCTCTACGGAAAAGAATGAGCTCAACGCAGTCTTCACTCCGGACGGCAAGGAATACTACTTTACTATCCGCGAAGCGTCCGGCCGCTGGACGATCATGACGATGGCGCTTGAAAACGGGCGATGGCAAAGACCCCGTCCGGCGTCCTTTTCCGGCCGCTGGAGCGACGTCGATCCATTCATCACCTCGGATGGCCGCCGCCTGTATTTCTGCTCCAATCGGCCGCTGAATCAAAACGCCAAACCGAAAGACTTCGACATCTGGATGTCGGAAAGGACAACCGAAGGCTGGTCCACCCCGGTCAACCTCGGCACGCCGGTCAATTCGGCAGCCGACGAGTTTTTCCCTTCGCTGACCAGGGATGGAACCATGGTTTTCCAGTCCCGAAGGCCGGGCGGTTTGGGCGGCCCCGATATATGGCGGGTACATCCGGTTGGCGGCGGCTATGGCGAGGCGGAATGCCTTCCGTCGCCCGTCAATTCGCCCGGTTTCGAGGGGGACACGCTCATCGCCCCGGACGGGAGCTGGCTCCTTGTGTCGACCAGCCGCGATCCCGGCATCGGCGACGCGGATCTATTCCTTTCGTTCCGTGGGCCGAATGCGACCTGGACGCCGCTCGTGAAGCTTGGATTCGGCGTCAGTTCCCCCGCGGCCGGAGAGAACTGCCAAATGCTCTCCCCCGACGGCCGCTATCTCTTCTTCACCCGGGACGGCGACATCTATTGGGTCGACGCCGAGGTAATCAAAAAGACAAAACCGGCCCGGTAAGCCGCAGGGGTCCGTAAGGGGACAAACCCGCAGTAATGAGAGCGCAGTCTGCCCGACGGACGAACTCGAGGTAGCGGAGAGCACTAAAATGATGAACCACGAAGACCTCAAAGACCTCGGAGACAAGATTGAACGAGGTTCTTCTTTAAGGTCTTGGAGGTCTTTGCGGTTCAGCATTTAAGGAGAATCTCAAATCTCCGCACAACTCACGCCTCCCTCTGGGAGGCCTCCTGAGGGCACCCGCTCCGCGGCTGGAGATTCACTTTTGCCCGAACCCTAAGCGGCTTGATCCCCTTCGATAAAATGGCGATGGAAGAGCCGCACCACTTCATGCAGATGGCCGCGCTCGACCAGCAGGCTGATTCGGAAAGAGGAGGTGTGCAATCCTCCAACCCGGATATCCGCTTTGGCGAGCAGCCTGAAGCAGTCCTGAATGTATTGATACCGGTCCGTTATTCCGGTCCCGATCAGAGAGACGGCACCATGATTCCTGGATATTTCGATCTCTTCCGGGAAGCGGTCGTGCAAAAGTTGAAGGATCGACTCGACATGATAATTCTCTTTTTCCGGGATGACGAGGCTGCCTGCCGTCGTTCCGGAAGATCCGGAGTCGAATGCGACTTGTTTTGTGCGGATTCCCTCCGCGCTGCAAAAATCAAGAAGGCGTTGCATCGTCTGAAGCCCTTCGGGAGCCTGGTCGCGCAAGCGCAATAAAACGACCTTTTCTTCGCACGTCACCCCCACGACTCTTGGTTTGATTCTCCCTTCGAGATTCTGGATGATGCTCCCGGTTCCTTCGGGCTCGAAGGTGCATTTTGCGTGGATGATCGTTTCCCTCAGTTTTGCGAACTCGACCGACCCGGGGTGTATCACACGCGCCCCGTTTTCTCCCATTTCCTGCATCTCTTGATAGGACAGCTCGCTCAATTTCCTTGCGTCTGCCACCAGATTCGGATCGGCAGTATAAACGCCGTCCACATCGGAGTAGATTTCGCAGATTTCGGCACCAAGGGTCGATGCCAGCGCCACCGCGGTAATATCCGATCCTCCCCGTCCCAGAGTGGTAATCTCCTTGCGGAAAGAGACTCCCTGAAATCCGCCCACAACCGCAACTCGATCGTCGTGAAGCGCCTGCAGAACGCGAAACGGTCTAATTTCGATGATGCGGGCATTGGTGTGATTGTCATCCGTGATTATTCCGGCCTGAGACCCGCTCAGGGCAATGGCAGGACAATTCAACGAGTTCAGGGCGATCGAGAACAACGCCGCGCTGATTCTTTCGCCGCTGCTCAAGAGCATGTCGATCTCCCTGGGATCGGGGTTGGGCGTGAACGACCTGGCCTCCTCGATGAGGCCGTCCGTCTGGCGCGCACGGGCCGATACGACCACCACGATCCGATAACCCTGCGACCCTCTCCGCGCGACGATGGAGGCTGCATGCTTGATCTTCTGAGCGTCTGCCAGTGAGGTTCCGCCGAACTTGAGCACTCTGACAGGTTTCATGGCTGCTCGCTACTCACGCACGAGAGAGGTTCCCGCGCGCCAGTCTGCGCGAACATGGTGCACATACCACTGCTGCGCAATCCCGTCGTCACGGATGACCCTGGCGGTCCGGGAAAAGGAGACGGGAAAAGCGGACAGGGCGCGGCGGGGCCGTGCGTGCGTACGATTTTCTTGCCGGCATGTACCAATGGGCACCGACGACTGAACCCGGTCGAATAGATGCTGTGCGTCAGCGCATCCTTCCCCATCGTCCTGTTCCACGAATGTCGACGTTCGGAATGCGGGCGACCTCCGCCCACACGCCGTCGGAACCACGGCCGAAGAAGGTGTAGTCGGGTGGGCCCGGTTCATCTGCAGGCCAAACTCGTCCCGCCCATCGCCGTTGATGTCGCCGCTCATGGTGCTGCTTCCCTTGTGCGCATATGCGTTCGTGTTGGAGATACTCTCCAGCCAGACGATGGCGCTGCCCGCAAAACGAAAGAATCGAAGCGTCACGTTGGTGTTCGCAGGGACATAATCTTTTCTTCTTGAACCGCTGACAGCTGATGTTTCAGCGTAGTCGAAATACTCCAGCAGACCGTCGCCATCGAAATCTCCCGCCTCGCAACTGGCGACGTAGCTGGGAGCAGCGGAGCAGTAACCACCATGAACGCAGATTTGCGAAGCTTGGGATTCCCTCCGTTTTGTCAGGTCCGGCAATCTTGTTCCCGCCGTCCCACGCTTGTCAAACGGAATGGGAAACGAGGAACGCCCACCTGGAACCGACTGGGAATTTCGGCAATCGAAGGACAATAGACCCTTAGACGGTCGGGGGCTTACCTGGCCTTCGTGACGAACTCAAAGGTTAGAATCAACTCCCGAGATTGCGGAAGCCGGATAGCATCTTGGCCCGTCCTTTCCGAACCTGCGTCG
>Ga0316628_100001506_pt1 | contig 16473 bp, 10 predicted proteins | sample OWC_Aug_M2_C1_D5_FD_207648 | JGI IMG/M metagenome (GOLD analysis project Ga0316628, IMG submission 207648) | Wetland soil microbial communities from Old Woman Creek delta, Ohio, United States - OWC_Aug_M2_C1_D5_C | ecosystem: Environmental > Terrestrial > Soil > Wetlands | place: USA: Ohio... | reverse complement strand
CTGACCCAGAGGAGCCTTTCGACCTCGGCGTCGATGCGCTCGAGCGCGGCCTCGTCGGGCTTCGCCGCGGTCATGGCGCCGAGGGCCGCTTGAAGAAGGCGGGCGACCTCCGGGTCGTCGGTGAGCAGGGCGGCGAGGGCTTTCTCGATCTCCCGGCGGGCCCGGTCTTTCTTCCCCGCGGGCGGCTCGGCGGCCTTTCTTCGGCCGGCCGCCCGGTCCCGGTGCTGAGCGAAGGCCGCGTCGACATGCCGTGCGCAATAGGACAGAGAGACGCCCTTCCTCCCCCGCCCCCGCGCCTTGAGGCCGTCGAAGGCCCGGCCGATCCCCTCGAGGACGACGCGGAGGGGAATGCTTCTTTCCTCCCAGGCGGCGATCGCGGCTTGGTCCTTCGGCGACAGGAAGAACGGCGCCCCGCGGCGCTCGAGGAAGGCCCGGGCGATCGTTTGGTAATACCCGCTCTGTCCCCTGTCTTCGGCGTCCATGGTGGTCCGTCCCGGGCGCGGCCTAGGCCCGAGCGGCTCGGCTTCTCTCATGGATGATCCTCAGGCCCTCGAGGACGAGGTCCGGCTCGTAGGCCTCGATGGCCGCGAGCTCCGCCGCGACCTGGCTGCCGAAGCCGCCCGTGGCGACGACCCGGGCGGCCTTGCCGAGCTCCTTATGGATCTCTTCGATCGTGTTCGTCACCAGGCCGATGTATCCGAAATAGAGCCCGGACTGCATGCTGGACACGGTCGTGCGTCCGATCGCCCGCTTGGGTTTGCGGATCTCGATGCGCGGCAGCCGGGCCGTCTTGAGATAGAGGGCCTCGGCGGCGATCTGGATGCCCGGGGCGATCGCCCCGCCCAAGTATTCGCCCTTGGCCGAGACGGCGTCGAACGTCGTCGCCGTGCCGAAATCGACGACGATGGCCGGACCACCGTACTTCTCGAAGGCGGCTATCGCCGCCGCGATCCGATCCGCCCCGACCTCGAGGGGGTTCTCGTAGAGGATGGGCATACCCGTCTTGAGGCCCGGGCCGACGACGATGGCCGCCGTCCCGAAATAGACCCGGCAAATCTCCTCGATGATGGGGGTCAGGGGAGGAACGACGCTGGAGATGATGGCGTCGGAGACCTTCCCGGCCTGGAGCCCGGCGACCTGCATCAAGTTGAGCAGGATGGCCCCGTACTCGTCGCTCGTCTTGTCGCTGTCCGTCTTGATCTTCCAGCTCTTGACGAGCTTCCGGCCGCGGAAGAGCCCGATGGCGATGGTCGTGTTACCGACATCGAAAGCCAAGAGCATCGCTTCCCTCCTTATGAGGCCGCGTCGAGATCCAGGACGGTGTCAAGGACGGCCGTCCCGGCCGGGCCGGCGCGCTCGACTACGAGCCGGCCCTCCGCGTCGAGGCCCCGGCATATCCCCACGAACGCTCCGGCGGCCGCCGTGACCCGGACGGACGCGCCCGGCGGAAAGGCCAGCCTCGCCTCGAACGTCCTGACGACCAGTTCCTTCTCTCCCCGGGCGAGGGCATTATACCAGCAGTCGAGAGCCGGGCAAAGGCCATCGAAAAGGGACTCGACCGTCGCCGCTCGGCCTCCGGCGAGCCGGAGGGAGGTCGAGGATGCGCGGAGCTCGGCCGGGAAATCCATGGGCCCATGGCCGACGTTGACGCCCATGCCGATGACGGCGAAGTCCCCTCCCGCGGCGCCGGTGACGCCTTCGGTGAGAATGCCGCCGAGCTTCTTCCCGCCGTGGACGAGATCGTTCGGCCACTTAAGACGGACCTCGATCCCGGCCGCGGCCAGAACGGCGTCCGAGGCGGCGAGTCCCCCGGCCAGGGGGAGGAGGTGAGGGAAAGGCACGGGTCCGCCGCCGGGGCCGCGGAGTATGAACGAGGCGTAAAGCCCCAGGCCGGGAGGCGAATGCCAGGTGCGTCCCTTCGTCCCCCGGCCCCGGCTCTGTTCCCAGGCGATGACCGCCGTCCCATGCGCCGCCCCGTCCAGGGCCAGGGCGCGGGCCGCGTCGTTCGTGGAGGAGACGCTGTCCAGCCGATGGACGATGGCTCCGATGGGCATGGGTGCCTGCTTCAGGTCTTCAGGAAGGAGTGGCGAGCCTGGCCAGGTTCCGGCCGAGCTTCTCCTGGCGGGCCCGGAGATCGTCGAGCCGGGCCCTGTTTTCCGCGACCACGGCCGCCGGCGCCTTGGCCACGAAGTCCGCGTTCTCGAGCTTGCGTTCGATCTTGGCGGCTTCCTCGCCGATCTTGGCCAGCTCCTTCTGGAGCCGGCCCCGCTCCTGGCCGAGGTCGGCCGGCTTATCCAGGACGACGCCGATCTCGAAGGGGCCGGCGACGCCCTTGAGGACGCTCTCCCCTTCCGGAAGGCCGGCAGCGAATTCCAGGCTCGAGAGCCCGGCCAGGGCACGGATGGACGCGGCCTGCGCTTCGATGGCGGCCGTTTCCTCGCGGCCGGCCGCCTTGACGATGAGATGGAGCTTCTCCTTGGGGGCGATGCGGTTCTCGGCGCGGATCGTCCGCGTCGCCACGATGACCGCCTGGACGAGGGCCATAATCCTGGCTGCCTCGTCATCCTGCCAGCCCGGTTCGGCCGCCGGGTAAGGGGCGACGGTGATCGACTTCCCTGCGGCCGGCAGATGCTGCCAGATCTCCTCGGTGATGAAAGGCATGAACGGATGGAGGAGCCGCAGGATGCGGTCGAGCGCGTCGGCCAGGACGGCTTCGGTTGTCGTGTTGCCCTCCCGGAGCCCGACCTTGGCGAACTCGATGTACCAGTCGCAGAATTCGTGCCAGATGAAATGGTAGATGAGGTCGGCCGCTTCGTAGAATTTGTACTGCTCGAGGCTCCCGTTTAGCTCCGCCGTGACCCCGGCCAGCCGGCTGCGGATCCAGCGGTCGGCCAGCGAGAGGCCGGACGCTCTGACCTCGGGCCGCTCCGCTTTGAGGTTCATCAGGACGAAGCGCGAGGCGTTCCAGATCTTGTTGGCAAAGGCCTGGTAACCGGCCATGCGCTCCTCGGACAGGGCCAGGTCCATGCCCGGCACGGCCAGCGCGGCCAGGGTGAAGCGCAGGGCGTCCGTGCCGTACTTATCGATCATCTCCAACGGATCGATGATGTTGCCCTCGGACTTGCTCATCTTGCGCCGCCTGACGTCCCGGACGAGGCCGTTGATAAACACCTGGCGGAAGGGGATCTGGCCCCGGAACTTGAGGCCCATCATGATCATGCGGGCGACCCAGAAGAAGATGATGTCGAAGCCGGTCGACATGAGGTCGGTCGGGTAGAACTTCCGGAGGTCTTCCGTTTCGTCCGGCCAGCCGAGCGTCCCGAACGGCCACAGGGCGGAGGAGAACCAGGTGTCCAGGACGTCCTCGTCCTGTTCGAGGCCGCCGCCGCACATGTCGCATTTCTCCGGGGCCTCCATGGCGACCATCAGCCGGCCGCAGTCCCGGCAGTACCAGGCCGGGATGCGGTGCCCCCACCAGAGCTGGCGGGAGATGCACCAGTCGTGGATGTTGTACATCCACTCGAAATAGGTCTTGGTCCAGTTCGACGGGATGAACTCGATCGAGCCGTCCTCGACGACGCGGATGGCCTCGTCGGCCAGCGGCTTGATGCGGACGAACCATTGCCAGGAGAGATGCGGTTCGATGATATTCTTGCAGCGATAGCAGTGTCCGACGGCGTGGTCATGGTCTTCGACCTTGACCAGGAGTCCTTGCTCCTGGAGCTTCTCGACGACCTTGGCCCGGCAGACGAAGCGGTCGAGCCCGGCGAACTCAGGGCCGGCCGACTCGGTCATTTTGCCCGAGCCGTCGATGACGATGACCTGTTCCAGGCCGTGATCCTTCCCGATTACGAAGTCGACGGGGTCGTGGGCGGGCGTGACCTTGACCGCGCCCGTGCCGAAATCGCGCTCGACGCGCCCGTCGGCGATGACCGGGATGGGACGGTTCTGGAGCGGCAGGATGACGCGCCGGCCATGGAGATGCGTGTAGCGCTCGTCCTCGGGATGGACGGCCAGGGCCGTGTCTCCCAGCATGGTCTCCGGCCGGGTCGTGGCCACGACCACGGCCTCCCCCGAGCCCTCGACCGGGTAGCGGATGTGCCAGAGCTTGCCGCGGAGATCCTTGTGCTCGATCTCGATGTCGGACAGCACCGTCCGGCAGTGCGGGCATCGGTTGACGAGGAAATAATCCCGATAGATCAATCCCTCGTTATATAGCGAAACGAAGACCTGATTGACGGCCCGGCTGAAGCCCGGGTCCATGGTGAACCGTTCCCGGGACCAGTCGAGCGAGGCGCCGAGCTTCTTGAGCTGGCCGGTGATGACCCCGGCATATTTTCCCTTCCAGTCCCAAGCGATGCGCAGGAACTCGTCCCGTCCGACCTTCTCGCGGGTCAGACCCTTTTCGGCCAGCCTCTTCTCGATGACGTTGTGGACGGCGATCGAGGCGTGGTCGGTCCCCGGCAGCCACATGCAGTTATGGCCCTGCATCCTCTTCCAGCGGGTGATGATGTCCGGCAGGGTGAAGCAGAGGGCGTGGCCCATATGCAGGATGCCAGTGACGTTCGCCGGCGGCAAGACCATCGAGAACGTGGGCTTCGGGGACTTCGGGTCGGCGGTAAACAGCCCTTCGGCGAGCCAGAATTTCCCCCACTTCTCCTCGACGGGCCGGGGGTCGTAGGCCTTCGCCAGTTCGTCTTTCGTGTTCATATCGTCACTCTTTGGTGCCGGGGCCTCTGTTCCCTTCCGACATCCATTCCTTAAGGTCGGCGAGGACCCGCACCCGGACCCTTTTTTCGATCTCCCGCTCCATGCCGACGATCTCCTCGCGGACAAGCTCCTGGAGCTCAGAACCGGGAGCGGCCGCCGGCGGGGACTCGACCTGCGCGCCAGGCTCAGGCGTTTCTGCCGCGCCTCCCTCCACGAGCCAGACGGGCTCCTCGGGCAGCGATGAAGGACCGGTCTTCCGGGCTATGAGCTCCCGGACGAGGGCGGCCAGCCGCTCCGAATCGAAGGGCTTCAGGACGACTTCGTCGTAGTCGGCGGGCGCGTTCCTGTCGGCGTCCATGGATTCGAAGGTCCCCTTCAGGCCGATGAGCGGGACCGTGGCCAGCTCCATCCGGCTCCTCAGGTTCCGGCCGACATCGTAGCCGTCCCGGCCGGGAAGGGACAGGCTGACGAGGAGGGCGTCGGGCTGGAGATCGGCGACTGACTCGAGGAGCGATGCTCCGTCCTCGAACACGGTCACCCGGAACTCCGGCTCGCTAAAGACGAGCTGGGCCGCCTTCTGGACCGATGGGCTCGGGTCGGCCACGATGATCCTGTAGGGCACGTCAATCCTCAGAAAATCAAGAAAATAGTCAGTTTACTTTACCCGTTTTGGTCTTTACTGTCAATTTGTGAGCTCCGAGCCGTTCCGTGGTAAGTCTGACTGCCAAACCTCTATCCAGATAATTATCAGAAGCGCTCCTCCGGGTTACTCCGTCGCGCTTCTGCTGGTCGCTCCGAAGACTCCGCTCCCTGCCGCTCCCTGCCCCTCAATACTCCACGGAGACCGAATTCTCACCGAGCAGGGCTTCGATCTTCTTGAGAAGGTCCTCCGACGGCCTCACGCGCTGGACCTCGGCGCTCTGGGCCACGACCCGGTAAGAGTGGGGCGTCTCAAGCTCGAAATAAACGGGGCATTTCCCTTCATAGCCGTCCAGGAGGGCCTTGAGCTCGGCCAGGGTCGCCTCTTCGAGTCCCGGCAAGAAGATCCGGATGACGACGCGCTTGGCCTGTTTCTCGAAGGCCTCGGTGAGCGGCATGGCCTGGCTCAAGCTGATACGGCGGTTGTCCTCCTCACCCATATACTTGCCCTTGATCCAGACGAGCTGGCCTTCCCGCAAGTACGCACCATGCTTGGCGAAGCATTCGGGAAAGGCCACGACCTCGATCTTGCCGGTCAGGTCCTCGAGGACGAACGTGGCCATGCGCTCGTCCCTTTTCGTCTTGAGCGGCTTGAGCGAGCTGATGATGCCGGCCAGCCGGACGTCCTTGTCGAAGTCCCGTTCCGGGTCGAGTTCGCTGAGCAAGTGGGACACGAGCTTGCGGACGCGGTCCTTGTGCTGGGCCATGGGATGGCCGGTGATGTAAAGCCCGAGGGCGTCCATCTCGTAGGACAGGACGTGGGACTCATCCCACTCCCGCATCTCCCTGACTTCCTGGGGAATGGAGGGGGACTCGACCGCGCCCGGACCGAAGAGCGAGGATTGGCGGGCGGCCTGGGCCTTTTGGTATTCGTGGCCGAAATCGATCATCCGGTCGAGCATGTGGTAGCACTGTGACCGCCTCCAGCGCAAGGAATCGAAGGCCCCGGCCTTGATGAGGCTTTCGACGGCCTTGCGGTTGAGAACCTTGGTGTCGTGCTCGCGGAAGAGGTCGAACGGCGACGCGAAGCCGCCGGCCTTCTTCCGGGCCGCGACCAACTCCTCGACGGCCGCCTCCCCGATGCCCTTGACCGCGGCCAGGCCGAAGCGGATGTCCCCGCCCTCGACCGTGAAGCGGAACTCGCTTTTGTTGATGTCAGGGGGGAGGACCTGGATGCCCATCTCGTGGCACTCGCCGATGTACTTGACGACTTGGGGCGTCGCCCCGCGCTCGGCTTCCGATGTCAGCAGGGCAGCCAGGAAGTGGACCGGGTAATGGGCCTTGAAGTAGGCCGTCTGGTAAGCCAGGAAGGCGTAGGCGGCGCTGTGGGACTTGTTGAAGCCGTACTCGGCGAATTCCTTGATCTGCTCGAAGATCTTGTCGGCCTTGGACGCCGAGATGCCTTTTTTCTTGGCCCCCTGGACGAATTTCTGCTTCTGGGCCTTCATCGTCTCCTTGTCCTTCTTGCCCATGGCCTTGCGAAGGATATCGGCCCCGGCCAGGGTGAACCCGGCCAGATCCGTGGCGATGCGCATGACCTGTTCCTGGTAGACGATGATCCCCCGGGTCTCCTTGAGGATAGGTTCCAGCCCGGGAAGCTCATAGGCGACCCGCTCCGGGTGGTTGCGCCGATGGATGAATTCGTCGGTCATGCCGCTCTTGAGCGGCCCGGGCCGATACAGGGCGTTGAGGGCGATGAGGTCGCGGAATTCATCGGGGCGGAAGCGGCGCAGGAGGTCCTTCATCCCCGGGCTCTCGAACTGGAAGACGCCGTCCGTGTTCCCGGCCTTGAAAACGTCGAAGGTTGGACCGTCGTCGAGGGGCAGGTTGTTGATGTCGATCGTCCGGCCCGTCTCCTTGCGGATGAGCTCCCGGGCGTCGTCGATGACGGTCAGGTTCCGCAGCCCGAGGAGGTCCATCTTGAGCAGGCCGAGGGCTTCGACGTCGCCCATGGGGAACTGGGTCGTGATCTCCCCCTTGACCGACTGGTAGAGGGGCAGGAACTCGACGAGGGGCTTGGGCGTGATGACGATGCCCGCAGCGTGGATGGAGGGGTGGCGGACCTGGCCCTCGATCTTCTGGGCGATGGCCAGAAGCTGGGCGACCTTGGAATTCCTGTCCCGGAGCGTCCTCAGCTCGGGGACGCTCTTCAGGGCGTCGGCGATCGTCGCGTCCGGCGCGAACGGGATCATCTTGGCGATCCGATCGACCTCGGGCAGGGGCACCTCGAGGACGCGGCCGACGTCCCGGATGGCGCCCCGGGCGGCCATGGTCCCGAACGTGATGATCTGGCTGACATTCTCCTGGCCGTACTTCTTCGTCACGTAATCGATCATCTCCTGCCGGCGGCGGCCGCAGAAGTCCATGTCGATATCGGGAAGGCTGATCCGCTCCGGGTTGAGGAAGCGTTCGAAGAGAAGGTCGTACTCGAGCGGATCGATCTCGGTGATCTCGAGCGCGTAGGCGAGGAGGCTTCCCGCCGCCGAGCCCCGGCCCGGCCCGACGGGGATGCCTTTCTCCCGGGCGGCGTTGAGCAGGTCCCAGACGATGAGGAAGTAGCCTTCGAAGCCCATGTGCTTGATGAGCTTGATCTCCCGCATCATCCGGTCCTCGTACTCGCCCGGTGTATGGGAGACGCCGCCGTTCACGCCCTCGGCCTGCCGCCTGGCCATGCGCGCCCGGAATCCCTTCCAGGCGACCTCCTCGAAGTATTCGCTGAGGGGCTTGCCTTCGGGCGGCGTGAAAACGGGCAGGTTGTAGGATTTCGTCGGGAAATCGAAGCCGCACCGGGCGGCGATGCGGCCGGTGTTCTGGATGGCGTCGGGTGTGTCGCGGAAGAGCTCGGCCATCTCGGCCGCGGATTTGAAATAGAACTGGTCTGAGCCGAACTTGAGCCGGTCCGGATCCGAGATCTTGCGGTTCGTCTGGATGCAGACGAGGACATCCTGGCTCTCGGCGTCCTCCCGGCGGGCGAAATGGATGTCGTTCGTGGCCACGAGAGGCAGGTCGAGCTTCCGGGCGATGGCGACGAGCTGGGGATTGACCGCCTTCTGCTCGGGAAGCCCGTGGTCTTGGAGTTCGACGTAGAAATCCCCGGCCGCGAACATCGACGCGTAGGCCCGGGCGGCCTCCTCGGCCTTCTCGGGAAGACCGCGGCTGAGCCAGACCGGGAGCTCGCCCTTGAGACAGCTCGAGAGCCCGATGAGCCCCTCGGCGTGGGCGGCCAGGAGCTCCTTGTCGATCCGCGGCCGGTAGTAGAACCCCTCGAAGTAGCTCCGCGTGATGAGCTGGCAGAGGTTCCTGTAGCCGACTTCGTCCTTGACGAGGAGGATGAGGTGAAAGTGATGGACATCGTCGGCCGCGCCCGGCTTCTTGTCAAAGCGGCTCTGGGGGGCGACATAGACCTCGCAGCCGAGGATGGGCTTGACGCCCTGGGCCTTGGCCTGCTTGAAGAACTGGACGGCGCCGAAGATGTTGCCGTGGTCGGTGATGGCCACCGCAGGCATGTTGTTCTCGTAGGCCGCCCCGACGAGGGCGTCGAGCCTCAGGCAGCCGTCGAGGATGCTGTACTCGGAATGATTGTGAAGGTGGACGAACGTTGGTTCCATGAGCGAAAAGCTTTCTCGAATCCGGCCGGGCCGCTGCGGCGGGCCGTCCGGACGTTCTCTCCTATTCCCACTCGATCGTCCCGGGCGGCTTGGTCGTCACGTCGTAGACGACCCGATTGACGCCCCGGACCTCGTTGACGATGCGCGTCGAGATGCGGGCCATGAGCTTGGCCGGCACGGGATACCAATTGGCCGTCATGCCGTCCGTGCTCTGCACGAGCCGGATGACGACGACCCGGTGGTAAGTGCGCTGGTCGCCCATGACGCCCACCGAACGGACCGGGAGCAGGACGGCGAAGGCCTGCCACAGCTTCTTATAGATCCCCGCCCGCTGGACCTCCTGGAGGACGATATCGTCCGCGGCCCGCAGGATCTCCAGGCTCTCCCGGTTGACTTCCCCGATCAGCCGGACGGCCAGGCCAGGCCCGGGGAAGGGGTGCTGGTGGATGAACTCCTCGTCGACCCCCAGCTCGAGGGCCAGGGCCCGGACCTCGTCCTTGAAGAGCTCGCGGAGCGGCTCGACGAGCTTGAACCGGAGGCCCTTCGGCAGCCCGCCGACGTTGTGGTGGGACTTGATGACGGACGACGGCCCCTTGACCGGGCTGGATTCGATGACGTCGGGGTAGATCGTCCCCTGGGCCAGGAACTGCGCGCCTCCGAGCCGCATCGCTTCGCGCTCGAAGAGGTGGATGAACAGCCGGCCGATCGTCTTGCGCTTGCGCTCGGGCGAGACGATGCCCCGGAGCTTCTCCAGGAACAGGTCCGAGGCGTCCGTGCCGATGACCTTGAGGGCGAACTTGTGCCGGAAGGCCTCCATGAGGGTTTCGTACTGGCCCTTGCGGAGGAGCCCGTTGTCGATGAAGATGCACGTCAGGTTGTTGCGGATGGCCTTGTGGATGATGAGCGACGTGACCAGCGAATCGACGCCGCCCGAGAGGCCGCAGATGACCCTGCCGTGGCCGACCGTGTTCCGGATCTCCCTGACCTTGCGTTCGACGAACGAGGAGATCGTCCAGTCGGGGCGCAGGCCGGCCTGCCGGAAGAGGAAGTTGCCCAAGACCTTCAGGCCTTCCTTCGTGTGCATGACCTCGGGGTGGAACTGGACGCCGAAGAACTTCCGGGTCCGGTCCTCGATGACGGCGGCCCGGGTGTTGACCGTGCTTCCCGTGAGGCGAAAGCCAGGCGGGACAAGCTCGAGGCGGTCGCCGTGGCTCATCCAAACCTGTTCCTTGTCCTTGACCCCAGCCAGGAGCCCGGACCCGTCGAGGACGCGGAGGGCGGCGAAGCCGTATTCGCGCTCCTTGGACGGGATGACCTCGCCGGCGAGGAAGTAGGCCATGAGCTGGACCCCGTAGCAGATGCCCAGGATCGGGACGCCGAGCTTGAAGATGCCCTTGTCCGGGTGGGGCGCGTTCCTCTCGTAGACGCTCCCCGGCCCACCGGAGAGAACCAGGGCCGACGGCCTCGCCCGGCGGATCGCGGCGAGCGGGGTCGAAAAGGGCAGGATCTCGGAAAAGACGCGGAGCTCGCGGACCTTCCGGGCGATGAGTTGGGTGTACTGCGACCCGAAATCGAGAATGAGGACTTTCTGCACGGAGAGATTTTATCAGAGCGTCCGAGGAGTTTCAATTCCGGCGGGGCGGCGTTCCAAAGCCGCGTGTTTGTGCTAGAATCTAGAATATGGACGGTTCCGACAAGGAGAACGCGACCATGGAATGGGAAGACTTGGCCCGGGGACTGGCCCAGACGACCGACACGAAGATCGTCCTTCTCGTCATGGACGGCGTCGGCGGGCTGCCTGTCGACGGCCGGACCGAGCTCGAGGCGGCCCGCAAGCCGAACCTCGACGAGCTGGCGAAACGGGGGGTCTGCGGCGTTTGCGATCCGGTCATGATGGGCATCACGCCCGGCAGCGGCCCGGCCCATCTCGCGCTCTTCGGCTACGACCCCCTTAAGTACCAGCTCGGCCGGGGCATCCTCGAGGCCCTGGGGTCGGGCGTCGAGGTCGGCCGGAACGACTTGGTGGCCCGCGGCAATTTCGCCACGGCCAAGGCCGGTCTCATCGTCGACCGCCGGGCCGGCCGCATCCCGACCGAGGAGAACGTCCGCATCTGCGCCCATCTCAACGCCCATCTCCCCAAGCGCGACGGCCTCGAGGTCCGGGTCTTTCCGGGCAAAGAGCACCGTTTCGTCGCCAGATTCACGGCCGAGGGTCTGGCCGACGCCCTGTCCGACGCCGACCCGCAGAAAGAGGGCAGGCCTCCGGTCCCGACGGTCCCGCTCGCCCCTGAGGCGGCCAAAGCTTCGACCCTCGTCAACCGCTTCCTCGACGACGTCGCCGACGTCCTCAAAGGCGAATCCAAGGCCAACGCGGCTCTTCTCCGCGGCTTCTCTAAGTTCCCGTCTATCCCGGCCATGCAGGAACTGTTCAGGGTCCGGCCCGCGGCCATCGCCAACTACCCCATGTACAAGGGTTTGGCCAAGCTCCTCGGGATGGCGGTCATCGATGCCGGGAGCGAGACCGCGGACCTTTTCGAGGCCGTCGAGAAGAACTGGGCGGGCTACGACTTCTTCTACATCCACTATAAAAAGACCGACTCGGCCGGCGAGGACGGCAGGTTCGAGGCCAAGGTCGCCGCGATCGAGGCCCTGGACCCGTTCCTCCCGCGCCTCGTCGCCCTCGGGCCCGACGTCCTCGTCGTCACTTCGGACCATTCAACGCCGGCCCTGCTCAAGGGGCATTCGTGGCACCCCAACCCCTTCTTGCTCGTCTCGCCGACGGCCGGCCTCGACGACGTCCAGGCGTTCACCGAGCGGGCTTGTGCCAAAGGGATCCTCGGCCGCTTCCGCTCGATCTCGGCCATGCCCCTGATGCTCGCCCACGCCCTCAAGCTCCAAAAGTACGGCGCATAGAAAAGAGGGACTGTCCCCTTCGGGGACAGTCCCTCCTGCCTGTGGACAAGGGGCAGCGGGTTCTATAAAATTGATATGAATTGAAATCCGCAAGCGCGCACGTCATTCTCCCGATCCTGGCGTGTCTCTCCGTCTCCCTGGCGGCCGGGCCCCAGGAGGACCCGCGGGCCGAGATCGTCAACCTCCGCCGCCACACCCACCCGAACTTTACCCGGATCGTCCTCGACATCGGCACGCTCCGCGAGTACACCTTCGGCGAGCTCAGGGACCCCGGCCGGATCTACATCGACGTCCTCCAGGCCAAGCTCAATCCCATCCTCCAGGGCCAGTCCTACCCGGTCAAGACCGAGTACATCAGCCAGATCCGGATCTCCCAGAAAACGCCCTCGACGGTCAGGGTCGTCGCCGAGGTCGAGTTCCCCCTGATCCAATCCTACCGGGTCTATCACCTCTTCGACCCGTTCCGACTGGTCATCGACATCTATCCTCACGCCTCGGCGGCCGCCTCTGCGCAGACGCCGGCCGACAAGGTTCTCCCCCCCGGGGATAAGACCGCGCCTCCGGGGAAGCCGCCGGTCACCCTTCCAGAGCCGGGAGCTTCCGGGGCCCCCGGCACGTCCATGGCCCGTCAGCTCGGCCTGGGCGTGCGGACCGTGGTCATCGACCCCGGGCACGGCGGGCCGAGGCCGGGCACGATCGGCAGGAGCGGTCTCCAGGAAAAGGAGGTCAACCTGGCCGTCGCCCTGGCGCTCCAGAGGCTGCTGAGGGCGAAGGTGGGGCTCGACGCGGTCCTGACCCGCGAGTCGGACGTCGACGTGCCCCTCGAGGACCGGACGGTCATCGCCAATCAGAAGCGGGCCGATCTGTTCGTGTCCATCCACTCCAACGCCCATCGGGACAGGAGGCGCGGCGGGGTCGAGACGTTCTTCCTGAATGTCAGCCCCGACCCGTCGGTCATCGAGCTGGCCGCGGCGGAGAACGCCACCTCGACCAAGAGCATCGGCGAGATGAAGACGATCCTCCAGAAGATCATCCAGAACACCAAGATCCAGGAGTCGCGGGACCTGGCCGAAAAGATCCAGAAAAACCTGGTGAGATCCCTGTCCCAGGACCTGCCCGCGATCAAGAGCTTGGGCGTCAAGGGCGGCCCCTTCCTGGTCCTCATCGGCGGCGAGATGCCCTCCGTGCTGGTGGAGATCTCGCATCTTAGCAACTCCAAGGAGGAGGCCAAGCTCAAGACGCGGAAATATCGCGACCTGGCCGCCCAGGGCATCTGCGACGGGATCATGGATTACATCCGCTCCCTCGGAAAAGGATAGAGACCATGAAGAGACGCGCATTCATCAGGGACCTGGCCTTGACCGGCCTCGCTCTGCGGTTCGGACCCGGGCTGGCCGCCGGCCAAGGCCCGGCGCCCGCCGGGCCTCTCCTCCTGGCCGCGGTCGAGGGCGAATCCCCGGCGGCCATCACCAGGGAAGCGGTGGCCATGCTCGGCGGCATGAAGGCGTTCGTTGGGAAGGGCGACAGGGTCGTCATCAAGCCCAACATCGGCTGGGACCGGACGCCGGAGATGGCCGCCTGCACCAACCCCGAAGTGGTCAAGACCCTCGTCGAGCTCGTCCTCGAGGCCGGGGCCAAGAAGGCCGTCGTCATCGACAACACGATCAACCAGGCCAGGCGCTGCTATGTCCGCTCGGGCATCCAGGAGGCCGTGAAACAGGCGGGCGGCGACATGCTCTTCGTCGACGACTACCGGGTCAAGAGGACGGCCCTCAACGGGACCTGGATCAAGGCCTGGGAGGTCGTCCTCGACATCATCGAGGCCGACAAGATCATCAACGTCCCCATCGCCAAGCATCATTCTCTCTGCCGGCTGACGCTGGGCATGAAGAACTGGCTCGGCGCGATCGGCGGGGCCCGCAACCAGCTCCACCAGGACATCGATAAGGCGGTCGTCGACATGGCCGCTTTCTTCCGGCCCCGGCTGACCGTGCTCGACGCCTACCGCGTCCTCGTCCGCAACGGGCCCCAGGGCGGCCGCATCTCCGACACGGAGCTCGTGAAAACGGTCGTTGCCGGCACGGACCCGGTCGCCGTGGACGCCATGGGCGCGACATTGCTCGGGATCGCGCCGCGCGAGCTTCCATGCCTCGGCCTGGCCCGCGAGAGGGGCCTGGGGGAATTCGAGCTGGGGAAGGTCCGCCTTGAAAAAAGAAAGATCTAGAAAGCATCGCGCTCTCGAGCTCGCGCGGATCGCCAGCCAGGCGGTCTTCCTAGGGCTCTTCCTCTATCTCCTCATGGGCGCCCACTATGCGGGTGAAGACGACATCGGGAACACGGTCCACCTCTTTTTTCACTTCGACCCGCTTCTGGCCCTCGTCACGATGGTCTCGGCGCGGCTCCTTTATGGAGCGCTCGTCTTCGCCCTCATCACCGTCGCCGCCACGGTCCTCTTCGGCCGCGTCTACTGCGGCTGGATCTGCCCGCTCGGGGCCGTCCATCAATTCTCCTCTTTCCTCTTCAAGAAGACGAGGTTCCTCAAGCCGCCGCGCCAGGACAAGGCCAGCCTGGCCCCGAAGTACTACATCTTGATCATCGTCCTGGCCGGGGCTCTCTTCGGCCTCGACCTGGCCGGCTACCTCGATCCCATCTCCTTCCTGACCCGCTCCTTCTCCGTGGCCGTGTTCCCCGCTCTCGCGCACGCTATGTCCAGTTTGAACGGCCTCCTCTACGGACTCGGCATCACCGGCCTGGCCCGGTCGATCTCCCAAGGCCTCGAGAACTGGATGATCAACGTCACGTTCCTTCAAGGCTTATCTGTCGGGCTGATATTTCTCGCCGCGATCGCTCTCAACGCACGCAAGGAGCGGTTCTGGTGCCGTTATCTCTGCCCGACGGGCGCCCTCCTCGGCCTCCTCAGCCGCTGGAACCTCTTCAAGCTCAGGATCGACGATGACAAGTGCATCAAGTGCGGCCTCTGCACCCAGCACTGCGAAACGCAGGCCGAGCCCTACCCGAACGAGAAGTGGAAGAGCGGCGAGTGCGTCTATTGCCAGAACTGCGCCTCGATCTGTCCGACCGGGGCCATCCGCTTCCCGCTCTCGGGCCGGCCCGAGAAGCTGGCCAACGTGTCGAACGTCGACCTCTCCCGCCGCAAGCTCCTCCTGACGACCCTCCTCGGCCTGATCGCGGTGCCGTTCTTCCGGCTGACGCCCTCCCGCAAGCGCGCCTCGCTCAAGCTCATCCGGCCGCCCGGCTCCCTGGCCGAGGACAAGTTCCTGGCCAAGTGCGCCAAGTGCGGCCAGTGCATGAGGGCCTGCCCGACCAACGGCCTCCAGCCGGCGCTCACCGAGGCCGGTCCGGAGGGGATCTACACGCCCATGCTCGTCCCCAAGGTCGGCTATTGCGAGTATTATTGCTCGCTCTGCACCCAAGTCTGCCCGACCGAGGCGATCAAGAAGCTGACGATCGAGGAGAAGAATAAGCTCAAGATAGGGACGGCCTGGGTCAACAAGAGCCGCTGCATCCCCCATGTGCTGGGCAAGCCCTGCATCGTCTGCGAGGAACACTGCCCCGTCTCGCCCAAGGCCATCAAGCTCGTCGAGGTCAAGACGCAGCTCCCCGACGGCTCCACCGCCGTCCAGATGGCTCCGGTCGTCGATCTCAAGCTCTGCACCGGCTGCGGCATCTGCGAGAACAAGTGCCCGGTCATGGATGACCCGGCCATCTTCGTCACGAGCGTGGGGGAAACACGGTCGGCGACGAACCAGCTGCTCCTCGACCTTTCCGCTGGGAGCGACTCACAGGAGCGCTTCTGGTAAATATCTGAAACGAGTTAATCCTCGAAAGCGGGGGATGAAAATTTAAAAAATGACATAGGCGCTATTCCGCTAACGCCTTCTTCAGCTCGTCCTTGAGCTTTGGCACGACCTCGAAGAGGTCGCCGACGATGCCGTAGTCGGCGGCCTTGAAGATGGGCGCTTCGGGGTCCTTGTTCACCGCGACGATGTATTTGGAGGAAGACATCCCGGCCAGGTGCTGGATGGCCCCGGAGATCCCGACGGCGATGTAGAGATCGGGCGAGACGGTCTTGCCCGTCTGCCCGACCTGGTGCTGGTGGCCGATCCAGCCGGAGTCGACGGCCGAGCGCGAGGCGCCCACGGCGGCCCGGGGGAAGACGGCGGCAAGGTCCCGGAGGAGGGCGAAGTTCTCCGGTCCCTTGAGGCCCCGGCCGCCCGAAACGACGACATCGGCCTCGGTGACATCCATCTCCCCGGCCTCTTCCTTGACGACCTCGGCGACATGGCCTCTGACCGCGTCCTCCGGGACGGCGACGCCCCTCTTGATCAGCTCCCCTTCGCCAGAGACCGCCTCGGCGAGCGGGAAAACGTTCGGCCGCAGCGTGGCCAGCTTGGGCCGGGACTTCAGGGTGAAAGACAAGAAGGCCTTGCCGGCGTATATGGGCCGGGTGAACTCGAGGGCCCCCTCCTTGACCGCGAGCTTCGTGCAGTCCGAGGCCAAGCCCACGCCCAGCCGGGCGGCG
>Ga0316628_100001505_pt1 | contig 16482 bp, 13 predicted proteins | sample OWC_Aug_M2_C1_D5_FD_207648 | JGI IMG/M metagenome (GOLD analysis project Ga0316628, IMG submission 207648) | Wetland soil microbial communities from Old Woman Creek delta, Ohio, United States - OWC_Aug_M2_C1_D5_C | ecosystem: Environmental > Terrestrial > Soil > Wetlands | place: USA: Ohio... | reverse complement strand
GCCGACCGGGCGGCCGCGCGACACGATCACGTAGGCCGGCTCCTTCTGCGACGGCGCCTCGAGGAACCGCCACGTGTAGAAGCGCGCGTCGCGCACCGCGCCGAGGCGGATCGTCGGGGCGAACGCGGCCCACACCTCGTCGACGCGCGGATCGCCGGGCACCATCGGCTCGAGATGCGGGACGAACCGCGGCCGCAGGATGCCGCGCACGAGCTGATCGAGGGGGGCGAGGCCGAGGCCGAGCGCCGCGCCGCTCAGCGGACGGACCCAGCGCGCGACGTGGCCGACCTCGCGCGAGCCGCCGTGCTTGAGCGGCGTGACGTTCATCGCGCCGGGCGCGCCGTACATGCAGCCGATGTCGTTCGCGCCCATCGCGCTGCGCGCGGCCTCGTGGAGCAGGCCGCCGAGGCCGCGGCGGCGGAACTTGGGCCGGACGTAGCCGTCGCCGCCGAGCGCCGCGCGGACGTGCCGCCCGTCGAGCGTCAGCATGAACGGGAAGTACGACGTGCAGCCGGCGATCTCGCCGTGCTCGCTCGCGATCCAGGTCAGCGCCTCGCCGGCGGGGTTGGTCTCGTACAGCCAGCGCAGGCGCGCGGTGACGTCGACGCCCGGGATCATCTCCCGCACGAGGGCGGCGACCTCGGGGCGTTCGGCCTCGTCCGCCTGCCGTACGTCGAATGCCATCCCGGGGAACGTACCCGGGAACGCGCATCACTTGTATTCGGGCTCGACGATCTTGACGTCCTTGATCCCGGCGTCCGCGAACGTCTTGTCGACGTGCGTCTTGTCGCCGAGGATCACGAGGACCTCGTTGTTCGGGTCGAGCTCGTGCGCGATCAGCGCCTTGACCTGCGCCGGCGAGACCGCGGCGACCTGCTGGAGCAGCGTGTTGTAGAAGTTCGGCTGCAGCCCGTAGTTCTCGACTTGCACGAGGCGCGCAGCGAGCTCGGTCGTCACGGTCGACTCGCCGAGCAGCTGGCTCAAGATCTTGCGGCGCGCGCGCACGAAGTGCTCGTCGAACCGGTCGCCGTGGCGGAGTGCATCGATGTCCTCGCGGAGCACCTTGATCGACTCGCCCGCGCGCTCCGCATCGACCGTGCCGCCGAGCGCGAACCCGCCGCTGCCGCGCATCATGTACGCGCTCGGACCCTTGTGCGTGCTCTTGCCGATCGCGAGGCCGTACGTCGAGCCGAGCTTGAAGCGGATGTCGCCGGAACGGATGTTGAGCATCTCGGCGAGCACGCGGCGCGCGCCCTCCTGACCGTCGATGCCGGCCGGCGCCGGATAGCCGAGCGCCACGACCACCTGCTGGCTGTCCTTCTTGCGCGTCACGCCGACGAACGCCGGCCCCGTGCGCTTGTACGGCGTCGGATCGACCGGCTTGTCGATGGTGCCGGTGCTCCAGTCGCCGAACGTCGAGCGCACGAGCTTCTCGGCGTACTTGAGATCGAAGTCGCCGACCACGACCAGCGACGCGTTGCCCGCGGTGAAGTGGTTCTTGCGGAAGCTGTCGAGCGCGTCGCGGTGGACCTTCGCGGCGGCGTCGGGCGTCGTGATCAGCGTCTTCGTGTACGGATGGTTCGGCCCGTACAGCGCGGTGTAGATCTGCCGGTAGAACTCGTTCTCTTCCTGGGTGGTCTGCAGCTTCCAGTCCTCGCGCACGCTCTTCTGCCAGCGCTCGATCTGCTCCTGAGAGTAGTCGCCGGCCGTGATCTGGCGCTCGAGGCCCTTGAGCATGACGTCGAGGTAGATGTTCACGCCGTGGGTACCGCACATCGTCGCGTCCTCGGTCGAGCCGCAGCGCACGCGGATGCCCGTGCGCGCGAACACCTCGGCGTCCGGCGGCAGGTGGAGGAACGACGCAGCGGCGCTGGCGAGCGCCGGGTTGTCGGGCGTGCTCGCGTCGCCGGCGTTCTTGAAGATCAGCTGCGCCGCCGCGAGCGGCATCGACTTGACCTGCAGCATCACGACGTCCATGCCGTTGCCGAGCTTGAAGTGCGTCGCGTTCGCGAGCGAGCTCAGCTCCGTGCCGACCTTGATCGGATGCATGGCCTCGGACGGATCGACCGGCGGATCCGTGAACGCGGCGTCCGACTTGCCGGAGATCGAGACCTTCGCGCGGGTGTCGCCCTTGACGCCGGTCGCGCTCGGCTTGACGACGACGATCGCCGCCTTGTCCCAGTCGAGCGCCTTCTTCACGGCCGAGCCGACGTTGCCGATGTCGAACTTCTCGATCGTGTCGAGGTGGTGGAACAGGTACATCTGGTCGCTGTTGAAGTCGAAGTCGCGCGTGAACTGCACGAGGTTCGCCTCCTCGTTCGTGCGCGCGCTGAGCTTCTCGATGCTCTCGATGAAGCTCTGCTTCTCGCGGGCTTTCAACTCCTCGAAGTCCTGGTAGCTGCCCTCGTCGAAGCCGCGATACGCCTGCTTCGCCGACTTCTGCGCGAACTCGAGCGCCTCGTCGAGCTTGTCCATGCCCTTGAGCTCGATGCGGATCAGGAACAGCGGCGCGAGCTGGCCGCCGATCACGGCAGGCTCGACGTTGTACGCGAAGTCGTAGTCGCTGGCGGCCTCCGCCATGCGCCCGATCAGCTGACCGAGGCCGAACTGCGCGGCCTCGCCCTCGGGGGTGTTCGACGCCGGCAGCGCCCAGCCGATCCACACGCTCGGCCGCTCGACGTCGGCCTCGATCTCCTTCTTGGTGTGCTCGGCGACGAACGGCGTCACCTCGACGCGCGGCTTGGCCTGGCGGCGCGGGATCTTGCCGTACCACTTCTCGATGTCCTTGATCGTCTCGTCGACGTCGACGCCGCCGGCGACGATCAGCGTCGCGCGCTCCGGCGCGTAGTAGTCCTTCATGAAGTTACAGGCGTCCTGGAGCGAGGCGCTCGCGATCTGCTCGTCGTCGCCACCGATCAGGCGCGAGTACGCGTGACCCGGCGGGTAGATCGCCTTCTCGACGAGCTGCACGACGAAGTTGTCGGCGCTCGACTGGTTGCGGATCTCGTTGCGCACGACCTCGCGCTCGCGCTCGAACTCCTTCTCCGGGATGTTCTGGCAGCCGTAGAACATCCGCATCGCCTCGATCTTCAGCATCGCGTCGAGGTTTCCCACCGGCGACGTCATGAAGTAGTGCGTGCGATCCCACTCGGTGTACGCGTTGAACTCGGTCGCCAGCTGGATGATCGTCTGGAACATCGGTGGCGTCTCGGGGCCGTCGGGGCGCACCTGGAACATCAGGTGCTCGACGAGGTGAGCGAGACCGGCCTTGCCCGGCGGATCCTCGCGCGAGCCGACGTCGTAGCGGATGTCGACCTCGGCGAGCTTGGTCGTCGCGTCCGGCATGATCACGAACCGCATCCCGTTGGACTGCAGGACGCCGCGCCGCTCCGCGCTCGTGATGGCAAACCGAGGCGCAGAAGGGCCACAAGACACGAGCAGCGCACCGACAGCGGCGGCCGCGACCAGCCGGATCATCGACATGGACCGGGATCTTTCCGAAACGCCCGTCGAAATCAAGTCTGACGACGAGACCGAAAATGACCTAGTCCGACGCGCGGACGCAGCGCTGCGACACCCCCTTGTCGCACCCATTTCGCTTCCATCCGGCCGGCACTCCTGCGATACGTTGCGCCCGAAATGTCCAAGGATCCGGACCGCGCGTTCTTCGGCCACCCGTCGGGGCTGTCGACGCTGTTCTTCACCGAGATGTGGGAGCGCCTGTCGTACTACGGCGCGCGCACGTTCCTGGCGATCTACATGGTCACGCCGGTGGCCCTCGGCGGCCGCGGGATGTCGGACATCGCCACGGGCACCGTCATGGCGCTCTACCTGTCCTCGGTCTACCTGCTGTCGCTGCCGGGCGGCTGGATCGCCGACCGCTTCCTGGGCCAGCGCCGCGCCGTGCTGATCGGCGGCCTCGGCATCATGGCCGGTAACGCGATGCTCGCGATCCCGGTGAGCCAGCTGTTCTACCCGGGCCTGGTCGTCATCGCGGTCGGCACGGGGTTCCTCAAGCCCAACATCTCGACGATCGTCGGCCAGCTCTACAAGCCCGATGACATCCGCCGCGACGCCGGGTTCACCGTCTACTACATGGGCATCAACATCGGTGCCGGCGCCGCGCCGCTGGTCGGCATGCTGATCGCGCAGAGCCACGGCTTCCGCTCGTTCCTCGGCGCGCACGGCATCGACCCGAACCTGTGCTGGAACCTCGCGTTCGCGATGCCGGCGATCGGCATGGCGCTCGGGCTCGTGCAGTACGTGCTCGGCGACCGCAAGCTCGGCGACGCCGGCCTCCACCCGACCATCCCGTCCGAGCCGGCGAAGGCCGCGCGCGACCGCAAGGTGCTGGGCTGGATCGCGGGCGCGCTCGTCGCGCTGATCGCGCTCGTCATCGTCATCGACAAGACGGTCGGCCTCAACGGCGACACCCTCGCCAACGCGTTCGGCCTCGGCCTCTTGATCGGCGCGATCGTGCTCTTCATCGGCTACTACCGCACGGCGCGCGACGCCAGCGAGCGCAAGCGCGTCACCGCGATCATCCCGCTGTTCATCGGCGGCGTGGCGTTCTTCGCGGTGTTCGACCAGGCGAGCACGACGCTGTCGCTGTTCGCCGAGCGCCTGATCCACCGCAACTACCTCGGCGTGCACCTCGTCGCGAGCGCGTACCAGTTCGTCAACGCCGGCTGCATCATCTTGATGGCCTCCGCATTCGCCTGGATGTGGCTGCGCCTCGCGAAGGCGGGCAAGGAGCCGTCGTCGGTGACGAAGTTCGCGATCGGCACGGTGTTCACCGCGCTGTCGTTCGTGATCATGCTGCCGACGCTGAGGACGATCGGCCAGGTCGAGGGCGTGAACCCGGACTACCTGTTCGCGTTCCCGTTCCGCACCGTCAGCCCGACGTACCTCGTCATCCTCTACGTGCTGTCGACCTGCGCCGAGCTGTGCATCTCGCCGGTCGGCCTGTCGAGCATGTCCAAGCTCGCGCCGCCGCGCCTCGCCGGCATGGTGATGGGCACGTGGTTCCTCGGGACCGCGATCGGCGACTATCTGGCCGGCCGCGCCTCGCAGCTGTCGGCCACCCACGGCTGGGCGTTCCTGTTCTACACGCTGATCATCGTGTCGCTGCTCATCGCGGCGGCGCTGTTCGCGGTCGCTCCGCTGATCAAGAAGCTGATCGGCAACGACCACACGAAGGAGCTGATCACGGAGACCAAGGCCGCAGATGTCGCCGCTCCGATCGAGGAGGTGCGGTCGTGAAGTCCCTCTGGATCATCGTGTTCGGGCTGCTCGTCGCGCTGTTCGCCGCGGTGTTCGCGATCGCGACCTACGCGACGCTCAACGACGAGAACAAGGTGGCGCCCGACGTCGCCGCTCGCCAGGCCGAGTGTCGCAACCTCGCGCGTCACGTGATCGAGATCTCGCCGCAGCGCGGGCAGCGCTCCGTCGACGAGGTGCTCGCGAACATCCCGGTCGAGGACATCGAGCAGTGCGGCGCCGCGTACCCCGAGGTCATCGCGTGCATGCAGAAGGCGCCGGATGTCGCGGGGGTTCGCGACTGCGTCCCGAAGCACATCGACTGCAAGGGCCCCGAGACGGTCGTCGAGGGCAAGCAACCGATCTACGAGGTCACCGGCAACTGCAAGAAGCTCGTCATCAAGACGACGAACGCGTTCATCGTCGTGAAGTCGCCCGGCGAGCCGGCGATCCAGGACCTCGGCTCGGGGAACCGGGTCGAGCACGTCCGCTGATCAGATCGTCGGCCACCGCGCGAAGTGACGGCGATCGCGATCGGGCAGCCGCGCGAGGATCCAGGCCCACGTCGCCTCGGGGATCAGCACGAGGCCGTCCTCGTGGCGCGGGTGCACGCCGAGCGGCGGCGCGACTCCGGGGGCGGCGCGCGCGTCGTCGATCGCCTGCTCGAGCGGTGAGCCGGCGCCGATGAACGCGAGCGGCACGAGCCGGATCCGCTGCGCCTCGGGCACTGCCTCCGGCCGCAGGCTCACCGGCTTGCCCGAGTACCAGGCGACCATGAACGCGATGTGGCGCTCGGGCACGATGATCGTCTGGCCGGGCGCGACGTGATCACCCGCGGCCATCGCGCCCGCGACCAGCGCCGGGTGCGCGACGATGCGGCCCTCGGTCCGTTCGTGGAGGCCGCGCAGCGCGAGCACGACGGCCACCGCCGCGAGGACTTCGGTCTGCCGCGGAAGCTTGATCGCACCGGCCGCGACCGCGCCGCACATCGCGAGCGGCACGAACGCGGCCACGCGCAGGCGGAACGCGAGGCCCTGCGGATCGCCGACGTCGAGGAACGGCAGCCCGATGAGGGCCGCGAGCGCGACGAACGCCCACGCGGTGACCTTCTCGGAGGGCCGGCGATCGCGAACGAGCACCAGCGCGACCGCAGCGGCGATCGCGAGCCCGGCGCCGATCAGCGCCTCGTGCTCCATCGTCAGCGTGAAGTAGCGGGTGGCGAGTGCCGGATCGGTCCACCGCGGCGTGGTGGTGACCAGGTGCGCGAACAGGCGGAGGTCGGTGATCGACGCGAACCGCTGCGGTGCCGCGAGCCCGAGCACGAGGAGGACGAGCGCCGCGACCCCGCCCGCGAGCAGCGCATAGAGCAGGCGGCGGCCGCGCAGCCGCGTGCGCGCCTCGGCGATCGCCGCGGGCAACCCGATCGCGACGAGCACGCCGGCCGCCAGCTTGTGCGCGAGCAGCGTCGCGACGAATCCGACCAGCGCCGCGATCACGCGGCCACGCGAAGGCGTCTCGAGCGCGCGCAGCACCAGCCACAGCGCCGCGAGCGCGACCGTGAGCCCGATCCCCTGCTTGACGAACTCGATCGAGAGATACGCCGAGCCCGCGCTGGTCGCCGCGAGCGCCGCCGCGACGAGCCCCGCGCCCGTGCTCTTGCCGATCCGGGCGCCGACGCCGAACGCCGGCAGTGCGATCAGGGCTCCCCCGAGCGCCGCGCCGAGCTTGGCCCCGGTGATCGGGTCCGTCACGAGCGCGAACGGCGCCATCCACCAGAACGTCAGCGGCGAGGCCGGGTACTGGAGCGCGGCGTGCTCGAGCAGCGAGCGGACCTCGATCGGATAGAAGAAGCCGTCGACGCCGAGCGGGTAGGGCGACGCCGAGAGCACACCCCAGCGCATCGCGAACGAGGCCGCGACCAGCGCCGCGAGCGCCGCCGCGATCGCGATCCGATCGCGCCAGGACACGGATCCGATTGTAGTCCGGGTTCGGGCGGAGCCGAGTCCGCCGGGCGCCGTGGATTTTCGCGTACCGCGAGGCGCGAGGAGGAAGTGGGCCGGCAGCCCGCGACCGACGAGCAACGAAGCGGTACGCGGAAAGACCAAGCCAGGCGGGCTCCGATCTGCCCGAACCCGGACTACGATGCGCGCGTGCCCGACGCCGTGGTCCTACTATCCGGAGGCCTCGACTCGACGACCGCGCTCGCGGTGGCGAGCGCCGAGGGCTTCACCTGTTACGCGCTGACCGTGCGCTACGGCCAGCTCCACGAGGTCGAGCTCCTGGCGGCCCGGCGGGTCGCGGCGCGCGCCAAGGTCGCCGACCACCGCGTGATCGACATCGACCTCGCGCAGCTCGCGAAGTCCTCGCTGACCGGCGCCGGGGCCGTGCCGAAGGACCGCCCGCTCGCCGAGATCGGTGCCGAGGGCGACGTGCCATCGACGTACGTGCCGGCGCGCAACACCGTGCTGCTCGCGCTCGCGCTCGCGTGGGCCGAGTCGCTCGGTGCGAAGGACCTGTTCGTCGGCGTCAACGTCCTCGACGCGAGCGGCTATCCGGACTGCCGGCCGGCGTTCGTCGAGGCGTTCGAGGCGCTCGCCAACGTCGCGACCCGCGCGGGCGGCTTCCACATCCATGCCCCGCTGATCGAGCTGACGAAGGCGCAGATCATCCAGCTCGGCACGAAGCTGGGCGTCGACTACGCCGAGACCCACAGCTGCTACGACCCGATCGAAGGAGCTGCGTGTGGGCGTTGTGACGCCTGTCTGCTCCGCAAGAAAGGCTTCGCGGAGGCCGGGATCGCGGATCCGACGCGGTACTATCGAGCCGAGTGAAGCTCGGTACGCTGCTCCTACGCAATGCGGCCATCGGGCTCTCGCAGCTCGAGGCCGCGCTGCGCAATCAGGTCCTCTACGGTGGCCGGCTCGGCACGAACCTCGTCGAGCTCGGGTTCATCGATCTGGAGCTGTTGTCGTCGTACCTCGCCGAGCTGACCGGCCTGCCGATCGCGACGGCGACGCTGCTCGACGACGCCGACAAGGCCCTGCTCGACAAGCTCGGCTCCGACGACGCTCACCGCCTGCGCTCGATCCCGCTCGGCTACCTGGGCGAGGGCACCGACGACGCCGCCGTCGCGATGGTCGATCCGGGCGATGCGATGGCCGTCGAGACGCTCGCGGCGCGGCTCGGCGCGAAGATCACGCCGTACGTCGTGCCCGAGCTGCGCGCGCTCTACTACCTCGAGAAGCACTTCGGCACGCCGCGGCGCGCTCGCTTCATCCGGACCGCGCGCGCCGGCAGCGATCCGGGCGAGCTGGTCGGCGACGACCGCCGCAAGTCGCAGCCCGCCGGCGGGATCGCGATGCCGCCGACCCTGACGCTCGAGCCGCGCCGGCGGCGCACGTCGTCGCAGGTGCCGCTGACCCACTCGGTGCCGACCGCGCTGTCCTACGGCGCCGCGTGCGAGCGGATCGACACCGCCCAGAGCCGGGAGCAGATCGCCGACACCTTCGTCGACTACGCCAAGGGCCGCTGCGACGCGCTGGTCGTGCTGCTGATCCGCGACGGCAACGCGATGGGCTGGCGCGGCTACGTCGCGCCGCCGACCCGGCCCACGCGCCCGTTCGAGGAGCTCTCGCTCCCGCTCGGCGGGATCAGCGCGCTGCAGACCGCGCATGACTCCGGACAGACCTTCCTCGGGGCGTCGCCGAGCCCGGCGCACCCGATCGAGTCCACGCTGTGGACCGCGCTCGGGGCCGATCCGCCGCCGATCGAGGTGCTGGTGGTGCCCGTGCTGGTCAAGGCGCGGCCGGTCAACCTCGTGTACGCCCACACGCTGGGCGGCACTCCGTCACAGCTGTTGATCACAGAATTGCAGGATCTTGCCGCACGTGGGCAGACCGCCTACCTGCGGCTGATCCGGCAGACTCGCGGCTCGTAGTCAACGGGTGAATGCGCCTCTGTTTAACGTTTATCTCGCTGGAATCGCAGCAGAACTTGCGTATCGCGATCCCCGGTCGGATTACTTGATTTCGCTCCCGAAAGAGGGAAAGTTCGACCCGTGGCGCAACGCTTGTACCTCACGCAGTCGACCAAGATCGGGCCCGGAACGATCGCCGCAGCCCTCGCCGCCCTCTCGATGGCGGTCCTCGGTCACTGGTTCATCTGACCGCTTCTGTCAGTCAGCCCTGCTCGGTCCAGTAGCGGACCCAGTCGCCATCGGGGATCAGGGTGCCGAGCTTCACGGCGCCCGGATCGGAGAGCGTGTAGATCCACGCCCAGATCTCCTCGCCGGTCTCCAGCGTGATCTGCCGGATGACGCGGGCGAAGTCGGTTCCCTCGTAGGCGTCGAGTAGCCCGAACGTCGCGGCGAGCTCGGTCAGCCAGATCACCTCGCCGACCACGCGGCCGTTGCCGTCGGTCTCGGAGAACCCGGGGTACCCCATCGGGAATGCGTAGATCGTCCCGGTCGTGTGCGCGCGGACGCTGTGCGTGATCTGGTTGGCGACCAGCGACCGCGCGGTCTGGCCCTGCCGGAGCGTGCCGTAGACGAAGAGCCGGTCGACGACCTCGTGCGATCCCGTCGTGCGCTCGACCTCGAACGTGCCGGTGTGACGCCTGCGCTCGGCCATGCCGAGATTCTAGCCGCAGAGCGCGGCGACCTGATCGAGCAGCGGCAGCAGCATCGCCGCGCCGGTCCCTTCGCCGTGGCCGAGCCCGACCTCGAAGGCCGGCGCGAGCCCGAGGTGCGCCAGGATCGCCGGCATCGCGCCGCTGCCGCGGTGCGCCGCGATCAGATAGCCGCGGACATCGGGAGCCAGCGCCACGGCGACGAGCGCGGCGGCACCGGTCGCCTCGCCGTCGAGGACCACCGGCGTGTTCGTCGACGCGGCACCGAGCATCAGGCCGGCGAGCACCGCGGTGTCGGGGCCGCCGATGTAGGACAGGAGCGCCAGCCCGCCCTCGCCGGCGTGCGTGCGGCCGAGAGCGACCGCCTGCGCCGCATCGTCCTCCGTGGGCGTCGCGGTGCCGCCGACCGCTGACAGCAGCGCGACGGCCGCGAGCTCCGAGCCGAGGCCGAGCGCGCCGACGGCGATCAGGTCGGCCTCGCCGATCGACAGCGCGAGCGCGATCCCGGCCTCGAGCGCGAGCGTCGCGTCGACGGGCGTCATCGCGGTGCCGAGCGGGCCCGACGGGCCGCGGCCGAGCGCGACCGCGACCGGCGGCATGTGGGTGGGCTCGCGGACACCGGCGTCGACCAGCACGATCGGCGCGTGCGCGGTGCGCGCGACCTGGGCGAGCGCGGCGCTGCCCTCGGCGATCGCCCGGGCGGCGACCACGGTCGGGTGTGCCTCGCCGAGCGCGATGCCCGGATCGCCCGCGCCGTGATCGCCGGCGACGACCACGATCGTGCGCTGCGCGGCGCGCGGCCGGGGCGTGTGCTGGGCGCCGGCGAGCTGCGCGGCGAGCCGCTCGAGCAGCGGGTTCGCGGCGATCTTGCCGGCGGCGATCTGCGCGTAGGCCTGCGAGGCCGGGGTGATCGAGTCGACGACGTGGCGGACGACCTGGCTCACGCGCGCCCCCACAGCGACGCACGCTGCTTCTGGCGCACGAGGATGAACACGAAGAACGGCCCGCCGAGCACCGCGGTGACCGCGCCGGTCGGCAGGTGCGCAGGGGCGATCACGGTGCGCGCGAGCGTGTCGCACACGAGGAGCAGGATCGCGCCGCCGAAGATCGACGCGGGGAGCAGCGCGCGGTGGTCGGGGCCGATCAGCGCGCGCAGCGTGTGAGGGACGATCAGGCCGATGAAGCCGATCGGCCCGCCGAGCGCGATCGCGACACCGACCAGCAGCGACGCCAGCGCGAACACCGCGCCCTGCGCGCGCCCGACCGCGACGCCGAGCGACGCCGCGACATCCGGCCCGGCGGCCAGCGCGTTGAGCTCGCGGCCGTACGCGACGAGCAGCACGAGCGCGATGCCGATCGGCACCGCCGCGTACTCGACGGTGACGAGGCGCGTCGAGTCGAGGCTGCCCATCATCCACGCGAGCATGTGGCTGACGTCGGTGAAGTCGCTCGTGTACTGGATCAGCACGCTCGCCGCCGAGCAGAACATCGAGATCGTCACGCCCGCGAGCACGACGGTCGCCGGCGGCAGGTGGCGGCCGATCCGCGCGAGCCGCGCGACCATCAGCAGCGTGCCGACCGCGCCGACCAGCGCCGCCAGGCCGATGCCCCAGTCGCCGAGCACGCGCTCGAGCCCGATCCGGATCGCGAGCACCGCGGCGAGCGAGCTGCCCGACGAGATCCCGAGCGTGAACGGATCGGCGAGCGGGTTGCGCAGCCAGCCCTGCAGCGCGCAGCCCGACGCCGACAGCGCACCGCCGACGAGCAGCGACGCGAGCACGCGCGGCCACCGCACCGCGACCAGCGGCGAGTCGAACGACACGAATTCGAGCGCGCGCCCCCCGCGCCCGGTCGCGACCCCGACGAGCGGCGCGATCACGGCGAGCGCCGCGCACGCCACCACGCACGCCGCGATCACGATCGCGAGCCGCCGCCCGGTCAGCCGCGTGCCCGAGCCGGTGAGAAAGCCGCTCATGCGGGCACCGCGAAGCGAGTGCCATCGGGGAGCGTGCCGACGTGGATGTCGAGCGAGAACGCGCGCTTGGTTTCCTCGGACGCGAGCACGTCGGCGGGAGCGCCGCGGGCGACGAGCGTGCCGCCGGCGACCAGCCACATCGTCTTGCCGTGGCGGAGCGCGAGATCGAGATCGTGGGTGACGACGACGGCCGCGGACCCGGCGTCGCACTGCGTGCGCAGCAGCTCGAACACGTGCCGGGCGTGGACCGGATCCAGCCCCGTGGTCGGCTCGTCGAGGAGCAGGCAGCGCGCGCCCTGACACAGCGCCTGCGCCAGGATCACGCGCCGCGCCTCGCCGCCGGACAGCTCGTCGAACCGGCGCTGCGCGAGGTCGGCGACGTCGCATGCGGTCATCGCGGCGCGCGCGGCGGCGAGATCCTCGTCGGTCGCGAGCCCGAGGCCGCGCTGGCGCGCGTAGCGGCCGAGCAGCACGACCTCCTCGACGATGAACGGGAACGCCAGCTCGTACTGCTGCGGCAGGTACGCGAGGTCGCGAGCGACCGCTCGCCGGTCGGCGTGCGCCGGATCGTGACCGAACGTGCGCACCGTGCCGCGGCTCGGCTCGGCGAGGCCGGCGAGCGTCCGGACGAGCGTCGACTTGCCGGCGCCGTTGGGGCCGACGATGACGACCAGCTCGCCGGCGTCGACCTGCGCAGTGATTGCACGCAGCACCGCCCGCCCGCCGAGCGCGACGTCGACCTCGCTCAGCTGGAGCCACACGCCCACGTTCTACCAAAATCGAGTAACCATCAGGGGCGTGCGCCGCCGTAACGATCGCGTGGTCATGAACCTGCCGGTCGAGCTGCTCGCCGGCGGGAAGAAGCTGCGCGCGGTGTCGCAGGACCTGTCGCCGTTCGGCATGTTCGTCCGGCTGTCGCCGCCGCTGCCGGCGGGCTCGGTCGTCCAGGTCGTGATCGCGCCCAACGGCCAGCGCCACGTCATGACGGGGCACGTCACGCACGCGCTGTCGGAGGTCGAGGCGCGCACGCTCGGGCGATTCCCGGGCATCGGCGTGATGTTCCGCGAGGCGATGCGGCCGAGCGAGCAGGCGTTTCTCGACGCGATCACGCGGATCCTCGAGCGCCACACCCAGGCACGGCCGGTGGCGGACCTGCGGATCCTGGTCGCCGACTCGCAGACCCGCGTGCTCGAGCGGCTGTCGACCGCGCTCGGCACGGCGGGCTTCATGGTCGCGACCGCGAGCAACGGGATGGAGGCGCTCGGCAGCTGCCTGTCGAAGGCGCCGGACGTCGCGTTGATCGAGCGCGACATGCCGGTCGTCGACGGCCTCCACGTCCTCCAGGAGATGGGGCGGCATCCCGAGCTCGCGAGCGTGCCGGTGATGATGATGTCGGCGAACGCGACCGACCTCGCGCGCCTGCAGGCGTTCCAGCTCGGGGCGGTCGACTTCATCCCCAAGCCGTTCACGGTGCTCGAGATCATCCTGCGGGCGCGGCGGTGGGCGCGGGCGACGCAGCGCGATCCCGAGCGAGTCGTGCTGCGCGGCACGCTGTCCGAGCTCAACCTGCCGTCGCTGATGCAGATGCTCGAGGCGGAGAAGAAGACCGGGCAGCTGTCGCTGACGCGCGACCAGCTCGTCGCGTGGATCGACTTCGTCGACGGCAGGATCGTGCGCGCGCGGTCGTCCGAGGTCGAGGGCGACGCCCGCGACATCGTGATGAAGGTGCTCGACTGGAAGCACGGGTTCTTCGAGCTGTCCGCGGGCAGTCCGGCGCCCGGTACGCTCGAGGTCGAGACGAGCGTCACGCACATCCTGCTCGAGCACGCGCGGCTGACCGACGAAGCGTCGCGCTAGCGCAGCGCCGCCTCGAGCAGGCCGAGCGCCTCCTCGATGCGCGGGGTCGGCCGCGACACGAACGGCGCGATCGCGTGGACCTCGTGATCGCGCACGGCGGGGACATCCACCTGCTGCCAGGGGGCGAGGTCGCTGCTCGCCTGCGAGAAGTCGAGGATGATCTCGGGCTGGCCGCGCAGCACCTCCTCGAGGGAGATCTTCGGGTAGCGCACTCCCGAGCCGACCAGCACGTTGTCGGCGCCGACGATCGCGAGCAGCTCGTCGACCCAGCTGCCGGGGCCGACCGCCACGAGGTTGCCGAGGCCGCCGGCCTCGCGATCGATCACGGCGAGCACGCGCGGGTGGTGCGGCGGCGCGTGGGCGCGCGCGGTGTCGATCGCGGTGTCGATGCGCTCGATCGCGGTCGCGGCCTCCTTCGACCGGCCGATGCGGTCGCCGACCGTCGACAGCGCGGCGCGCAGATCGGGCAGCGCGTGCATCGCGCACTCGATCACGGCGATGTGGTTGTCGCGCAGCGCGCCGGCGGTCTGGCCGTGGATGTCGTCGACGATCACGACCGTCGGCTTCAGCTCGACGATCGCCTCGAGGTTCGGCGCGAGGAAGCTGCCGACCTTGGGCAGCTTCTTCACCGCCGCGGGAAACTCGGAGTAATCGTCGACGCCGACCAGCTCGTCCTCGGCGCCGAGCGCGGCGACGACCTCGGTCGCCGACGGCGTCAACGACACGATGCGCGGCGTCTTGCCCGCCCGAGGCTCGTGGTGCTTGCCGCAGGCCACGAGCGCGAGCAAGACGAGCGCGTACCGCATGCGCTTGTGGGTACCACACCTGCTATCGTCGGGTCGTGGCCGACAACGACCTCAGCGGGACCGTGCTCGACGGCCGCTACAAGGTCATCTCTCCGATCTCGGAGGGCGCGATGGGCAGCGTGTACCGCGGCGAGCGCCTGAAGCTCGGTCGCGCGGTCGCGATCAAGGTCATGCACGAGGCGCTGCCCGACGAGCTCGCCAGCCGCCAGCGCTTCGAGCGCGAGGCCAAGCTGATGGCGATGCTCGAGCACCCGCACTGCGTCAGCGTCATCGACTTCGGCGTGCACGACGACAAGCCGTTCCTCGTGATGGAGCTGGTGCGCGGCACGAGCCTGCAGGAGCTGATCGACAAGGAAGGCCGGCTCGCGATCCCGCGCGCGGGCGAGATCATGCGCCAGGTGCTGTCGGGGCTCGCGCACGCCCACGAGCTCGGCATCATCCATCGCGACATCAAGCCGGCGAACATCATGGTCTCGTCGACCACGGGCCTCGGCGAGCAGGTCCGCATCCTCGACTTCGGGCTCGCGCGGCTGACCGAGGGCTCGACGAAGCTGACGACCGGCATCGTCGTGGGCACGCCGAACTACATGGCACCCGAGCAGTGCCGCGGCGGCGATCTCGACGGCCGCACCGATCTCTACGCGTGCGGTGTGGTGCTGTTCGAGCTGCTCGCGGGCCGCAAGCCGTTCGTCGCCGACGATCCGATCGCGGTCGTGCGCAAGCACATCGGCGAGCCGCCGCCGCGCCTGGCCGACGTCACGCCGGGCACCGACTACGGCGACTTCGAGGTGATCTGCGCGCGCGCGCTCGCCAAGGCGTCCTCCGATCGCTACGCGACCGCCGAGGACATGGCGGCGGCGATCGGTGCGGCGCTCAAGAAGGGCGTCGCGCAGGTGTTCGCGCGCGCGGTACCGCAGACCGGCGGCCCGCCGATCGCGAGCGCGCCGCAGGCGACGCCGTCGGGGTGGAACGTGCCGTCGGCGTTCGCGCAGCCGGCCGACAGCCTGTCGATCCCGCAAGAGGCAGGCTCGATGCAGATCACCGATTCGCAGGTGATCCCGGCGTCGCAGCCGATGGCGCCGGCCGCGCCGATGGACGTCCCGGGATCGGCCCCGACGCCGATCGCGCCGCTGGCGATCGGGGGATCGGCCCCCGCGATCGCGCCGGATCCCGCGTTCACCGGCGGCTCGGCGATCGTCCCGCCGATCTCCGACGCCCCCTACGCCCCGACGGTGCCGGCCATGCCCCCCGCCGCGCCGGCCGCTCGGCCGGGCCCCGGGCCGCGGGCGCCAGGCGGGCTGCCGCTGTCGCGCAAGCAGCTGATGATCGGCGGCGGCGCGGTGCTCGGGCTGATCGTGGTGATCGCGCTGGTCGCGGGCGGCGGCAAGAAGGGAGCGAAGGCCGGGTCGGATGCCGCGGTCGCCCACGTTGTCGACGCGGCGGCCGGCGATCCGGTGCCGGACCTGCTCGCTCGCGCCCACGACCTCGAGCAGCAGGGCGACACCGAGGAGGCGCTGGCGATGCTGACCCGGGCCCGCCGCGAGCATCCCGACTCGGCGGCGCTCGCGGCCGAGGTCGGCCAGCTCTACTTCAACAAGCTGTGGTGGACGGACGGCATCAAGAACTTCCGTGACGCGATCCGGCTCGACCCGTCGCTCCGGTCCGATCCCGGGATCATCAAGACGGTGCTCAAGGGGTTCATCACGACCCCGGACGTCGATGACCGCCTGGAATCGTTCCTCCGCGAGGACCTCGGCGACACCGCCAAGCCGTACCTCCAGGAGACGGCCAAGTCGCACCCCAACAAGCAGATCCGGGCGCGCGCGGCCGCCGAGCTGCGCCGCTTCCACTGATCGTCACCCGGCCGTCACGGGGTCGAGATCGGAGGGCCGAAAACCCTCCCTTACAGACCAATCCGGACGTGAACACAAATTTTTTTCGTGAAGGGATCTGCTCGTA
>Ga0316628_100001504_pt1 | contig 16486 bp, 12 predicted proteins | sample OWC_Aug_M2_C1_D5_FD_207648 | JGI IMG/M metagenome (GOLD analysis project Ga0316628, IMG submission 207648) | Wetland soil microbial communities from Old Woman Creek delta, Ohio, United States - OWC_Aug_M2_C1_D5_C | ecosystem: Environmental > Terrestrial > Soil > Wetlands | place: USA: Ohio... | reverse complement strand
ACCCGAACAAGGTGCGGAACACGAGGATCGCGGTGAACGAGTGCGAGAAGAAGATGAGGGCGTCGAACACGACGAACGACACCAGCGACAGCATCAGCGGCAGCTTGCGGCCCCATCGGTCGGCCATCCAGCCGGCGATCGCGCCGCCGGCGAGGCGGACGAGCAAGGTCAGCGTCACCGAGCCGAAGATGGCGGTCAGCCCGACGCCGAACTCGGTCATCAGCTGCTTGGCCACCAGCACGTAGACCATGAAGTCGAACGCGTCGAGGACCCATCCGGTCCAGGCCGCTGCGAAGGCCGCCCACTGCGCACGCGTCGGTTCTTTCCACCAGGGCTTCGTCGTCATGGCCGATCCTTTAGATCGTCCACGTGGTGCGGCGCAAGAGGAAATCGACATCACCGAGGACGATTTCATGTTGCATTGCAACAAAAGATGATTAGGATGCCGGGCAAGGAGATACCAACATGTCGAACGAGAAGACCCAGAACACCCCGAAGATCGATATCCCCAAGGCCGAGCCCAAGGCCGGCTTCACCCCGCCGTTCATGGCATTCGACCCGATGCAGGTCTGGACGATCGGCCAGCAGGCGTGGCAGTCGACGCAGCAGGCGTGGCTCGCGAGCCAGGAGGCCTTCCAGAAGGCGATCGGCGACGCGTTCGGCCGCTCGGAGGCGTTCACCGAGCAGCTCGCCTCGCTCGAGACCCAGATGACGGCCCGCGCGCACGAGGCGGTCGATCAGTGGGCGAAGCTCGCGCACGACACGATCAACTACGGCGCGCAGCTGTCGGCGCAGGCCCGCAAGCTCGGCTACGACACCGCGCGCAAGATGACGCCGGGAGCGTGAGAACGTGATCGATCCGATCGGCTTTTCGCGGGAGGTCGTGGGGGCGTGGACCCGTGTGGCCGCAGACTTCTTCGGCCTCCCGCAACTCACCTGGACGACCGCCGGGCCGATCGTCGGCCAGGCGCCTGCGCTCGCGCAGACGCCGCGTGACGAGCTCGCCCTCGAGGGCGGCGCACGGCTGTATCACTTCCGCGGCAACGGCAAGCCGAAGGGCAAGCCGTTCCTGCTCGTGCCATCGATGATCAATCGCTGGTACGTGATGGACCTCCGGCCGGGGGCCAGTCTCGTCGAGGCGCTCGTGGGCGCCGGGATCGACGTCTGGTGTCTCGACTGGGGCACCCCCGAGGCCGAAGACCGCTATCTCGACTGGGAAGCGGTACTCCAGCGCCTCGGCAGGGCCGTGCGCCGCGTCAAGCGCGAGACCGGCAGCGACAAGCTCGGCATCCTCGGTTACTGCATGGGCGGCACGCTCACATCGATCTACGTCGCGCAACACGCCGACGAGATCGGCGCGCTCGTGACGCTCGCGGCACCGATCGACTTCGTGCGCGGCGGCCAGCTGCGCTGCATGGTCGAGCCGCAGTGGTTCGACGCCAACGCGATCGCCGACGCCGGCAATGTTGCTCCGCAGCAGATGCAAGCGGGCTTCGTCGCGCTGCGGCCCACACTCGATCTCGGCAAGCTGGTGGCGATGCCCGACCTCGCCTCCGATCCGAAGGGACGCGACGCGTTCCTCGCCCTCGACGAGTGGGCCTCTGACAACATCCCGTTCCCGGCCGCAGCCTACCGGCGTTACATCACGGATCTCTACCAGGAGAACCAGCTCGCGAACGGTACCCACCGCGTCGCGGGCAAGCCGGTCGAGCTGTCGAAGATCAAGTGCCCGACGCTCGTCATCACGGCGAGCCGGGACTCGATCTGCCCGCCGGCGGCCGCGACCGCGCTGCTCGATCTCGTCGGCTCCACCGACAAGGACGTGCTCGAGGTCGCCGGCGGCCACGTCGGGGCCGTGGTCGGGAGCAAGGCGGCCCGGGAGATGTATCCCGCGCTGATCAAGTGGCTCCAGCAGCGCCTCGGTTGATACCTTCGGGGGCGTGAACTGGCGCCTCCAGGGAACGATCCAGAAAGCCCTCGGGTACGTGCCCGGGGGCCGGCGAATCCACGCGCAGTGGCGGCGGCGCGCGACGCCCGACTTCGGCCGCGAGTGCGATCTCGCGATCGACGACTGGCTGCGCATGGTCGGCCTCCTGCGCTCGTGCGGCGCGGTGCTCGATGGCGCCACCGTCGTCGAGCTCGGAGCCGGCCGCATGCCCTCGGCCGCGCTCTGCTACTACCTCGCGGGCGCCGCGCACGTGTTCACGCTCGATCGCGAGCGCCGCATCGAGGACGACCTCGTCCGCGATCTCGCCGATCGCCTGATGGTCCACGTCGCCGGGATCGCCCGCGCGGCTAGCCGCCCCGAGCCTCAGGTCTCGTCGGCCCAGCGCGCGCTCGCCACGTCGCTCGATCGCGGTGCGTCGCTCGCGGTCGCCACCGGCAGCGTCGTCGACTACCGCGCGCCCGCCGATCTCGCCGCGACCGCGCTGCCCGCCGGCTCGATCGACATCGTGTGCTCGACCAGCCTGCTCGAGCACCTCCCCGAGGCCACGGTCGCCGCGGTGCTCGCCGAGGCGATGCGCGTGCTGCGGCCCGGCGGCGTGATGGTCCACGCGGTCCACACGGGCGACCACTACGCCGCCGCGGATACGCGCCTCGATCCGCTCCACTACCTCCGCTTCTCCGACGAGGAGTGGGCGCGCTGGAACAACTCGTTCCTGCATCAGAACCGGCTTCGCGCGAAGGACTTCGCCGACCTCGCCAGCGCCGCCGGCTTCACGATCGAGGCGTTCGCACCGCGGCGGCGCGGCAAGTCCAACGGCGTGCATGCGAAGTTCGCCGGCTACGCGCCCGAGGAGCTCACCGTGATCGACGTCGATCTCGCGGCGCGCAAGCGGTGAGCCATCCGGCCGCTCCCGATGTTTGATGCCATGCTGCGGCCCATGGCCGAGACACCGCCGCCGAAACCTGTCGACAGCCCGCACGCGATGCATCAGTTCCGCGCGCGGCTGACCCGCGGCGAGGACATGGTCCACCCCGAGGCGTGGACCGGTGCGCTGCCCGCGGCCTCGGGGATCGCGCCGAGGCTGCGCATCGGCAAGAACCGCTGGTTCAACGTGCTGTGGCTCGTGCCGATCGGGTTCGTCCTGCTGCTGTGCGCGATCGCGGCGGCCAAGGGGCTGCGCGGGCTGCCCAGCGTCGAGGCGTTCATCCGGCGCCACCCCGGCTCCGGCTACGCCGTGCCGTTCGGCCACTCGATGCCGGTCTGGCTGCGCTGGCAGCACTTCCTGAACCTGTTCTTCATGCTGTTCATCCTCCGCGCCGGCGTGCAGATCCTCGCCGATCACCCGCGGCTGTACTGGACCCGCCACTCGACCCCCGGCAAGGAGTGGCTCCGCATGCAGAAGCCGGTCCCGGCCGACCCGCTGTGGACCGCGAAGCAGGACTCGATCTCGTTGCCGAAGCACGTCGGCTTGCCCGGGCTGCGCCACTCGATCGGGCTCGCGCGCTGGTGGCATCTCGGCATCGACGTGCTGTGGCTGGTCAACGGCATCGTGTTCTACGTGCTCCTGTTCGCGAGCGGCGAGTGGCGTCGCCTCGTGCCGACGAGCTGGCACGTGTTCTCCGACGCCGCGTCCGTGCTCGTCCAGTACCTCTCGCTCGACTGGCCGGCCGACAACGGGTGGGCCGCGTACAACGGACTCCAGATCCTCGCGTACTTCATCACGGTGTTCGTCGCGGCGCCGCTCGCGCTCGTCACCGGCCTCGGGATGTCGCCCGCCCTGTCGACGAGGTTCAAGCGGATCAGCAAGCCGCTCAGCATCCAGGCTGCCCGTTCGCTGCACTTCCTCGTGCTGTGCTGGTTCCTGTTCTTCATCGTGATCCACGTGACGCTCGTGTTCTCGACGGGCCTCTTGCGCAACCTCGACCACATCTACGCCGGCACGGACGCGCACGACTGGTACGGGTTCTCGCTGTTCGCGCTGTCGATGGTCGTCATCGTTGCCGCCTGGTTCGCGGCGACGCCGCTGACGATGCGTTATCCGCGCGCGGTCCAGCGTATCGGCGGCGCGCTGATCGGCCCCGCGCAGCGGCTGTTCGAGCACGTCGACGCGAAGCCCGGGGCCTACGGCGAGGGCGACATCTCACCGTACTTCTGGCACAACGGCGCCTTCCCCGACTCTCCCGAGTATCGCGCGCTGTTCGACGGCAAGTTCGCAGACTACCGGCTGCATATCGGCGGTCTCGTCGACAATCCGGTCGACCTCTCGCTCGAGCAGCTGCGCGCGCTTCCCCACCACGAGCAGATCACGCAGCACTTCTGCATCCAGGGCTGGTCGGGCGTCGCGAAGTGGGGCGGGGTGGCGATGTCGACGATCCTCGAGCTCGTGCGGCCCAGACCCGAGGTGAAGTGGGTCGTCTTCTACTCGCTCGGCGACGGCCCCGACAAAGGCCTCTACTACGACGCGCACCCGATCGAGCAGATGCGCTACGAGCTGACGATGCTCGCGTACGACATGAACGGCCAGCCGCTGACGTACGGGCATGGCGCGCCGCTGCGCCTGCGCAACGAGGTCCAGCTCGGCTTCAAGCAGGTCAAGTGGATCGCCGGGATCGAATTCGTCGCGAGCTACGCCGATGTCGGCGGCGGCCACGGTGGCTACAACGAAGACCACGAGTTCTTCGGCTACCGCCAGGCGATCTGACGTCACTCCCCCTGCAGGATCCGCTCTTCGAGGGCGATCTGCCGCGCGAGATACAGGTCGAGCTGCGCGATCTCGCTGAAGAGCATGCGTTCGGTGGCTTCTTGCTCGCGGCCCGAGGCCATCGCCGCTGCATCCTCGCGTAGTTGCTCGACCATGGTACCGAGGGCGACGTGGTCGGCATGCAGGCGATCGCAGATCGTTCGTGCCGAGCGCAGCGCGAGCGCGTGCTCCTCGCGCGACAGATGATCGAGAACCACCGGACGCAACTCCACGAGATCGCGGGCAAGAGCGTGCGAGCGAGGATCGCCTCGCCGCCTCGCGACCGCGAGCGCCATCGGGATCATGAACGGGAGGCGTGCCCAGATGTAGTCGTGGTCCTCGACGACGCGCTCTTGCCACGGTTGCATGCACCTTGCTGGTGCACGAACGCGTCCATCGCTAACCGTCCGACATCGCACGAGCGTGTGGTGGCAACGACAACAGTCGCGTTGTCACTTGCACCACACGTCGTCGGGATGACCCTGCGACGATCTACCGCGCGAACAGGTCGTGCATCGTCACGCACTCGAGACCGCTCGCCTGCAGCCCGGTGACGATGCGCGGCAGCGCGTCGAGCGTCCACTCCTGGCCCTCGTGGAACAGGATGACGTCGCCGGCGCCGACCTTCTTCGGCCCGCAGCGCTCGGCGATGCTCGCCGGATCCTTGTCGGTGTAGTCCTCGGAGTCGATCGACCACAGCGCGACGACGAAGCCGGCCGCCCGCGTCGCGATCAGCGACTTCGCATCGAGCGAGCCGTGCGGCGGGCGCACCCACGGCCGGCCGCTGACCTGGCCGCCGATCGTCTGCTCGGTGCGCTCGAGCTGGTCGACCAGCTGGCGGCGCGACAGCCGCGGAAACCGCGTGTGGTCGTAGCCATGGCCGGCGACCTGGTGGCCGCGGCGCAAGTACTCGCGGATCAGCTCGGGGTGCTTCGCGGCATGCTCGCCGCACACGAAGAACGTCGCGGGCACACCGAGATCATCGAGCACCTCGAGGTAGCGGTGCGTCAGCGAGTCGGGGCCGTCGTCGAACGTCAGCGCGACCCGCTTGCTCGTCGCCGGCCCCTTGCGCAGGAGCCCGGGGACCCGATCGAACATCGCGTTCTTGACCAGGGTCCGGACCGACAGGGAAACCACCTCTGGACCTTACCTCACCATTGGTGATCCCGGAACGCCTCACGCAATTCTGACTTCTTGAACTTGCCGGCCGAGGTGCGCGGAATTGACTCAACGAACACGAACGCATCGGGCATCCAGAACTTGGGGAACTTGGCCGCTAGCAGCGAACGCAGGTCATCGACCGTGCACGTCTGCCCCTGCTTCAGCACGACGGCGGCCAGTGGGCGCTCTCCCCATTTCGGGTGAGGCACGCCGATGACCGCAGCTTCGCGCACTGCCGGGTGGCCCATGAGCGCGTTCTCGAGCTCCTGTGACGCGATCCACTCGCCGCCGGACTTGATCAGGTCGGCGATGCGGTCGGTCAGCTGGATGAATCCGTACGCGTCCATCCGCGCGACGTCGCCGGTACGGAAATATCCGTCGCTCGTCCAGCGGTCCGGACTGTGCCCGCCGACGTAGCTGCTCGCGATCCACGGACCGCGAATCAGCAGCTCGCCGGACGTCTTGTCGTCGAGCGGCACGTCGCCGTTCTCGTTGCGCACGCGAATATCGACGAGCGGCGGCGGCAGGCCCTGCTTCGCGCGCAACTTGTAGCGGGTCGCCTCGTCGGCCGCGGCCAGAGCAGGGGGGAGCCGCGACACGCTGCCGATCGGCGACGTCTCGGTCATCCCCCATGCGTGGAGCAGGTACAGGCCGTGGCGATCGAAGTCGCGGATCAGCTGCTCGGGCGCCGCCGAGCCGCCGACGATCATGCGCAGGCCGGGCACCAGATCGTACTTCTTCTGATCGAGCAGGTCGCGGATGCCGATCCAGATCGTCGGCACGCCGGCCGCCACGGTGACGCGCTCGTCGACCATCAGCTCGAGCAGGCTCGGCGGATCGAGGAAGCAACCCGGCATCACCAGCTTCGTGCCGGTCATCGCCGCGATGTACGGAAGCCCCCACGCGTTGACGTGGAACATCGGCACGACCGGCAGCAGCGTGTCGCTGCGGCGCAGGTCGAGCTGGTCGGGCAGGGCGGCGACGAGCGAGTGCAGGATCGTCGAGCGGTGCGAGTAGACGACGCCCTTGGGCCGCCCGGTCGTGCCGCTCGTGTAGCACATGCCCAGGCCGTCGTTCTCGGCGAGCTGCGGCAAGGGCCCGCTCGCTGGCGCGCCCTCGAGGAACTGCTCGTAGTCCTTGCCGACGACGATCACCTTCTCGAACTCGTGCGTCAGCTTCTCGAACAGCGGCAGCAGCACGTCGTCGACGATCAGCCACCGGTCCTGCGCGTCGCTCGCGATGTAGCTGATCTCGTCGGGGTGGAGGCGCAGGTTGAGCGTGTGGAGCGTCGCGCCGGCGAGCGGGATCCCGAAGTACGCCTCGAGGTGCTCGCTGTGGTTCCACATCAGCGTCGCGACCCGATCTCCCTTCTTGATCCCGCCTGCGATCAGCCCGCGCGCGAGCCGCCGCGCCCGTGCGATCACCTGGCCGAACGTCGTCCGCGTCAGTGACCGATCGGGTCGTCGCGACACGATCTCGACCTCTCCCATCCAGCGCTCCGCCCGATCCGCGATCCAGTCGAGCGTCAGCGGTACGTCCATCATCGTCGCCGTCATGCGGCGAGGCTACTACATGGAGCAGTAGGGAGTGGCTTCACTCCACGTCTCGACGTCGGCGGTCTTGTGACACCCCTCGTCGTCGCTGTAGGCGCGCCAGTCGGCCGACCGGTGGATGCTCGCCGCGTAGTCGACCCAGCGCTGGTAGCTGCCGTCCTTCGCCTCGAAGATCACGGGCGCGGTGCACACGTGCATCGCATCGGCGGCGGCTTTGTCGGCGGCCGCCTCCTGCATGATGATGTCGTACATCGCGCTGGTCGAGCTGTCCCAGCAGCACGTCATGCTCTGGTTGTAGTCGAGCGGCGCGAACACGTAGTCCTCGAGCTTGCGCTGCTCGGTGTCGACTTGCGTCTGTGGCTTCTGGGACAGGCGCGACTCGACGTCGTACAGCGCGCGGAACGCGTTCTCGCGCTGCTCGCGCGCGGCGCACGACGACGGGTACTGCGACAGGTGGTGGCGCGCGTCGGCGATCTGCGCCAGCAGCTCGGTCTTCTGCTGGTCGAGAGGCACCTCGCCGAGCAGCTGCCCGAAGCGCGCGGGGCGCGCCGCGATCGCCGCGTAGTCGGTCGAGTTGATCCAGTGCGCCTCGTCGCCGTCCATCCACGTGTTCGTCCAGTAGCCGGCGAGCTGCTTCGCGACGCGGAACCGCTTGAGGCCGCCGCCGAGCTTCGCGTACGGCGTGCCGTCGGACGCCATGCCCGGGCCGCCCGTGTAGTCGCCGGTGAAGTACTCCTTGGACGCCGCGCCCGACGCCTTGACGCCCTGGCGGCGCGGCATCGAGCCCGAGACCAGCGTCGCGTCGAGCGTCGCGGTGCCGACCGGCACGACATCCTTCACGACCAGCGTGTGGCCGATGCCGACCTTCTGCCAGCGCTCGAGCAGCATGTCGCCGGGCCGCACGGCCTCGGGCTGGAGGTTGTAGGTGTTCGCGGTGTCGGCGAGGTTCGCCGAGCCGAGGTAGTCGAGCACGAGGACCGTGAAGTAACCGACGCGCTTGTTGAGGTGCAGCTCGTCGAGATACGTGCCGAACACGGCGTTCTGCGACAGCTCCGGCTGCGTGTCCTCGCCGCCGTGGATGATCCGCGTGCGCAGGGTGGCGTCCTGCGGCCACGCCTTGCTGTAGTCGGTGCCGGTGTAGTCCTTGTAGCGGACCGCGAACTCCGGCATGCCGGCGTAGTTGCCGGTCTGCGTGCGGATACCGAAGTGGCCGAAGTAGATGCGCTGGTTGCCGTCCATCGCTTCGAGCTGCAGCGGCAGCCCGTACCAGGCCGCGAACGTGACGCGGAGGAACAGCGCCGTCTCGGCGCACTCGAGCTGCGGCGCCGGCAGCGTCTTGCCCCACGGCGTCGTCATCTTGAACGTCGTCGACCAGCCGTCGACGCCCGGGATCCACTCGAACGACTGGATCCACTTGCCGTACTTCTCGTCCCACGTCAGGCCGCTGTTCGCCGGCCACGCGATGCCGGCCTCGGGGTCCTTGTCCTCCCACTGGCGGGTCACCGTCCAGACGTCGGTGCGCGAGCTGTCGACGTCGATGCGCAGGCCGCTGTGGTACTGGCCGTCTTCCTTGCCCGGCGGCGGCAGCGGCGACAGCTCGCCGTCCTCGCCGACCGGGTCGTCGGCCACGCAGGAGGTAACCAGCAACAGCACGAGCAAGGTACGCATGCCCGGGGTTACCAGCATGTTGCATGCCCGATCCGGCGCGAGTCGTTTCGGCCCGTTGCGCGCGCCGGCAACGCCGCTAGCCAGGACAGCTGTTTCGACTACATCCGTGCTCGCCTAGTGCACTCGCCTGCGCAGGCGCCACCACGCGATCACCGCGAACACGAGTGCCTGCGCCGCGATCGCGCCCCACGCGATCAGCAGCACGTGCGGCGTGTGCGCGTGCTCGGGCTCGGGTGGGATCGGCAGCGGCGTCGCGAGGTCGTTGAGGTCGGCGATCGCGCTGAGCGCGTCGACGGCGGCGCGGCTGGTCACCGCCCACGAGATCCACTTCGTGATGCCGTGCAGGCCGAACATCACGCCGGCGAACAGCACCTGCGGCACGAGCACGATCGGGATCAGGCTCGTCGCCTTGTCGGGCGTCGAGGAGGCCGCCGAGATGCACAGGCCGAGCGCGATGCCGGCGATGCCCGACAGCGCGACCGTGATGAACACCTCGAGCCAGCCCGGCAGGAGCACGCCGGGCGACGGCATCGTCATGCGGATCATCAGCACGCCGAGCATCAGCGCGCTCTGCACGAGCACGAGCAGCGACAGCACCGCGAACTTCGACGCCAGGTACGCGCTCGCGTGCAGGCCGGCGAGCCGCTCGCGCCGGAGCACCGCGGTCTCCTTGCAGATCTCGCGCGCCGCGTTGATCACGCCGAACCACACGCCGGTGGTCGCGAGCATGAACACGACCTTCTTGGCCTCGATCCGGCCGGAGGTCAGGCCGTCGACGTGCGAGACCAGCACGAGCAAGAGGCCGATGATCGGCGCCTGGAGCAGCAGCAGCGCGAGGTTCTTGCGATCGGCGAGCATCAGCTCGAGGTAGCGCCGGCACAGGATCGCGAGCTGGCGCCGTCGCGTCTGTGCGAACGCCTTCGCGCGCCGCTCCTGGGTCTCTCGCTGCTCGGTCGACGGCATCGCGGGCGCGCGCGCCGGCCGCTCGACGACGTACTTCTGGTGCTGCAGCGACTCCTTGTACTTCGCCTGCCACGCCTCCGGCCGCTCCTCCGGCTTGTCGGGCTCGTCGGTCGCCGCGTAGATGTCGGCGAAGTCGCCGACGCCGAAGAACTCGAGCGCCTGCTGCGGCGGGCCGAAGTAGACGAGCTTGCCGGCGACGAGGAACACGATGTGATCGCAGACGTTGATGTTCTGCGTGGCGTGGGTGACGAGCACGACGGTGCGCCCGCCGTCGGCGAGCTTGCGCAGCGTGAACATCAGCCGGCGCTCGAGGCCCGGATCGAGGCCGCTGGTCGGCTCGTCGAGGAACAGCAGCAGCGGATCGCCGAGCAGCTCGCACGCGATCGACACGCGCTTGCGCTGGCCGCCCGACAGCTGGTCGATCCGCTTGTCCGCGTGCGCGGTCATGTCGACCTGCGCGAGCACGTCGCCGATCCGCGACTCGATCTCGTCGGGCGCCGTGTCGGCCGGCAGGCGCAGGCGCGCGGCGAAGTGGAGCGCGCGGGTCACGGTGAGCTGGCGGTGCAGGATGTCGTCCTGCGGCACGTAGCCGACGATCGAGCGATACGCGTCGTAGCTCGCGTAGAGGTCGTCGCCGTTGATCGCGAGCTTGCCGGCGTTGGCGGGTGCGAAGCCGCACAGCGCCATCATCAGCGTCGACTTGCCGGCGCCGCTCGCACCGACGATCGCGACGAACTCGCACGGCTCGATCGACAGCGTCGTGTCGTCGAGCAGCACGCGGCCACCCTCGACCCGGCGCAGCGCCGTGGCGTCGAGCCGGATCGCGCCGCGCTGGTCGAACGAGTCGAGCGAGTCGCCGTCGTACGTCAGCCGGAACGTCCCGATCTGGACGACGTCTCCCGGTGCGAGCACGCGCTCGTCGATGCGCCCGCCGTTCACCCACGTGCCGTGCGGCGAGTCGAGGTCGCGCAGCACGTGCTTGCCGTCCCGCCACAGCAGCTCGGCGTGCTGGCGTGCGACCAGCGGCTGGTCGAGCACGAGGTCGGCGTCGGCGCGCCCGATCAGCAGGCGCTGCTTGCCGGGCGGCGTCGCGAAGTGCTGCACCGGTGCGACGCGCGGCGCGAGCGGGTTGCGATAGACGAGCGTGACCAGGCTCGCGGTCGAGCGGTCGGGCAGGCGCACGATGTCGCCGTCCTGCAGTACCGCCTCGCGGATCGCCTCGCCGCCGACGAGCACCTCGCCGTCGAGCGCGATCAGCCGGTGCGCGCCGGCCATCGGCTCGACGCGGGCGTGGCGCTCGGCGAGCCAGCTGGCGAGGACCGCGACATCGCCGGCCCTGCCGATCGTCAGCGGCCCGGCGCCGAGCGGGACGACGCGCAGCTCGCCGCCGTCGGCGACCTCGAACCTCGCTTCATCCACGCGTGGAGGTTACTCGCACTCGCAGACGGCCGGCAGCTGCACGTTCTGCTTGTCGTCCTTGAACTGGTTCGCCGCCGGGTTGGCGATGATGACCTTGACGTAGTCGTCGGTGTTGTTCGGCGGGGTCGTCGTCGGCGCGCCGGTGGCCCACGGCAGGAAGGACTGCACGGCGCCCTTGACGTTCAGCCACGTGCCCTCGGTCGCCGAGTCCGTGATGCCGACCCAGTAGCTCGCGCCCACCCCGGGGAGCGCGTCGAGCGCGGCGAGCTCGGTCGGATCGTCGGGGATCGCGAGGTAGGCCATCGGCGACGTCGCGGTGCAATTGCCCGACTGGGTGTTCCACGTGCCGACCGCCGTGAGCACCTTGTACATGTGCGTCTGGCCGGACACGTTGACGTATCCGCTCGGGCAGCCGCCGCCGGAGCCCGGTGCGTCGATCGCCGCGTCGATCATGTTCTGCGGCGAGTCGATGCCGGCATCGATCGACGTGCCGCCGACGCACTGCCCGGCGAGCGGCCCCGCCGACGGCGAGTAGCGGCGCCCGCACGTATCGTCCACCACGCTGCAGTAGCCGGTGCTCTCGCACTGGCCGCCGGCGCCGCACTGCGAGCTCATCTCGCACCGGAACTCGGTCGAGCGCAGGCAGGCGGTCAGCGAGATCGCGAGCAGGAGTAATGTCCGCATCACAATCCTCCGGTCCAGGTGATCATCCCGCCGCCGGCCGTCGGCACGACGGCGACGCCGTGGGTCTCGGCGTGCTTGCCATGGAACATGTAGTGGACGAGCCCGCCGGCGATCAGCGCCGCGCCCGCGCCGCCGAGGATCAGCGACACCGTGCGCTTGCTGTGCCCGTCATCGACGGACTTGTTGTACTGGTCGAGCGTCGTCGCGTTCGCGGCGTCGTCGATCGAGCTGCGCGCGCTCTTGTACTCGATGCCACCGCCGACAACCGCGACGATCCCGCCGGCGACGAGCGCGTCGCCGAGCACGTCGCCGTACCAGTGGCTCGTCGATGCGACCGGCGCGGGCGGTAGCTGCTTCTCCGGCAGCGGCTCGTCCTTGGGCGTCTCGACGGGCGCCGGCGGAGGCGTCTCGACCTTCGGCGGCTCCTCGACGGCCGGGGGCGGCGGCGGCGGCTCCTCGACCTTCGACTCGACCTTGGCCGGCTCGGTCTTGACGGGCTCGGTCTTGGCGGGCTCGGTCTTGGCGGGCTCCGTCGTGCCCTCGGCGGCGTGCGTGTCCTGGAACGGCGTGTCGGCCGGCTTGCACGCCGCGATCGCCTCGTCGACGACCTTCGCGATCGTCGAATCCTTCTTCTTCGCCTTGCGGAACTTCTCGAACGACTCGGTCGCGTCGGTGCAGCGGCCGAGCTTGCTGTACACCTGACCCATCGCATAGAGCAGGTCGGGCTGCGGGTCGAGCTTGTACGCGGCGCGCAGCTCGGTCAGCGCGACGTCGAACTTGCCCTCGGCGTGCGCCTTCATCGCCTTGTCGACGTGTTTCTTCGCCGCCTGTTTGGGGCCCGCGAAGGCCGTGGCGGAGACGAGGGAGAGCGCGAGCAGGAGGTGGGTGGTGCGCATATTCACTTGCCCAGGAACAGCGAGTTGGGGTCGTACTTGACGGGCTTTTCTTTCGCCGGCTTCTTCGCCGGCGGCTTCTTCGCGGGCGGATGGGGCTTCGGTGCCGGCGGTTTCTTCGCGGCGTGCACGACCGGCGATTTCTTCACCGGCGCGGGCTCGACGACCTTGACCGGCTCCTTGACCGCCTTGACCGGCTCCTTGACCGCCTTGACCGGCTCCTTGACCACCTTCACCGGTTCCTTCACCGGCTCGGGTTCCTTCACCGGTTCTTTCACCGGCTCGGGTTCCTTCACCGGTTCTTTCACCGGCTCGGGTTCCTTCACCGGCTCGGGTTCCTTCACCGGCTCGGGTTCCTTGACGGGGTCGGGCTGCTTGACCGCCTCGGCGGCACTGCCGCCGCCGGCGTCGAGGACGCCGTTCCACGTCATCTGGCCGCCGGTCGCTTCCTTGTCGTCGTCGACGTGCTTGGGCAGCGGCCTGGCCTCGCTGTCGTCGGTCGAGGCGGAGGTCGCGGCCTGCGAGGTCCGCGACGAGCCACCGGAGAACGCGACGACGAGTGCGATCGTGACGAACACCGCCACACCGCCGACCCCGGCGACGATCATCTTCTTGCGGCGCGTCGACTTCGCATCGGACGAGGTCAGCACGGCCGGCGTCGACGTGGGCAGCTCGAGCGGCAGCGGCGGGACCAGCTCGGTCATGTCGCCGCCTTTGGGCGTCTTCTCGGGCGCGACGATCTCGCCGCCGGCGATCGGCGACGTCTCCGAGGTCACGCTCTTCGCGCGCTGCTTCGGCGTCCGTCCTGCCGGCTTGCCCTGCGCTGCCTGCTCCTTCTCCTCGCGCGCGAGCCGCAGCTGCTCGGGGCCCAGCTTCTCGGTCGGGACCTCGTCGCTGTTGCGCGACGGCGGAGGCTCGAGCGGGATCGCGAGATCCTCGTCCTCGATCTTCCGCGAGGCCGGCGGCGTCTTCACCACCTTCTTGACCAGCGCCACCTTGGCGACCGGCTGCGGCGTCGGTCGCGCCGGCGGCTGTACCGGGATCGCGAGCCCCGCGGACGCGAGGTTCTGCTGGATCTGATCGTGCGTGAGCTCCTCCGTCGACGACTCGGACTTCATCTCGTCGTCAGCCGCCTTCTTGTCGAGCTCCTTCGCGCGCGTCGGGGCATTCTGATCGACCTTGGTCTCCCAGCCGGCCGACAGATCCGTCTTCGCGCGATCGACCGCAGCCGGCGCCGCGGACTCCTTCGCTCCCTTCGCCGGCGTGGTCGCCGCCAGCCGCCGCGACGGCGTCGGGTCCGCCGGCTTGTCGGGTGCGGCGGGATCCGGAGCCTTCGCGGCCGGCTTCACCAGCGACGGGATCGGCGTCGCGTCCTTGCGCAGCGTCGGCTTGGGGTCGAGCTTCTTCGGCGCGAACGCGTTGATGTCGAGCTTCTTCGGCTCGGGCTTCGCCTTCGCCGCCTCGGCCGCGGCTTCCTCCGCCTTCTTCTGCGCGAGCCCGTCGGCGGCCGTCGGCTCGTTCTCGTCGTGGTCGTCGCCGTCGTCGGGGGGCGGCGACTGCGCGGGCACGTACGGCTCGGACGCCATCGCGATCGCCGCGGGCATCGTCGGGGTGCGCGACGCCACGAGCTCTCCCGCCGGCGACGCGACGCCCGGCTGATCGCCGTCGAAGTCGACCGGCGCTACCGCGTGCACGCTGCCGCCCGGGAGCCACGGCTCCTTGCGCTCGCCGAGCTGCTGCTTGAGGTACGCCGCGAGCGCGGACGTCGACGGCGCGATGCCGGCCGCCGAGGCGTACGTCTCGAGTGCGGCCGCGACGTCGGCGGCGCTCTGGTAGCGGTCGGCGGGCAGCCGGGCGAGCGCCTTCATGATCACGCTCGACAGCTCGCGCGGCAGGTCGTCGCGCACCGCGAGCGGCGGCGGGATCGAGCCGTGGACGATCGTGCCCATCGTGTCGTGATCGCTCGCGCCCTTGAACAGCCGGCGCGCGGTGGCGAGCTCGTACAGCACGATGCCGAGCGCGAACACGTCGCTGCGGCGGTCGACGCGCTGGCTCGCGCACTGCTCGGGCGCCATGTACGGCGCCTTGCCCTTGCGGATGCCGACCTGGGTCACCGCCGTGATCGCCGCCTTCGCCATGCCGAAGTCGAGGACCTTCACGTTGCCGTCGTAGCCGACGAGGATGTTCGACGGGGTGACGTCGCGGTGGACGATGTTGAGCGGCCGCCCGTCGGGCGTGCGCTGCTCGTGGGCGTGGTGGAGCGCGGCCGCGACGGCGAGGCCGATCGTCAGCAGGTGCTGGATCGGCACCCATGTCCCGGCCTTGTGGACGTGCGCGAGCAGCGCGCGCAGGTCCTCGCCGTGGACGTACTCCATCGCGAAGTACGGGACGCTGCCCTCCTGGGCGATATCCACGACCTGGACGATGTTGTGGTGGTGCAGCGTCGCGGCGAGGCGCGCCTCGGTCAGGAACGCCTCGACGAACTGCGCGTCGTCGATCCGCTCGTCACGCACGCGCTTGATCGCGACGTGGCGTTCGAAGCCCGCCATCCCGCGCGTGCGCGCGAGGATCAGATCGGTGGTGCTGCCGCGTGCAATCTCCGCGAGCAGCTCGTAGTTCCCCAGCTTCGAGCCAGCCAGACCCACCTCATAAGGGTCCGCTAGCTCGAAGCCTTGGTCAACATGGGGGTGTACTCACACCCACACCGGACTACTTCTTCTTCTCTTCCTTGGCCTTGGCAGCCTTCGCGAGCAGCTCCTCCGAGATGTTGTTCGGCGTCTCGGCGTACTTCGCGAACTCCATCGTGAACTCGGCTTTGCCCTGCGTCGCCGAGCGAAGCGGGGTCGAGAAGCCGAACATCTCGGCCAGCGGGACCTCGGCGTCGACGCGGGCGTTACCCTCTTCTTCCGTCGAGCCGATGATCATGCCGCGGCGCTGGTTGATGAGACCGAGCATCGCGCCGGAGAACTCCGCCGGGCCTTCCATCGAGACCTTCATGATCGGCTCGAGGATCTTCGGCGTCGCGCGCGGGAAGAAGTCGCGGAACGCGCCGCGAGCAGCTTCCTGGAACGCGATGTCGCTCGAGTCGACCGCGTGGCTCTGACCGTCGTTGATCACGACGCGCACGCCGACGACCGGGACGCCGAGGCGCGGCGACTTGCCGATCATCGACTTGAAGCCCTTCTCGCACGAGGGGATGAACTCGCGCGGGATCGAGCCGCCCTTGATCTCGTCGGAGAACTCGAAGTCGCCGTCGAACGGCTCGGCGAAGCCGGCGACGCGGCCGTACTGGCCCGAGCCACCGGTCTGCTTCTTGTGCGTGTAGTTGAAGTCGACCTTCTTCGTGATCGTCTCGCGGTACGCGACCTGCGGCGGCGAGGTGACGACCTCGGCCTTGTACTCGCGCTTCATGCGCTCGATGTACACGTCGAGGTGGAGCTCGCCCATGCCGGCGATG
>Ga0316628_100001503_pt1 | contig 16486 bp, 12 predicted proteins | sample OWC_Aug_M2_C1_D5_FD_207648 | JGI IMG/M metagenome (GOLD analysis project Ga0316628, IMG submission 207648) | Wetland soil microbial communities from Old Woman Creek delta, Ohio, United States - OWC_Aug_M2_C1_D5_C | ecosystem: Environmental > Terrestrial > Soil > Wetlands | place: USA: Ohio... | reverse complement strand
GGCGGGGAAGCGCCGGAAGCCTGGAGGCGGACCCGGGTTCGGCCGAAAAAACCATTCCGGACTCGTTCTCCGCGCGGGGGCGGCCGGCTGCCTATAATACCCCGCACAAAATGGAAGAGCCCCGCTTATTCCTTCGGCCATGGATCCCGTTGTAGACCTTTCCCGCTTTCCAAGCATTCAATAGAGTGAGAGAATAAAACGGAACAACGGCAAATGACCGAAAACGCGATCGTCCGACTCGCCCAGGAGGGAAACCGGGACGCGTTCCGGCGCCTGTACGAGGAACATCGCGAACGGATTTTCAGGCTGGCATTCCGTTATACCCGGTCCGAAGAGGACGCCGAAGACGTCTTGCAGGAAACCTTCATCCGGGCGTTCAAAGGATTGCATTCCTACGCCGCCGAAGGCGATTCCAATTTCACCGCCTGGATCACCACGATCGGCCTGCACTGCGCCGTGGCTCACCTGCGGCGGATGAAAAGCCGGAAAAAGCAGGATGAGGTTTCCTTGAACGATCTGACCCGAGAACCCGCCTCGGCCGATCCGGATCCCGAAAGGGCCGCCGCCGCCGCCCAGGCTCTCGCCCTGGTCCGAAAAGCCCGGGAACGTCTTTCGCCGCGTCAGCGGATCATCTTCGACCTGCGGTATAACGAGCACCTGGACATCAAGGAAATCGCGGCCCGGATGGATTGCGGCGAGAGCAACGTCAAAACCCAGTTGTCCCGGGCCGTGGACAAGCTGCGGAAACAATTCGAACCCGCCTGGGGGGAACCATGACCTGCGACGATGCGAAAAACCTCATGACAATCGACATCCTCGGCGATCTTGATCCGGCCGACACCGCCGCCCTCAAGGATCACCTGGCCCGATGCCCGTCCTGCGCCCGGGCTTTTGAGCGCTCGGCGGCGTTGCGGAAGGCGACCCGCCCCGTCCAAGAGCCGCGCCTGCCCGACTGGGAGAAATCGTGGGAGGTCATCGCCCGGGAATCCCTGCCGTCCGGCCGGACGCGCTCCCGATTTTCGCTCCGTCCCGCGATTTGGGCATCCGCCGGGGCGGCGCTCCTGGCCGTCTTCGTCCTGGGATACATGGCCGGGCGCCGGATCCTTCGGCCGGTGCCGCAACCGGTCCTCTTCGCCGCGGCCGCCGCGGAAACCGTGACGCCCCTTCAAACATTCGCCGACGCGATGGAGCCGGTTCTGACCGATTTCCTGAACCGCGGAACGGCGGCTCCCCCGCGGGGCATGCTCGAGGCGCGGGAGAAGAGCATCCGAGCCCTGCTTTCGGAAACACGCCTGTTGAAAGGCCTGGCCGAAGAAACGCGGGACGAGCCGCTATGGAATTTTCTGGATGAGCTGGAAAGCGTCCTCGTCAGTCTTTCCAACCTGAAACCGGGCGACCGCGATTCGGCCGATCTTCTCGACCGGACGATTCGAGACCGCCATATGCGAACGAAGCTGCGCGAGATGTCCGGCGTGAAAACCACTTTATGAATGGAGCCTCTCATGAAAAGGCACATGCGAACGTTTATTCTCGGGGGATTGATCCTCATCGCCGCCGCCGCGTCCGCCGGGGCGGAGACGGCCGAACAGAGCAAGGACCTGGACCTGTTTTTCAAGGCGAAAGCCCTGGTTTTCACCGGAGATTGGGACGGCGTCCGGTCCGGGATGGAGTCCTATCTCAAGGCCTTTCCGACCGGGAAAATGGAGGATGAAGCCCTTTACTGGCTGGCCCGGAGCCTGGATCGCCTGGCCCGCGCCGCCAAGGACGCCTTCACCGTCATGAACCTGAAGCGGCAAGCCTTCGCCGCGTTGGACCATTTGGCCAAGGAACATCCCCAAAGCCTGTGGCGGGACGACGCCAGGGAGCTCCAGGTTACGATAGCCGGCGGGTTGGCGGTCATGGGCGACGAGGAACGGCGCAAATTCCTCGAAGAGGCCGTCGCCGCGGGCGGGAAAAACGGAGCCCAAGTGAAATCCGCCGCCCTGCGTTCAATCCTCGCCCTGGATTCCAAGACCGTCCTGGCCGTTATGGGGAAATTCCTCAAAACGGAGGGCGATGCGGACTTGAGAAAGCAGGCCGTGACTCTTCTGGGCCGGAAATACTCCCGGGAGGTCATCCCTCTCCTGGAAGAGGCGCGAAAAAGCGATCCCGAGGCCGCGGTCCGGGAGGAGGCCGGAGTCTGGCTGGAAAAGATCCGAACCCGTCTCATCCCCGTCCAGGTCGGCTATTATTGTTTTGACACCACCCTGAGCGACCTCTCCCAATACGCCAAGGTCCCCGAGGGACAAGTCGCCCGCTTTACGGTTCCCCACGGACGGACAGGAAGCGAGGCCCGGGCGAAAAAAGAAATCGGCCGCCTGTTTAAAAGCCGGCTTGAATTCACGGGATCGAAGGCGACGATGATCTCCTCGGTCCTGGAACAATCCGGCTTCTCGACCGGGGTTTCCCACCAGATCGGCGGCTTCCACATCCAGATGATCGGCGATTCGCTGGTGAAATCCGAGAAGGAAATCAACGGCCTGGTCCGAATCGGCGAAGCCGAGGTGCCTTTTAAAGTCAGCCTCGCCGACGATCTCGTCTTGGCCGCCCGCAAAGGCAGCCGGATGGCTGTCATGTTCTTGGAAATGTCCCCCGCCGAACCGATCGAACAGACCGAAAGCCTCGAGAATCTGGATATTTCCTCATCCGGCGGCCGGCGCCCCTCCAAGTCGGAAAAGGAACCGGTTTACTATTCGGTGTTCAACATCAAGGGAGCGGTCATCCACTCCACAGTGAGCCGCATGGACATGGACGCCATGAGGGCCAACCTCTTCGACTACGGACAAGCGAAGGCCGAAATTCAGAGAGGGGACGGGACCTGGATTCTGGTCGGTGAAATTCTTCATCAGGTCAAGGAAAACGTCCTGATCGGCCGCAGGGCCCGGCTCATCCGGCCTGACGGGACGACGGCCGAGGAAGGCGCGGAGATCCGGGTGCCCCTCGGGAATCCGGAACGACCCGGAGCGGAAAAAAAAGCGGACGCGGCCGCCGAATCCGTCTATCCCCTCGACAATGGCGGCTGGATCCGCTCTTCCCGTCCGGCCGCGCCGCTCGGCGACTCGACCTCCGGTCTCCTCGATTTCGGAGACGCCCGGGCTTCCCTTCCCGGTCCGAAAGGAACATGGACTCTGACCGGCCGTCTCACCCTCGTCGTATCCAGCGGGCAGATCATGGCTTATAAGGCCGTGCTGACGAATCCCGAAGGCAAAACGGCCGCCCAGGGCGCCCTGATCTTTGTTCCGGTGAAAAATCCGGATCAATTCATCATCTCCGTCGACCGCAGCTTCTAAATAACGCCGGCCGGCCTCCGGGCTTCACGCCGCCTGGAGGCCGGGCCCGGCCCCCGAAACGTTCCCGACATCTTTAAGGAGAATCCTTATGTTTAAAAGCGACTGGATGACGGCCTGGCGGAGCATCCGCCGTCACAAGATTTATTCGGCGGTCATGATCGCCGGCCTGGCCATCGGCATGGCCGGATGCCTGTTGATCGCCTTCTGGGTCCGGGATGAGCGCGGCTTCGATCAATTCCATGAAAAGGGCGCCCGGATTTATCGGATCGTGTCCGATTGGACGAAATACGACTGGAACGGAATTTCAGGGACGCCATCGCCGCTGGCCGAAGCAGCCCAAAGCCAGCTTCCCGAAATCGAACACGCGGCCCGGATCGCCTGGCAGGTCCGGAGAGTTTTCCGGTATAAGGATAAAGCGTCTTACGAGAACCGCGGGATCATCGTCGATCCGGCGTTTTTCGAGATCTTCACATTTCCCCTCGTCCAGGGACGCGGGGCGGAGGCCCTATCCGGTCCCGATGATGTCCTGCTGACGGAATCGACCGCCGCGAAATATTTCGGGGACGAGGATCCGGTGGGCAAAACGATCGACGTCGAGGGGCGCTCCTGGGCGGTTCGGGGCGTCCTGAAGGATCTTCCGCGGAATTCCTCCCTTCAGTTCGATTATGTGAATTCCTTCACATATATCCAAAGCCTTTCCGGATATTCGCGGGGCTGGGGTGCTTTCAATTTCGGGACGGTCGTCCTCCTGAAAGAAGGAGCCGATCCCCTCGCCACCGGGCCGAAGCTCACCGCCATCGGGGAAAAAAGCGGGAGTCCTCAGGTCAAGACGGGGGCCCGGTTCCGTCTTCTGGGCTTGGACCGGATTCACCTGACTCCTGATTCGGGAGCGGCGGCCGGCGTAGTCCTTGGAGACGCCTCGACCGTCCTTCTCTTTTCCGTTATCGCCGTTTTCGTATTGGTCATCGCCTGCATCAATTTCATCAACTTGTCGACCGCCCGTCTCGGTCTCCGCGGCAAGGAAGTCGGATTAAGGAAAACGCTCGGGGCCGGCCGCTCCGCAGTCGTCCGCAGATTTTTCGGCGAATCGTTTCTCCTGGTGGGCGCCTCGGCCGTTCTTGCCATAGGCCTGGTCTATCTTCTTCTCCCGGCCTTCAACCGGCTGGCCGGGAAATCACTGACCATCGGGATCCATCGTCCGGACACGCTGGTTCTCATCGCCGTCGTCGTCGGCGCAACTGCGTTTGCCGCCGGGCTTTATCCCGCCCTTGCTTTTTCCGTGATCCAGCCTGCCACCGCCCTGAAAACCGGGATCGACCGCGGACGGAGGGGCGGTCTCTTCCGGAAAATCCTCGTCGTTTTCCAATTCGCGCTCTCCCTCACCCTCCTGATATCCACGGTCGTCTTCATCCGCCAATTCCGGTTCATGCAACGGGCCGATCCCGGATTCCTCCGGGACAACATTGTCCAGATTCCGGTGAAAGAGCGGATCGGGAAGTCCTACGAGGCGTTCAAGGCCCGGCTTCTCCAGAATCCCGCCGTGCAGGCCGTCTCCGGGCAAAGCTATTCCTTCGCCGAGACGACATGGCGGAGCTCCGGCAATTTCGATTGGGAAGGTCGGGCTCCGGGGTTCCAGCTGGACATGGTCTACACAGGCGTGGATTATGGATATTTTGAAACAATGGGGATGAAGATCCTCGACGGCCGGCCGTTCTCCCGGGATATCGCCTCGGATGCCCAGAACGCCGTCATTCTGAATGAGACGGCCATCCGGAAAATGGGGCTCCAGAATCCTGTGGGCAAGCGGTTCGCCGTGTCAAAAGAACAAACCGGAACTATCATCGGGGTCGTCCGGGACGCCCGCTTCAGGTCTTTCCGCCACGAGGTCGATCCTTGCGTGTTTTACGTCGCCAACGTGGCTTCCCATACCTCCACCGGCCTGCTGACCATCCGGATCGACGGCGCGAAGACCGCAGCCGCCCTCGATGGCCTCCGGCGGGCCTGGGTGGAATTCGAACCCTCCGCGCCATTCGAATACCGTTTTCTCAATGAGACCTATGCCGGCCTTTATCGGGCCGAAAGCCAGAGATCGGCGGTGTTCCGCATCTTTTCCGGATTGGCGATCTTCGTCGCCGTACTGGGCCTTTTGGGCTTGGCCGCCTTCATGACCGAGCGGAGAACGCGCGAGATCGGGATCCGGAAAGTTCTCGGTGCGTCCATACCCGGAATCGTTGCGACGATGTCGCGACAGATGACCGGGGGTGTTTTGATCGCCAATCTTATCGCCTGGCCGGCGGCTTACCTGGCGGGCAGGGAATTGCTTAAATCATACGTCTACCGTATTGATCTGAACATCTGGACCTTCGTCCTGCCCGCCCTGGCTGTGTTCGTCCTGGCGTCGACGGCCGTCGGGCTCCTCTCGCTCCGGGCCGCCGACGCCGACCCGGTCAAAGCGCTGCGCTATGAATGACGGCCGGCCCGAGTCCCTTTCGACATCGCGATCCTGAAACCGACATGAATATCATTGAACCCGGGCGCGTCTAAATCGCGCCTGGCGCAGCAAGCGATGAAGGGATCGGCTTCAAGTCCTCAACGATTTTTGTCGAGACCCAGAAAATGTCCCCCCGGGATTGATAAAATAAATATTTCCCGTCGGGCGAGATCGCCGCGCATATTTCCGAGCCGGGCGTATTGATCGTCTTGCCCAGATTCACGGCTTCGCTCCACGCGCCGTCCTTCATTCGAAAAGACACAAATAAATCCGAATCCTCCGGATTTTCCGATCTTTTTGAATCAAAGACCAGATAGCTTTCATCAGGGGAAATACACGGGTGCGCCCCGGGTACGGGAGAATTGACTCCTCCCCGTAACCGCTCCCCCGAGGAATAAGCGCCATTGACTCGGACAAACCGGCGGATCCCTTCCGAGGCGCTCCTGATATCGGTGGTATAAATCGTGCCCTCCCTTGACGTCGTCACATACATGCCGTTGACGCAATATTTAGGGTTTGCCCATCCCGAGGCCGTTTTTTCCATCTCCCATATGTTGACCATTTGGGCCTCCATGTCCTGGGGGCTGAGATTTTTATCGGCGACGAGGCCGGCGGGAGGAGGCGCCATCCTCGTGAAATAGATTTTCGAGCCGTCCGGGGAAATATGGGCCTCAAACCCTCCAACCGCTTTCAAAGCCGTCGCTTCCTCCGGCGGCGCCAAAACACCCTTGGCCCATCGGACCACCATCTGAATATCCTTATTTTTGATTCTCCGGGCAAAATAAAATTCCGTTCCGTCCGGAGAAATCGTATTGGAGAATTCGAAATATTCCTTCGTCGACACGATTCCCGGCAAAAACACTTCGGGATTTGCGCCGGGCGCCTTCTGGCCGAGATAAACCGCGAACGCTTCCGGCGAACCGGCTTGTCGGGGGAAGCTCGCGGTCGCCGCGATAAACAAACAGAAACCGATCATGAGGTGTTTATTCATTTTGACTCCTTATTTATTGCGGATTCCGGCCGGTTTGACATCCGGCTGGACGGCGTGGCCCGAAGTTTTCGTGATCCTTCGCGGTCGCGAGCCGTCGGCTTCGATCGCGTAGATTTCGTAACGGCCGTCACGGTTCGAGACGAAGACGATGGTCTTTCCATCGAAGGACCACTCCGGAGCGCCGTCCTCGGCGCCATTCCGCGTCAGCTGGTTGATTCGGCTCCCATCCGCATCCATGACGAATATTTCGGGATCGCCGTCCATGTTCGATTCGAACGCGATCCGGCTATTGTCGGGGGAATACTTGGGCCAAACCGTTTCCGCGCCCAGATGAGTCAGCGGTCTCGGGCGGGAACCGTCGGCGTCCATTTCGAAAATTTCACTGGCAGACCCGACCGGTGCAAAGAAGAGGATTTTATCGCCTCCCTTCGACCAACAAGGTCCGTTTCCCGGCCCTGCGCCCAGACGCCTCGGAAAGCCGCCGGCCGCCGGGACGGTCCAGATTTCCGAGCGATAGCCGTCCCCGGGATAGGTCCGGCTGAACGCGATCATCGTCCCCTTGGGAGACCAACGGGGAACGGCATCCCAGACGCTCGGAGTGTTCGTCAGACGCCGCACATCGCCGCCGTCCGCGCGCATAACGAACAGGGACCAGGTTTGATCGTTAAAATGGTTGTAAAACGCGATCCGGGAGCCGTCCGGCGACCAATCGGGCCCGCACGCCCGGCCGGACACACCGGTGATTTTCCTTTGCCCGCTCCCGTCCCCGTTCACCAGGAATATTTGATTCTCGTCCTTCGACGAAGTCACAGAATAGGCGATGACTCCCCCTCCCCTGCCGTCCAGGGGTACTTCTTGAAGCCGCCCGGGAATCGGATCGGACGGAGCGGACGGACTCTCGACGCTTTTCCCGGTCTGCGGGGCCGGCTCCGGCCGGCGGCCGGCAGGATAAGCGGGGAGGAATGCGGCAAATACCAAGACGAGGGCCGGAGCCCTGAGGCGCAGCCGTTCTGTTTTCATCGTCGGCCTCTCCGTATTTGAGTATTCATTGTATCAGCAAACCGGATTATTCATCCCTGCCGGCCGTTTTTCGGCCTTGGGTATCCGCGGGCTCTTTTCGCCGTTAAGGGACTGGGTATAAACCGCCGTGACTTCACCCGAAGTCCCGCGTTCGAAAAGGATTCTCATTTCCTTATTTCCTTCGATGACGAACGTATCCGGCCCTGAGGAGAACAGGCGGTTCTTGTCCCCGTTCGGCATGGCGGCGTAAAGCCATCCGTCCTCAAAGACAATTCGAGCCGGCCCGAAGGATCCTTCATAAGCCTTCAAGGCGGAAGGATCTATCGGCCGGGGTCGGGTCACGGCCGCCTGGTATTCCCAGAGGACTTTCAACCAGGTTTTCTTCGTTTCCTCCTTCGGATCGGTCCGGTCATGGAGATCTTTCAAAGCCAGTTCGTAGGCTTTATCCAAGGCGTCGGAAGCGGGACACTCCACATCCGGCGCAATCCCCACGGCTTCCCAGCTGGCTCCCGGGGCCGGAACGATCGGACGGCCGACGGAAACGGTCAATTCGAGGTTCAGTTCCTTGTTGAATATGCGATTTGCGATGTGGGCGGCGCCCGAGGTCTTTTCCCCGACGGCGACCGCCCGATTCAGGCTTTTTAAATTAAAAGTAAAAGCCTCGGCCGCGGAAGCCGTCCGTCGACTTGTGAGAATATAAAGCGCGGTATTGTTCAAGCGCGGGCCCGAGACATGAACGGATGTCCAAACCTGGCGGGTTTCGTCGTCCCTCCGGGTATAGAAATCGTTGAGATGCTGTTCCTTCTCAAAGAAGTAGCCGAGAATGAATTGACCCAGATTGCCGTAACCCCCGTTGTTGTTTCGGAGATCGATGATCAAGGCCTCGCAGTTCCCGAGGAAATTCATGGCCGCTACGGCCGTATCGCCGGCGTCGCGGACGTCGGCGAAGCCATCGAAGCGGAGGACCCCCACGTTGCCGTCGAGATGTTCGAGCTTTTTAAACTTGAAATTTTCGATCCGCCAATTCAGGAGCTGCAAGTTCCGACGGCGCCTTTCTTCGGCCTCATCCATGGCCTCCTCGTCGAGGGAAGGCCGGCGCGCGTACCGGACGAACATGTGTTTGTCTCGAGTGATTTCGACGAGATCTTTGGTCAATGCTTCGGCGAACACGGTGATGGGAGAAACGGCGTCGTACGTTCCAGCCTTGAATTTCTCCCGAAGAAAAGCCTCGGCCCGGACGGCGACATCGGGAAAAACGTAGAATTCACTCAATTCGCGGCAAATCCAATCGATGATCCTGCCCTTCGCCGCCAGGTCCAGCGAAGGAAGATCGGAAGGAGCGGGCGCCGGCGATCCGAAAAGAGCACCAGGTAATCCGGCAAGACAAAGAACCGCGGCCAAAAGGGCATTCGTGAGATTCTTGCCGCCCTCGGCTTTCAACCGTATTTTTTCCGTTTTCGTGACGATCATCATATTCTCCTTGAAAGGGATGGCGGCCTTTTTCCCGGGACGATCGGCCACACGCACCCGGTAATCTCCGCGCCTCATGATGGTAAGACGAATCAACGGGTCTTCCCGGGAATTGACGCGATCGCGCCGCCCACCGACCCGAAAAGCCCGATTTTCGACGGGAAACGGCCCTTCTCGGACATCCGGGGCTCATGCCGGGTACGCGCCGCTTCGGGACATCCATCGGGCCTTTCGCCGCCAAATCCGTCCCTTGGATAAAAAAATGAAGCCGGAGCTGTCGAAGTCCTGAGCCGTCCTATCCGAAAAGCGCCCGGACTGAATTTGGTCAAGGCCTGCCGGGATTCGGTCTCAGCCCTGGAATATCTTCAGACTAAGGAAATTCCCATTGGGGAAGGCTTCCGGGCCGATTTTCCTGGCCGCGTCCGATCCTTTGGGGATTGACGTTCGGCTTGGAGGACAACCGTAAAGGCTCGTCAGGCCTTGACGACGTTCTTCCGGGATTTCTTGACCGCGTTCCGGGTGTCGATCACCAGCCGGGCGTTTTTGGCGGCATAGCCGCTCATTTTTTCGTCTTCAACAATTCGATCAAACCCTTGCTCCCGATCTCGAGGGCGAGATCCATGGGGGATTTTCCATCGTTATTTTTTAGCGTCGGATCGGCGCCCGCGTTCAGGAGCAAGCGAATCAGGTCGAGGGGCGGCGGTCCCATTTGTTTGAACTGCAGGGACATCGCCAATCTGAGATGCAGGGCGGTATTGCCGTCCCGATCGCGGGAATTGACATCGGCTCCCTTCTGCAGCAGATAGCTCCAGTTTCCCGGGGAGGACGACAGGAAGGCGTTTTTCCCCGTCTCGTCGACGGCCTTCAGGTCGGCCCCCCGGTCGAGCAGATGCCCGATGGTCTCTTGATTGTTGTTCTTTTTGGCCGACAAAAGGAGAGGCGTTTGCCCGGCTTTATTTTTGACTTCCACGTCCCGCTGATACTGCAAAATCTCCCGGACCATCTCCGTTTGCCCGGACATGGCCGCCGTATGAAGAGCCGTATTCCCATCGCGATCCCGGACGTTTGGGTCCGCCTTTCGGTATAGCAGGGCGCCGGCCGACGGTCGGTTTCCGTAGTAAACGGCCAGGGCCAAGGGCGCGAGGCCGTCGTTGTTGACCTCCTGGAGATCGGCCGTCAAGGCCGCCAGGCGCTCAACGATTTTTTCATATCCGTACGTCGCAGCCAAATGCAGGGGCGTATTTCCACCTTCGTCCCTGGCGTGAAGGTTTGCGCCCTGAGCGATCAAGTACTCCGCGACCTCCAAGGCGCCGTGGCGGGATGCGGCGTGAAGAGGCGTTCTGAGGTACCGGTCGGTTTTTTCGAGTTGCGTCCGGTCGGAGGAGAGCAGCCGGCGGACGTCTTCCAGCCGGTCCTTTCCGGCCGCTTCAGCCAACTCCCCGGCAACGACGGACGCCAGTTGCGGGTTGATCCGGACGACGAATCCGTCCGTCGTTCCTCCGGCATATTTTTCGAAGGCCGAACCGGGGGTCATCGGAAAGTTCGCCGACGCCGTATAGCAGGCGATCACCAGGGTCCCGTCATTGTCCCTGACCATCCTGTTCCACCGTTCGTTTTTATCGCCTCCGATGAACGTCGAGGCCAGGATGACGGAAAGGTCCGGATCGATTCTCAGGACGAACGTATCGGCTCCCCCGTTCTGGGTCTCGTCGAAAGCGCCCGGAGTCGTCGGGAAATTCTTGGGACCGGCCCAACCCGACGCCCAAAGATCTCCTTCGGGACCCTGGACGAGATTCAGATCGCAGATGTCTCCCGCGGAAAACGGAGGATAGCTCCCCGGCAGCACCGTCGACGATTTCAATGCCGACAAATCACGATTGAACCGGGAGATGAAACCCTGGTCCGCCTGTTTGTCGTAGGTCCGGTAGGAGGCCCCGACCGTCGGAGCGGGCGATCCGTGTCCGCCGACATAAATATCGCCGTTCCGGTGCAACAAGAGACAATAAATCCACCCTTTTTCGAGGATGGTGGAAGCCGTGAGTTTCGACAGGTCCGGAGAAAATTTGGCGACGAATCCGTCCAGGTTGCCGCTGATGTTCCGGCTGAAGGCGTTCGGCGTCAACGGGAAGTCCCGGGAAACCGTAAATCCCGCCAGGACGATCTCGCAGGATGCGGGGTCGATCGCCAGGCCCCGTCCCAAGCTATCCCCCGCCCCGCCGCCGAGAAGCGTAGAGGCCAGAAGAGTCTCCAAGGACGGATCGAACTCCGCGATAAAGACATCCGAACCGCCGGCAAATTTCCCCTGGAAAGCTCCCGGCGTGGTCGGAAAATCGGCGGAGCCGGTAACCCCGGCGAAATAGATGCGGCCGGCCTTGTCCTGGACGATTTCGGGGCTGCGAAAATCGTCCTCTTTCCCGCTTCCGCCCAAAAACGTCGAGGCGACGATCGTCGTCAGTTTGTCATCCAGCTTGAGAAGAAAGGCGTCCCCCTCTCCGCCGTTGAATTTCGGATTGAAAGCCCGAGGCGTCGCGGGAAAATCCTTCGATCCCGTATATCCGGCCGCGTAGATATAGCCCCGGGGGTCGGCGAGAATCGAATATACGCATTCATCCTCGGCGCCCCCGATCCGGGCCGAAGCCAGAACGGACGTCAGGTCTTTGTTGAATTTCAGTATGAAAACGTCGCTTTTTCCCTTTTCTCCTGCCAGCGGAGCCTTTGCCGCGGGCGGAAAGTCCGGCGAGTTCGTATATCCCGCGACGAAAACATGGCCCTCCCCGTCGACGGCGACGGCCTCGCAGAATTCGGTCCCGCTTCCGCCGAAATACGAAGCGGCATAAGCGCGGGCCTGTTTCTGAATCGACGCCGGATCGGAGGGCGTCGCCTGCCGGGCCGGGAGGAGGGGCGTCGCTGCCAATATCAGGACGAGGCCGGCCGTTGCGATTCGGAATCGTGGATTCATTCGATCGTTCATTCGTCTCTCCTTTTCCAGACAGACTTCTCCATCCTTGTTCACGACATTTTTTATCCCGGGCCGACGGGCCGGCCCGGGATCAACGCGTACGGAGCGGATTCAGTTTTTTCGCGATTTGTCCTCCGGCGTCCGGATAAAGGACGGCCATCATTTCGTAACAAGCCCGGGCGCCCGTCGGATCCCCTTTTTCGAGCAGGCGATCTCCCGAGTCTTCGAGCCGCCGGGCCGAATCCGGAGACACAATCATGGCCAAGCGAAACACGGACCGGGCTTCTTCGAAGGAACCTTTATCCAGCAACAGACGGATGCCGAAGCCGACGATTCGATCGCTCGACAGCTTGATTTTTCCGTCGCGCAGCGATTGGAGAAACCTGGCGTACACGGAGGTCCAGCCGCCCCGGGCCAGGGCTTGTTCGAGGGCGGCGACCAGGTCCGATCCCTTTTCGAAGGTTCCGGCGGATCCATCGACTCGGGCCGACCGGCTCCATCGGCCGTCCTCCAGCCAAAAGCTGGAGACCGAAAGGGACCCCATCAGGAATATCGCGCCCGCGACAAGGGCGGAGCCGATCCGCCGCCGCCGCAAGCCAGAAAGCCGGCGCGGGCCGAGAATGGCCGTCAATCGGCCTTTCAATCCGTCCCGACCCGAAAGCGCCAGCTCCGGATAGGATTTCCGGTCGATCGGGCTCAACCGGGCGGCCATTTTCAGCAGCTGGGTCGCATACTCGGAAGGTTTGGCGCCGCGTTCGAGAACGGCGTCGTCGCAGGCGCGCTCCCGTTCGGCGCGCAATCGTCTCAAGCTCAGGAACACCGCCGGATGGAACCAGAACGCCACGGCCACCGGGCGGGCGAGGGCTTCGATCCAGGCGTCCCGCCTTCGGACGTGGGCCAGCTCATGTTCCAAGACCAAAGTCAGGGCCGGTTTCGACCACCGCTCCGCATCGCCGGGCAAGGAAATGACCGGATTCCGAAGGCCCCAGGTCCGGGCCGTGGTCAGGCCGGAACATAAGGAAAGCCGGACCGGACGGGTCAGGCCGATGCGGCTGATCGTTTCCGACAAGACCGCTTGAATGGAGGCCGCCGCCGGGACGGAGCGCCGCTCCCTTTTCCGAAACCTCTGCCGCGAGGCAAGCCAGAGGCCCAGGTTCCAGAAGACGCCGGCGATCCAGATCAACATCATGAGATTGGCCGCGCGGGACGCAGACGTGATCCTTTCGAGGCCGAGGTATTTTTTAGGGACGGCGGATCCGGAGGGGGCCGGAGAGTTCGCCGGATTCTTGATCAAGGACTCCAGCGGCGCGGTATCCGCCTTGAGGCGGAAACCGATGCTGTGGGGAACAAGCGATATGCGGACGACCGCGGGGGCAAAAGAAAAGACTCCGACGGCGATAAAACCCAGGACGGCTAAGGCCCAGATCCGCGCCCGGACCCCGGCGGCCTGGCGCTTGGACAACGCCGCAAGAAGGCACGCGGCCAGAAAGACGAGGGCGCATTTCAGCGAGATTTCAAAAAACCGGTTGATGATCTCCAGGGACACGACAGGGCCGAACCAACCGCCAATATTCGGACCGGTCACCGGCCTTCTCCCTTGGCTTTACGGATCAGGCCCATGATTTCGGCCAGATCCTCGGCATCTATGTTCACTTCCGCTTTTTTGAGAATCGCCATGACCGCCTGTTCCTCTTCGTCCCGATAGAACGTCTCCAGAACGCGGTCAAGCGTCGACGTCCGGGCCTTTTCCTTGGACAGGACCGGGGAATAAAAATACTGTCCCTTGACGCAATCGTGGATCAGGTATCCTTTGGTTTCCAGATTGTTCAACATTTTTCGAACCGCAGGATTGGAAACATCGTCGGGGAGTTCGGTCATCACCTGAACGGCCGTCGCCCGGCCCAGGCGATAAACGATGTCCATGATCTGCCGCTCCCGCGGATGAAGCTCATCCAACGATATTTTCTTCGCCGTTGACGTCTCCATTAGCCTACTCATCAATAGTGCCCATTCAATAATCGGATTAATTTCCTTTAATTATTTTTCCATTCCTTCGGTCTCAATTCTTCAATAATTTCTGTTGAAACCCAGTAGATATCTTTCTTATAACAGAAAAACATGTATTTATTGTCAGGCGATAGAGTTGGCAACATGATATCGGCGTTGACATTCAATTTTTCGCACAAATTTATGGGTTTGCCCCAGGTGCCATCTTTTCCCCTGAAACTCACATAAAGGATATCTTTGCAATCAAACAGAATATAACTCTCATCCTTCGAAATACATGAGTGAAAGGAAGGGAGTTGATCAACTTCCTTAACATCATGGCGATATCTTACTTTGTCTATTAGGGTAAGAGAATCATTAGTTAATTTGAAAATATCAAAATTGATATAAATCAGGCCTTCTTCGGTTGTTGTGGGAGCCATACCCATTCTCAAGTGAACAGGAGAATCCCATTTATTGCCGTTTCTTTTCATCATCCATACCTGTGTTGGTATGCGTCCCTCCTTATACCCTGGATAAGGTCTACTACTGCAAAAGAAAAAAATTTTCCCGTCATATGCAATGTGCGGTTCATAATTGATATGTTCTGTATTAAAAAATGCCGGTTGTGGGGCGCTCCACCCTTCTTTATTTTCTTTGCATTCCATCATAACCGGTTTATCGGCAAAACGGAAAAAATAATATTCTTTGCCATCGGTGGAGAACGTGCCGCTGAATTCGCGGGAATTGGGAGTTGAAACAATGCCCGGAGCAAATACTTCCGGAGTGATGCCGGGCGGTTTCTGACCAAGGTATGGACCGGTGAGCTTTGGGAAATCAGTTTGTCGGGCATTGGTCGTTAATGCTGTAAGAAGCAAGAAATTAAAAAGAATTATTTTTTTCATTTTAATTTCTCCATTTGAAATAGTGTTTACCCAATAACATGTTACTATAATAACATTTTCTTTTTCCGTTGTCAAGCTGAAATCACCAGGAAGCTGAGTTTCGTGAGAAATGCCAATAGGTCTTCGAATGGACGCGGCCATGCTTCGATCAGGGATCGAGCAGGTTGCCGCGACGAACCTTAAAAAAGAATCGAGGTCGTAATCCCCGTCAAGCCTTGACGACGTTCCGGCGGGGCTTCTTGACCGCGTTCCGGGTGTCGACCACCAGCCGGGCATTCTGAACGATGGATCGGTAGTCATAGCAGGTGTGGTCCGTGGCGATGATCACCGCGTCCGCCTTCCGCAGGCGCGCCGCCGTCAGCGGCACCGATTTCAGCTTCATCCCCGGGTATTCCCGGTGGCCTTCGGAAACCGGAACGTAGGGGTCGTTGTATTCGACTTTCACGCCCCTGGCCTGCAGAAGGCTGATGATCTTCAGCGACGGCGATTCGCGCTGGTCGTCGATATCCTTCTTGTAGGCAATCCCCAGAACCAGGATCCTGGCCCCCTTGAGCGGGGTTTTCTTCTCGGCCAGGGCTTCCATGGTCTTGTTGATGACGTAATACGGCATCTTGGTATTGATCTCGCCGGCCAGCTCGATGAACTTCGTCTGGTAATCGACTTCCCGGGCTTTCCAGGTCAGGTAGAACGGATCGATTGGAATGCAGTGCCCGCCCAACCCCGGGCCGGGATAGAAGGGCATGTAACCGAACGGCTTGGACGACGCCGCCCGGATCACTTCCCAGACGTCGATCCCCATCCTCTCGAAGATCATCTTCAGCTCGTTGACCAGGGCGATGTTCACGCAACGGAAGATATTTTCCAAGAGTTTGGCCGATTCGGCCGCCCGGGTCGACGAAACCGGGACCGTCCGGGCCACCACTTGGCTGTACAGCGCGTCGGCCAGCGCCAGGCAGTCGGGGGTCAGGCCGCCGACCACTTTCGGCGTGTTCTCGGCAGTATAGACGGGATCGCCGGGATTTTCACGCTCGGGCGAGAACGCCAGGAAGAAGTCCTTGCCGCCCTTCAATCCGCCCCGTTCCAGGATCGGCAGCATGTCTTCGTCGGTCGTTCCGGGGTAAGTCGTGCTCTCGAGGACCACCAGCTGCCCCTTGCGGAGATGCTTGGCGATCGTATCCGTCGTGTTGAGGACGTAGGACAGGTCCGGATTGCGGTGGGCGTCCAGCGGCGTCGGGACGCAGATGAGGATCGCGTCCATCTTGGCCAGCCGGGCGAAATCGGTCGTGGGCTCGAACTTCCTCTTGGCCATGTACGGCCGAAGGTCGGTCGCCGTGA
>Ga0316628_100001502_pt1 | contig 16508 bp, 36 predicted proteins | sample OWC_Aug_M2_C1_D5_FD_207648 | JGI IMG/M metagenome (GOLD analysis project Ga0316628, IMG submission 207648) | Wetland soil microbial communities from Old Woman Creek delta, Ohio, United States - OWC_Aug_M2_C1_D5_C | ecosystem: Environmental > Terrestrial > Soil > Wetlands | place: USA: Ohio... | reverse complement strand
ACCATCATCGTGGTTATCGTTGCGCTGATCGTCATACTGTGGCTTCTGAGCCGGATCGGCGTCCTGAATCTAAAGCTATAAGGAGACTGCTATGAAACGCTTACTTCCTGTCTTCGCGCCCTGGCTCATCTGCCTGGCGCTCCTGTTCGTTGTGGCTTTTGCTCCATTGGCGGAAGCCGCCCAGACCTGGCGGGATGTGCTCAAGGGTATCATCATGCTCATCGTCGCTGCCGCTGGCTCGCCTTTTACTCAGCTGATCAAAAACATGCTGAAGCTCGAAGGCCGTCAAGCACTCCTGCTTACAGGTGTTGTAGCTGGGCTGTTTGCACTCCTGGAAATGTGGCTGTCAGGCGTCCTGAAGTTTAGCGAAATAACCATTGACAACTTCCCATTCGCTTTTACCTCAGTCATGACTGTGGCTACCTTCTACTATGGTCTGCTCAAAGGAGCGGAGGGCTTCTTCGGTAAGAAAGCCCTTCTCAAAAAGCCAACATAGGGGGTATAATTCCTTTTACAAAGCAGACAGCGCCTCCCCGTTGCCCCCCCCAACGAGGAGGCTGCTGTTATTAAAAAGATGGACGCCCGGTGGGAGCGGGCGCCCTGGAGGATGCAATATGCCTGAGGAGCCTGCCTACAAGACATGTTGCATAACGGCATTATACCAGAAACTGTCAGGAATCAATTGAATGTTATAGCTCCAGCCTCTGCAAGATGGAATTAGCAACATTGTCTGCCTCGCTGACCAGCTGCAGGATATCCTCAAGATCCTTGGCTATCCCTACCAATTCTTCCTCCTGCTTTACAGTCTGCTGAACAGACGTAAACCCACCTGGCGGGCGTAGGGCAACCGTCAAGCGCCCCTCCAGCTTCTTCAGCAACTCAATATGCCCCGCAACAGCGTGCTTTACCCGCTCGATGCGGGTTGGCACCTGAGCTGGCCTTGATGGTGCAGACATCGATCCATAGCCTTCAGCTTGATTAGTCATTTCACTTCCTCCCGAAACTCGAAGGCCACCCGCAGGGTCTCTAAGGGCATGTCCGCCCACCGAGACGGGGAGCGGGTGGCCTCCTTGATATATTTATTGAAGCGCCAGCAGTGACCACAGTTCTTATCGGGTGCTAGATGCAGCTTAGCACGGATAATAGGGTCTCTAGGCTCGCGCCCATGTAGAGCGTTGCTCAACGTGCCAGCAGCTACACCCCTAAAGTCCGGAAGGAGAAGGATCTCTTTCCATTTCATCCGGCTTTTCAGGTAGATCAGGCGCGCCTGAAGCTGCTCGAATTTTAGATATGACACTCAGCGCCTCCTGCTCGGTCGGGTGTAGCTCACACACCTCCGCTTTATGACATGGCTGTGGCATAAGCTCTCCCCTTTTAGTCTTTCTAAAGTCCTTCCACCATCTGGTTTGTAGTCGCTCGTCTGTTTTTAGCTCCTCATAGCTCATCCAGCCAACCAGCTGGTATTGCGGAAACCTGCCTACCCAAAGTGCAAACAGCTCTGGGGGAAGGCGCTCATCTCTTTCCTTTACCTTATCTGCCAGCCAGCACTCCTCAATAGTATATGTGCTGTACTTATTATCAACGCGCTTCCCACTAGGCAGCACCACGTCATATAGAGGATATAAGCTATCATGGGGCCAGTAGACTTCGCCACCAATTAGCTTAACCAATGCCAGATCTGCGCCCACCTCAATAATATCTTCAGCAAGCAGCCTTTGCTCATAGTCAACCTGGCTTTCGTACCACTGGCGCGTCCGCCTACCAAAGTTAGTAGCCTTGGCCCCATCCCTCTGGCGGTTCTTCACACGCCAGTTTACTTCCAGAACAGCAGCAAGCCGCTCGTCTGAATTGAGTATTACCTTACGGTCCATTAGATTATGGCTCTCTATCTTCCTGTGCCCAGAACCCCCAATCTGGAACAATGTAATAATCAATGCCGCACAGCCTTTGAATGCTACCTGCAAACTTCCAGTGATGTTTTTCTAGTAAAGCGCCTAGCTTTTCAGCGATTGCTGGCAAGTATTTGTCTTTCATATACACTTTACCTCTGATCCCCACTCTGACGACCTCCTTGCATCCAATCCTTTGGCCAATACCGTGGTAGGTATCCACCTTATAAAGTGGATCCTGCTGCATCTCTCTTACTAACATCTTGAGATGCATCATCATGGTGTTGTATCTAGGATCACTTAGCTTATAGAGCATCTTCCGATCCAGGTTCCTTTTGTTGTACCAAGGGTGATCTTTGGGAGGCTTACGCGCCTTGGACGAGTCGTAAGGTCTAATCGGTAGCGACTCGTCTCTCGGTTTCTTCTTTGGCTTGACTTCATCAGGATGCCAAAGGCTGGTTACTGGCTTTCTTGGACTCACGGCTTATCCTTCCAGGAAGCCTCGAAACAGGCTTTTCTACATTTAGGTTATCTATATACCCTTAGCACTATAGCGCTCGTCTACGGGCTTTTCCTGGGTCTGAAAGAATTCTCGAAGCGCAGTAGAAGCCCATGCAACTGGCCGAAATGCCTCTCCGACATCTGTAAGTAGCCATCTCCATAGCGTTCCAGTATGTGGTAAGCCGCATCCGCCTCTACCAGAAGCTCAACCAGGGTGATCATGTCGGCAATCACCGGATCGTTGGCAACGGCTACGGTTATTCCATTCTCATCAGCGATCTGCCAACCCATGGTAAGAGGCGCCTGCAGAGGCCCGCCAGTTACCTGGTAGTAAGGCAAACCAGCTTCGCTCATCGCCCTAGCTGCCAGCTTCATCAGCTTTCTCCTTTCTCCTACGATCCACATACTCCCACTCACTATGGGTAATACTCTCGATAAAAGCCTCAACAGCTAAACGAGTAGCTGCGTGGCGGCCTGGACTCTCAACCCAGGGTCTGGCAAAGAAACGCGCTCTCCAACCTGCCTGGTCAGTCTTACCATTCACGCAGATGCGTACATACTGTAGCTTGAATATCTTGTCACAGATACCCAGCTCCTTGGCCAGCTCAATTGCCGACTCCAGATCGTAATCACTTGGGTGCCGGCTGTGCTGCATGGGCTTCTTCCCTCTTCTCATAGGGACACTCATCATTCCAGTGCCACTTCCCAACCTCCACACCGTGGAGGACGCCAACTTCTCCAACTGTCCCATGCTGGCTGCCGCTCTTGAATACCTGCAGGTCAACCGTCTGGGGGTTGCGCACCTCTACAATAACTGCCGGCATGCACTTGGGCGCTGCACTCAGCCCCGATGTGTAGTGTACTATCCGGCAGATCACAAGTCTGTGGTTTGGTTTCATGTCTCCCTCCGTAGGATATTCCTTGCCATTCACAATTTCAAATGCCTCTCTCAGGCACTTGTTGAAGTCCGCTGCCTCCCCTGAAGCTAGAAGCAACTCAAATAACGAGAGAGCGTAGTCGAGTATCTCACTCATCTTCGCCTCTCTGCCTTTGCACTATTTCCCCTGTGTCCTCCTGCGCGGCCTCTAGTCTTAGGTACTCAGCCCGTAATTCACCCTTTGAGAGGGCGGGTATCTCAGCCCAATAGCGGAAGAAGCTCCTGCCAGGTAGTGTGACGTAATGGCCGACGCGAGGGTCTGCGTCTTTGAGTTTAGCTTTGATGATGCCCTGCTCCATGAAGAGCTGGGTCATGGTACCATACTCACCACGGGAGAGTGGATTACCTGCCTGTCTTCCAGAGAGGTTGAAGTTCCACACATAGCCGCGGGCGATGACAGCCTTAGCCAGGGCGACCATACGCTCCCAGGGGATAGGCAGGTCAAAGCGCTGGTAGAACTGGGTGTCGACCTCCTGCTGCAGGTCTACCTTGACCACGATGGTATAGACTTCAGGCTCGGGGGCAGAGGGCAGCTTCTGTCTCAGCTGCTTGGTATTCTTCCACACCAGGACGAAGATGCTGGAGGCTCCGGCGAGTCCCAGGAAAGCACCGAAAAGAAAGAAAGCAAGTCTCTCATCCATAGCCATTTCTCACTTGTACATAGACGTATCTTCCACGAATGCGGTAGGGGTGGATGACAAACCCGTGGAAGTCAGTCACCACAGCCAGCAGGCAACCCCGTGTGCGGGGCATGGAGCAGGAGGTCCAGCTGAACTCAGTCAGATCCCGGTTCCAGCTCTCGAGGCTGATGGGCGCCCCACAGTAGGGACAGAAGCCGTAGCGTGGGGGCAAGCCCCAAAGCTCACTTGGCGCGTTTTTTGGTAGCAGCGGCAGGTTTCTTTCCAGGCTTTGGGGTGGCAGCTGGCTCAACAGGTAGGCTTTTAGCCGGCTGGCGCATTGAGATGACATAGTTTACGATCCACATATTGATGTGCGTCTCCGGGATAGCGGTCGGCCTGGGAGTATCTGCCTTGAGGCGCAAGAAGAAGACCGCGCCTTGCTTCTCGTATCTCCAGAGCAAGCCTTCCCGCTTGAGCAGGGCAAGTGCATCCGCCGTGCTCAGGATTGGGTTTTCCCCTTCCGGGATCTTCACCAGTTTCTTCAGTTCAGCCAGTTTGGCTTCAAGTTGTGCGTCCATAAAGTTCCTCCTTCAATTGTTTCTTGATCTCATCCATTTCCTCTGTGGTCAATGTTGGATGCCGACAGACTTCCAGAAAGGTTCCCAAAGCCGGGCGCATCCGCAGGGTATATCCACACAGGCACCTCCATATCACTATACCCAGGCTATCTGTGTCTATATACCACATCAAGTGATGGTGTTCCACAGCTCTCCTACAGGATGAGGTCTGCCAGCGTATGCACTGTGTCAGCCACTCCCAGTCCCAGGTAGACACCTGTCAGGAGCGCCAGGCTCAAGTCGCTGAACTTGGCAGTGAATAGGCCACTCAGGTAGGCTATGATGATGAAGGGCGCCAGTATCCACACGAAGCGGATCGCAGTGGAGATGAAGGGAGCATGGGTAAGGAAGCTCCGGTGCCCGCCGGCTGCCTTTGCCAGGACTGCGTAGACCCACCACCACAACAAGATCGGTGTGAGGATGATAGTCTTACGCCATAGCTTCTCTGCTTCTGTCTGGCGTGGCAAGTCCAGGTCGGGGTCGATGTAGCGCCCTAGCCAGTAGCCTACTGGAATGAACAGGCTCATGATCACGGACCCGAAGGTCTCGGGCAGGACATACTTATACAGCAGTCCTGCCGAGACGATGGGTAGTAGCCAGCACCTTCCGTGTATCTTGCGATGCGTCTTGCCGTCAGGCATGCTAGATCTGGACGATTGGTTCTAGTTCATCCAGAGCATACAGCGTCACCGGCACCTTTTCTGGATCAACCTTGGTGTGAGCAACGATCTTCTCGCCAGCTTCTTCCATGCTGTCGGCTTGCACCAGGTAGGTATCGGTTTCATCAGGGGCGTTGACAACGGGGTAGGTCAGAAAGGTCAGGTATGTAGTCATGGCATCCTCCTAGGGATTAGGGATTGTCGCGATACTTGAACTGTCCATCCGAGTATCGCTCATCGGGTGAGGGTTGCTCCGGTGCTGGCTCTTGCAGGAGCGCCTCGGGGTCTTTCGCCGGCGCCGCTTCGCTAGAACGGATCCGGAGAATTTTGGCTAGGTACAGCTCGACTTCCTCAGCTGGCAGGGTAACTTCATCTTCACCATATACCTTGATGGTAAACACGCCTGGGCCGGGCTGGCCATGCTTCTCAATATAGCCACCCTGAATAAAGAAAAGCAGAACAGTTTCAGGGCGCACTGACACGTTGATTGGCAAGCCCATCGCCGTTCGAAGCTGAGCCACCCGCTTCTCTGTCTGAGCTCCCGGATGGGGTGCTAACATCTTGGTCTTTGGACTCTTTTTCGGCATTGAGTTCCTCCACTACGCTTGTGTAAAGCCCGATAGCCTCTATGACTGCAGGCGATCGGAACAGGGCGGCAAGTGCCAGGAGCCAATGGAGCACCTGGTCATTGCCCTCCCATTTGAGAACGTGCTTGATAACCCGGCGTTGCCCTTCCTTCGTGGCCGCCTGGATATGGCACTTGCCTGGATGCACCAAACTGCAGTTATAGTCCGTCATGATGAGAGGCAGTAGCTCCCAATTGCTCCGGATGTCACCCCGTGTAAAGAAGTGCTCGTGCATATCTGGGCCACCGCGGATAACCCTGCCGCAGTAGGCACATTCTGGCAAAAAGCCGTAAGCCGAGAAGACCCGCCGCTTGCTAACCAGGCAGCTCTTCACAAAGTTCCGGCTGCTGGCTAACTCTTGCCTCTGCCTCTCGGAGAAGCCATCGTCCGTGTTCATTGATATCGTAACTCCCATTGGTCTTGAGCTGGTTGATCAGATAGCTGGCGATTGGGCTGGTCAGGTTCTTGGTAGACCTGACTTCCACACCCGTAACCATTTTGGCTGCATCCCCCACAAGCAGGCGCAACACGGCGATCCTCAACTTACGGTCATTCGGCCTGGAGAGACCCTGCTCCATCAGGTCTGCCAGTCTACGAATTTGCTTCTGGGTGATATAGATCAGGGCTGTGCAGTCATTCTGGACTGCCCATGAAATAGCGGCAAGCTCCGCATCGAAGTCACTAATCCCACTCACGTATTCCTCCTGTGTTCTTACATTTTGAAGATATCGGTCACATTGATAGGCAGCAGGCCATTGGCTTGCAGGTACTGCCTGCCGGCTGTAGTCACCTCTCTCGTCCGGGCGCCACGCGGTTTAGTCTGGACCACGTAGCCAACCTCCTCGAGATCTTCCATCAAGTGGTGCACCCAGCCGATGCTCTTGCCTATATCCACGCCGATCTCTTCAATTGACTTGTGCTCAAGAATTCCTTTGAGCACACCGATCTCATCTACGTCAAGTCTAGCCATGGGTGCTACCTCCTGAAAGGAATTTTACCTAGAGGGACGACTAATGTCAACCTTCCCTGTCGCCAGACCAGACATGATATCCATCATAGGTACCACCCGTTCCACACGTATGCCCAAGGCTTGTCCTGTGGCAAAAGCAGCTGGCATATTAGCAGCTACCACCACTGAAACATCTAGTGTCTCTAGCCCACTCTGGAAGATCAGCACATACAGGTGCATATTATCGCCCTCGGTGTAAGAGATCTCCATGCCAGGTAGAGACACCTTAGCCAACGTCATTTACTTTCTGCCTCCTTTCTTCTTGATTGCCTCCATTGCCTCCTTCAGCTCATCGTCGCTCATCCAGTCCATAGGGCTAATCTGGTTGACTTCTGGCTTGAAGAAGAATGGGTGAGTGACCGGCGCTTTTCCGAACTTCTGCTTGACGATGCGGATCAGCATGAGGAAGGTCGACACGCGTATGCCTTTGCCACCGATCACAATCAGCTTACCGTCTGCGTACTTGTGCTTAGGCAACCAAGTGCCCAGCATGATGTCTGAGCTGTCTTCGATGTTCGAGGTCTCACGCCCATCGTCCATTTCCGGCAAGCCGATGTCCCGCTCATGTACCTGCCTGCCCGTGGTAGATACCAGCATCACCGGACAGCCCAGCTCCAAGGCCATATCCTTAGCATCATCCACTGTAGAGATAAACCGCTCGCGCATCTCACCCCGATAACACTGCTGCCCAATGCGCTGCAGGTAGTCCAGGGTCACCAGGATAGGCTTGACCCCATGCTTGTCGCGTAAGATGAACAGGGCCTCCTTTATCTGTGGCAGGTTCAGCCTTGGGCGCCGCTCATCCTTGGATGAGGAGTGCCCAATCAACCACCAGGGGATTGTGGCTCGCTGCGAGCAGGCATCCTTCATCTTCTCGATATCGCCTGCCTTTAGCTGGCCAGTGAGCATATCCTCAACGGATAGGGCTGTCAGCTGGGCTGCGTCGTAGAGCCCCTGCTCCTCGATGGACTGCTCCCAGGTGCAGGTGACTACTGCCCGGGTGCGCTCGAGCCCCAGCATCTGGATACCCAGGGCATTGTTGCGCATGATGCGGTTAGCCAGGCTGGACTTACCATGCGAAGCGTAGCCCATGATAGTGACCAGCCAGCCACGTCGCATCGGGACCATGCGCCCTTTGCCATCCAGCCCACTGATGCCAGTCAGCAACCCATTGTTGGGATTGGCAACGTTCTCCATCACCAGCTTGAGGGTTGCTTCACCGATCTCAGATGGTGAGAAGATCGTCTTACTTAGATCAGTCGTGTTCTGAAACGATGACATCAGCCCCTCGCATGCCTTCGATGATCACATCCGCTTCCCGCTTGGCTTTCCAGTCTTTCATCTTCTCGGTGTTCAGGATCGCATTGAGCACGGCGCTGAAGATAATCTTCGTCCCATCTTTGTTCATCTCCTTTGCCCAGGTGTACTTCTCCATCACCCAGATGATGGGAATGTGCCCACGCTTGATGCCGTTGGCAATCTTCTTCCAGCGGGAACGCTCACTCTTGTCTCCAAAATACTTGCGGTTGCCGCAGATGCGCATGAAGCTGTGGCACAAGGCCGGCTCTGGCACACTGCTTACCAACTGCCAGGCTGGTCTTGCTCGGGTGCTATACAGCACTCTGCCGTCCTCGTCGACATCCTCATAGGTCAATTCCGAACCGTCGTTTGAGCTCATCCTTTACCTCCTGACTTAGCATCTTGAGAAGCTCCTTCTCTTCATCGCTCCAGTCAAAAGCAAAATGGTAGCCATCTGGTGTCTTTCGAACATCCTGGCTTGCATAGTGCGGCGCCTGGTATTGGACATAGGGATTGCGCGGGGGCGGTTGGCTTGGCCCCCAGTCTGCAGCTACCCACTTGCGCCAGTCACTCTCGAAAGTTGTTGCCTCTTGATGCGGCTGTCCTGTTCCCCACCTTGCATCCCAGTAGGGTATCCCGGCAGCCTCATCAATGGTCTCTGCGTCAAGAGCTTTCCATTCGCCAAACAGGGCCTCTTCATAGCCGGCTTGCGGCTCACCCCTCCAGCCACAACGTGTACAGACCAGGATATGGATATCCTGATGCCTGATCTCCATCCCTGGGAACTTACCGTTATGGCAGTTGGGGCAGATCATTTATCTCTCTCTGCACTCCACCCATGCCCAGCTCTTTGATGAAGTCCATGACTATACCTGGCAGGATAACTGTAGCATGGGCAATCTTGTAGTGGGTCTGTTTACCTATCAGTTCAGACTCCAGATAGCCAGCCTCTACAAGAATGTTGAGGTGGTAGCTGACAACGCTAGTCGATCCGGCGAAGCCAGCCTGGATAATCTCCCGGTGGGTAGGCATGCGGTGTTTGTCCTCGAAGAACATACCCATCCACACGTATAGCTTTTTCCTGTGAGGAGTTAATTCATTTCTTGTCATATTGACCTCCGGAATGTGATCAACATAGGCTCGGACCGGTCTGCATACCAGCGGACGCAGGTAGCTCCTTCCAGCAGCCCACAACAATAGGTGAGGGTCTCCCGAGCTTTCAAACGTGTTGCCCTAAAGGTGACATCATCCAACCTGCCGGCTCTGTGATCGGAGCCGACATATGTCCCACCCAAAGCATCTGCAATCCGTTCTATAACATAGTCAAACCTTCTAACCATAGCTTTCCTCCACACCGTGGAGGCCGGTGACCCGACTTGAACGGGCATCTTCCCGCTTAGAAGGCAGGCACTCTATCCACTTGAGCTACACCGGCATCCAGCCTAGTATATATGACGATCGTAGATCACTTGCAGCGCCTGGGTTACAGGGAAACCCGTTGCCTCGTCCACAGAGATGGTAAAGCTGCGCTTGCCAATGGTCTTGAAGGTATCATGCCTGTCTTTAGCAGATAGGATGCGATACCCCTTGTAGATTGTAGGCTGGGTCAAGCACTTGCGGGCGAAGTCCTCTTCAATGATGATATGCAAGCAGTAGTCAAACCAGCGCACGATCTGCTCTTCAATGGATCCCTGGACAGCGATACCTCGCCAGCCATTACGCTTGATGCCACCATCGATGTCGTAAATAGGCTCCTCGATCTTGGCATGGGCTACCCAGATAACAGGCACTGGGATCTTCTTAGTCTCGAACACCAGCAAGATGAAGTCATCCAACAGCTTCCCCCACATTTGGCGAGGCTCCCTGAAGCTGTAGGTGCCACCCTTGAGCAAGCTCATGTACTTATGCACCTGCTGAGCAGCATCCAGTGTGTCGATTACCACACCGCCAATTGGCATATCGTTCAGGAAGATGCGCCGATCATGATAGGGCAGGGCAGCCAGCTCTTGTACTTTCTTCTTGACCTGGGCTACCATATCGCCGCTTACATCAAAGCCGACACGCCGCTCCTTTGGGACAGCACTGCCAGCGCCACCCTCGGTATCTAGAAAGTAGGGATCAGGCCACAGGCTAGCCAGCCTGGTCTTACCCGCCCCCGGATCTCCCACGATGCACAGGGTTGGCTTCTCGTATACAGGCTCTAAAACTATAGGTTTGTCAGACATGCATTCCTCCTATCTCTGACTAGAACAGACGTTTGTTCTATTGTACTACCAGGGAGTTACCTGTCAAGGTACCAGACAGGCACTCGATTGATCATTGCTTCAATCTCATCCGGCATGACCAGGTTGCGCAGCTTGACCATCTTAGCTGCCATAGCCCCTTTCGGCGGACTGAAGAAATGATAGGGCTTAGGGATCTTTCCATCCACCCCGTTGTCATAAATATCCCAGAAGATCCTGGCAATGGCTGGAGTTGGCTCACGGATTGGCCTGATTGGGCGAGCGTCATATGCCTCGCACCACCACAGCACAACTCCGGTGAACGGCAGCTCCAGGATACGCCGAAACTTCTGGTTCATCAACGCATGGAACAGGTCTTTATACACAAACAGGCGAGAGCCCTTCAGCCGAGGCTTGACCCACTCCCCCGGCTGGTAAAACAGGGCCAGCTCATTTGAAATGACTGACCGCCAGACGATCTCCCGATCGCTAATCAGGGCATAGATCGCCTTCACATACATTTACACCTCCTTTAGAAATTGTCTAAGCTCCTGTAGCTCACTTGCATTGAGCTTACAGCTTGGAATGCCTGCTTGTATAGTACCATCAGGCCATCTAAACACATTGTAAATTGTCAGCTCGCCTCTGGAAATTACCACGGCATGGCAGTGTTCCCATGGTAATGGATCAGCCAACAACCTCAAGCTATTAGGTATCACAGGTTCCATCTTGACTCCTGTCTAGGACATATCAATCTTATTGACCAGCACCATTAGCTGGGTCGCACACTGGTTGTAAACTATAGACCGGCTGAGGTGGTCTCTGGCCTTTATCATTCCCTCAAGGTCATTTGCCTTGGCTTGATTAGCCTCGAGCGCCTCTGCAGTCTGCATATGTGCTGTAGCAGTAGCTCCCCAGTTTGTTACCAAGCTGAGAAGCATGATCTTCTCTGCATCTGTCATGGTTCCTCCGTACTTCTTTCTATGATACGTTGGTACTCTTCATCGCTTATCTCCACCCATAAATGGCCATCACCATCCGGAGCTGAACAACCAATCGGACCAAGGAAGCGATCCAGGTCTTCTAGGGTCTTTACAACGATGTCGGGATCCTGAACAGCGTGGCACCAGATACATTGGCGTTTCATACTCCACCTCCGAGTAATATCCCCGTGAGGAAGCAACAACCCCCAATTGCCACAAGCAGCATGGTGAGACCCCAGAAAAGGTGGAAGTAGCGACCCATATTCTCTGTGATTATCCTGTCAGCTGGGCTGTCTTTGCCAACGATGAACTCAATTCCGGCGCACACGATGGCCGCCAGTGTGGCATAGATCGCGATGAGAAACGCTCTCGTGCCCAGTGTTACCAAAACCTTACCCCAGTCAACTCCGAACATCCTCGGCCTCCACTTCGTTCCAGTTAGCAGGCTGATCGTAAACCTTGCGTCCACCTTCCAGGTGATAGTAAGGACGGATCGCCTGGACTGCTTTGCGCAGGCGAATGATCTCCTCCCAGCTCACAAATATCACTGGGAGGCCATTCACTTTACCCGTAGCACAGCGCGCTACGTCCTCCGCCGCATCCAACAGCTCTTGCTTCTTATCCACCCTTTACCTCCTTTCCTTCTTTCACTGGTCTCTCAATGGTAGTCAACGGCCCCAGTCCAGCACAGTCAGGATGCTTACAGTAGATCTCCAGCCGCGCAGAATGAAACCTAGTCTTAGGAATAAAACGGATCCCTAATGGATGACCCAGATGTTCCTCAAGAACAGAGTAGAGTATAGTCACCTCTCTAGCTCCTTTCTTTCAAAGCCCATGAAACCCATGCCGTCTACCCAGACACCCAGTGTGCAACGTCCCAGGCTCTCCACAGCGTGGAGCACGTCATCTTTAGAGAGACGTTTCGGGAATAGATCTCCAAACTTCTCCCTGACATCCTGCCAGGCTTGCCCCTGCTTCAGCATGTCATACATGATCGTGTGGATAAACAAGGATGTCTCCGGCCAGCCCATCGGGATCATGGGATATAGCAGCTTCCCATCTTTCAGCTGGACCTCTCGGATATGGGCTACTATCATTGGGTAATGCTCACCAGGTGAGTAAGCACCTGACTTAGCATCAACGATATGCTTGCAGTCATCGCCTGTCTTCTGCAGGCGGAAGATCCAGTTAGGGCAACTACACTTCCAGACCCCGCTCTCGTACTGCGTGACCCTGTAGGTCTTATCGGGGTGCGAGTCGGAGGGCACTTCCCACTGGTTGATCACAACCTGCTTAGCCATTACAGTCTCTTCCAAACCTGATCTAGGCCAGGCTCATACAGATCTAACAGGAAGCTATCGACGTGTTCCAACTGCTTGATCAGTTGATAATCAAGCCACTTGTACCGTCTCATAGGCTCCACAAACTTCTGAACCATCTCAACTGACCCTTCTTCGGCAGCTTTCCGGTCATGGGCTGTCCAGACTTGAATCTCGTCCCAGACATCCGGACCGTGAAGGACAACAATGATCATGCCGGCTTCCGATCCCACCAGGACAGGTGCGATATCTCTTTCACCTGCTCGTCGGTGAGCACCAGGTGCTCATCATCCCAGTCCATCCACTGCGCGTTGTTAGGGCTAAACTCTACCAACAGGCACAGCTGGCCAGCCAATGTCCGACGAGAGGTAACCTCTGCATCTATCAAACCTTGAGCAGTCTTCACCTTGATCTTTATATGAATCATTTGTGCCTCCTTGCATAGATATAGATAGCAACAGCTACGGTTGCTAACAGGAATGGCGCTGACAACCAGCAAGCGACGACCATGATCTCAGCTTCTGTCATTGTGCCTCCTCTTCTGAATGAGCCAGCGCCTCTTCCGTGATATACACAGACTTGGTAGTGCCGCTCTCCAGATCGATAAAAGTCTCCATTTTGCGCAGGTCTCCAGTCAGGAGCAAGCGCACCAGATAGTCACCCGCTTCAGCTGCGATGCGCGGGTTGATAGATAGCCCCTGGTCACTCTTGAGTGCCAGCTCTGCACAGGACAGCTTTGTCTCATCCTTCTTAGGAGACATAGGTGCATCCTCGAGTAAGCCCGGCCAGCGGTCAGCCGGCCACGGCAACCAGTTGCAATAGCCAGCCAGCACGAAGGGATTAGCTGGTCTCTTGCTCCCTGCTCCCAGGATGACCTGCCCATGGCTCTTACCATTGCCACAGTCTAGCCACCAAGTAGTGGGTGCATCGTTCCATTGCTGCTGGCACTTAGCGATAGATAGCCGGCCCGCAGCTTTGTCGACGCACCCAATCAGGATGCGCAAGCCGCCCCCATATCCACGCCAGCCATTGTCTTCGAACTCGGCTACTCTAGGGATGATATCTAGCCCCCAGGCCAGCCCCAGCCGGTTAGCCAGGGTTTCTGCTTTAGGGGCGCCAATCTCTGCCCAGCAGAAGTTCTGCCGGTAGATGTTCTTCTCCGCCACCTTGTCCGGATCCCAGAAGATAAGGCTCACTTCCCTGTGAAACCGGTCTACCAGCAACCGGGCGATGCGCACAATACTGAGCGCCAACCAGCTGCCAGTACCGCCGCACCCTATTAGGTGGATCTCGATAGATGGGGATGTCACGACGAACAAACGCTTTGCTTTGGCAAACTCGAAGTCTATGTCCATTGCACCTCCATGTATAGGGCTTGCTCGAAGCCCACATCCCGGACATAAGCCGGGAGCTCGTATACCCAGTTCGAACGGATCGTCCAGAAGTGGCCATACACACCCACACGGGTCAGGATCTCCGGCTGGGAGCTATTCACTTTCCCGATCACGGTGTAGATCCTGAAGCCAACCTCATCCATGTCATCTGTAGGCGAGAAGCCAGCGCCCATACTATTGTGCGAGTGCACCTCGATGAGCGCATCCCGCCCTACCATACTGAATGGGTTGCGTGGCTTGACACTTCCAGGCGTTGCGTCCTGCTCCGGGATGAGAAACTTCCAGCCGGTGGGCTTATAGATACCCCAGTACAGCCGCTCGATATCCTTGTGAAGGAACGCATCCTTGAACATCGCACTTATGTAACCCAGTGGGACGCGCCCATCCAGGACAAAGTAGCCAGTGAGGTGCTCTAGTCCCTTGAGGAGATAGGCAGCCTCAGCCACTATGAAGCTCACCTGCAGGTACTTTCTATGAGCGCGGATAAACACGCCTGGCGAGCCAACCAGATATTCATACATGAATGATCCCACCTCCGGTGGGGAGGTGTTATAAGGCACAAACTGATAGTTGATAGGTAGCATTAGCCTTCCTCCCTAAGCTTATCTGAGAACATGCCAGCCACAGTCTTGCTCAGCTGAAGCAGCTTACCCTGAGGGAAGCTGCGCGCTTTGCGCTGAGCCAGCACCTTCCAGTAAGGCAGGCAGCTTTCCTTAATTCCCCTGACCCTATCAGAAGCCAAGTGGCTGGTGAATACTGAACTGAAGAACAACTCCCAAGCCTTGCGTGCCTCGACGTGGCTCACCTTGGGCACCTGGGTATTGCCCCAGCAGATGTTGCCTCTCTCAAAGATATTCGGGAAAGGAGCCACACATAGCTGGCCTTTGGGCTTGAACACCTTGCCTTTGATCGCATATAGGTAGTAAGTGTCATTACTCCCCAGTAGGATGGTGGATGGCAACGGGACACGCAAGACCTCTACGCTGTTCCCAAACTGGAACGGCACATCCAGAATCCTAGGCGGCATGAAGAATACGAACCACTCCCCATGCTTGTCGGCGCCAAAGCGTCTGACGTTGGGGTCTATCCAGCCAGAGTCGACCTCCACACCGTGGAATGCAGCCATTGCATCATTGTGACGGATGAACTTCGAGGCAAACCCGCCGCCCTCTGTCCGATGGCGAAACAGGTAATGCCCCTGGTCAGTGAGAAAGTACAGGGCAGCCTGGTACTCAAATGTCTCAGGCTCCCTCGAGTTAACTATCTTTGTTTTCTTCACGTAATACTATTGCCTCCTGAAATAGTTTGACTTGGAGAGGGATCAGATCGGGGTTGTCCAGAACTGCCTGGACAGCTGCCTCATAGAGAGTGTGGATACGCTGGGCGCGCCGCCACTCCTTGAGCAGCCTGGGTATCGCCTCTGACTCATACAAGTCCTCGCCATAAGTCTGCTCATCATACAGGTTTAGATCCCAGAATAGATTGCCGGTGGTCCAGGTGTTGACTCTCCATAGCCAGATCAAGCGCTTCAGACCATGCGCCTTGAGTTTTTCGTAGAAGTCCTCAAGTGGTATCCACCAGCGCCCAGATGGGAACTCGGGTTTTCCATCCAGCTTCCAGCCAAAGTGGCTTATAAGACTTTCCCAACCCTCATCCCAGTCATGATCCATCAGCTGGATCAGCATGCCAGGACCTGCCCACTCAGACAGGTTGGATGGGTCTTCCACATCTTGGGAGAATGTGTCCCAGTCATACTGAGGGCCAATGGGTTCGATAGGAATTACAAACTGATGGGTCTCATCAGTCCGTTCTACTGCCATATCCGAAACGCTGAGGTGTCTCCGGAGGATGCTATAGATCTGATCCTCCGTCTCGTAGTCGCCCCACACGCTCTCGATAGGGAACGCCTTGCCTGCAAGGTCAGTTTTGTAGTCCTTGGGAAAGTAAGTCTTGATTGTGCGCATCCCCTCAAGGGGAACCAGCAAGCCATATAAGTGCTTGATGCACTCCCCTCCGTCCTGGGGTAGCTTGTCATTCAGATAGCTCAGGGCTTGCTTGAAGGTAACATCCATCTAAAACCCCCATGGCACAAATGGTGCAGGAAGGGAGGGGGCATCCCTGAGCCTACCCAGGGCAGCCTCCACCTGCTTCAGCTCCTTCTCGCCAAGCTCTATCGTATCCCGGATCTCCTTCTCCATGAGCAGGAGTTCCTCAGCAGTGAAGCTCCTGCCCTCTTCTCCCTTGAGCTTGAGATACAGCTCAATGGCCGGGTTCCGAGAGGCAGGAGCATTTATCAGGGCTTGTATCCTTTCATCCATCTTACCCCTTTGTCCCAAGCTGCTTGATCACCTGCACCATGAGCGTATCGCCCTCTTCCTTGCGTTCGAAGCGGGCATTGGCTGCCCCGGGGAAGAGCGGCGCCAGAGTGCGGCG
>Ga0316628_100001501_pt1 | contig 16511 bp, 16 predicted proteins | sample OWC_Aug_M2_C1_D5_FD_207648 | JGI IMG/M metagenome (GOLD analysis project Ga0316628, IMG submission 207648) | Wetland soil microbial communities from Old Woman Creek delta, Ohio, United States - OWC_Aug_M2_C1_D5_C | ecosystem: Environmental > Terrestrial > Soil > Wetlands | place: USA: Ohio... | reverse complement strand
TTTCTCTCGGACCGAGGACGGCAAGATCTACCAGCGCGCCTTTGGCGGCATGACGCGCAATTTCGGCGAGGCTCCGATCCAACGTACCTGCGCGGCGGCCGACCGGACCGGCCACGCCATGCTGCACACCATGTACGGCCAGAGCCTGGCGCACGAGACGGAGTTCTTCATCGAGTACTTCGCGCTCGACCTGATCATGGACGAGGGCGCCTGCCGCGGCGTCACCGCCTGGCGGCTGGACGACGGAACCCTCCACCGCTTCCAGGCGCAGCTCGTGATCCTGGCGACCGGCGGCTACGGGCGCGCCTACTTCTCCTGCACCTCCGCCCACACCTGCACGGGCGACGGCAACGGCATGGTGCTGCGCGCCGGCCTGCCGCTGCAGGACATGGAGTTCGTGCAGTTCCACCCCACGGGCATCTACGGCGCGGGCTGCCTGATCACCGAAGGGGCGCGGGGAGAGGGCGGTTACCTCACCAACTCCGAGGGCGAGCGGTTCATGGAGCGCTATGCGCCAAGCGTGAAGGACCTCGCCCCGCGCGACATGGTCTCGCGCGCCATGACCATCGAGATCCGCGAGGGACGCGGCGTCGGTCCGAAGAAGGACCACATCTTCCTGCACCTCGACCATCTGGACCCGAAGGTGCTGCACGAACGCCTTCCGGGGATCTCGGAGAGCGCGCGGATCTTCGCCGGCGTCGACGTCACCAAGGAGCCGATCCCGGTGCTCCCGACCGTCCACTACAACATGGGCGGAATCCCCACGAACTTCTATTCCGAGGTGGTCACCCGGAAGGGCCAGAACCCCGACGAGGTGGTGCCGGGCCTGATGGCGGTGGGCGAGGCGGCCTGCGTCTCCGTGCACGGGGCGAACCGGCTGGGCTCGAACTCGCTGATCGACCTCGTGGTGTTCGGCCGCTCGGCGGCCCTGCGCGCGGCCGAGACGGTCAAGGCCGGCGAGTCGCAGCCCGAGCTGAAGCCCGCCATGACCGATTCGCACCTGGCGCGCTTCGACCGCTTCCGCAACGCCTCGGGCGCAACGCCCACCGCCGCGCTTCGCCTCGAGATGCAGCAGGCCATGCAGGAGGACGCCGCCGTCTTCCGCACGGGCGAGAGCCTGAAGTCCGGCGTCCGGCGCCTGCAGGCGGTGCACGAGAAGCGCGTCGACCTCCGCGTCTCCGACCGCGGGCTCGTGTGGAACACCGACCTCATGGAGACGCTCGAGCTCGACAACCTGATCGGCCAGGCGACGGTCACCGTGAACGGCGCGCTGAACCGGACCGAGAGCCGGGGCGCGCACGCCCGCGAGGACTACCCCGAGCGCGACGACAAGGGCTGGATGAAGCACACGCTGGCCTGGTTCGACGACGCGACCGGCAAGGTGAAGCTCGACGACCGGCCGGTGCACGCCTTCACCATGACCAACGATGTCGCCTACGTCCCGCCGAAGGCGCGGGTGTACTGAGCGGAAGGACACCCGATGGTTCAGCTCACGCTTCCCAGGAACTCCAAGGTCCAGAAGGGCCGGCATCATCCCGCGCCGGAAGGGGCCAAGCGGACCAAGACCTTCCGTGTCTATCGCTACGACCCGGAAGAGCCGGGCAATCCGCGCTGGGACACCTACGAGGTGGACGTCGACGCCTGCGGGCCAATGGTCCTCGACGTGCTCCTCCACATCAAGAACACCATGGATGCGACGCTGGCGTTCCGGCGCTCGTGCCGCGAGGGCGTCTGCGGCTCCTGCGCCATGAACATCGGCGGGCGCAACACGCTGGCCTGCACCCATGGCTGGGAGGATGTCCCGGGCCGCGACGTCCAGGTGAGCCCCCTGCCGCACATGCCGGTGGTCAAGGACCTGGTCCCTGACCTGACGCTGTTCTACGCCCAGTACGCCTCGATCGAGCCCTGGCTGCATACAGACACGCCGGAGCCCCAGAAGGAGTGGATCCAGTCGCCGGAGGACCGCGCCAAGCTGGACGGGCTCTACGAGTGCATCCTTTGCGCCTGCTGCACGACCGCCTGCCCGAGCTACTGGTGGAACGGCGAGAAGTATCTGGGCCCCGCGGCCCTCCTGCACGCCTACAGATGGCTGATCGATACCCGCGACGAGGCCACGGGCGATCGGCTGGACGCGCTCGAGGATCCGTTCAAGCTCTACCGCTGCCACACGATCATGAACTGCGCCCAGGTCTGTCCGAAAGGCCTCAATCCGGCGAAGGCCATCGCCGAGGTCAAGAAGATGCTTGTGGAGCGGGTGGTCTAGAGGCGAGCTCCGCCCCGGAATCAGTTTCGCGCCGGCCGGAATAGCGCCTCGAGGCCGGCGATCACGTCGCCGATCAGCTCAGGCCGGCTGGGCGTGCTCGCGGCGAGCGACGCGGCCCCGTGGGCGGCCGCCCAGACGGCGGCAGTGATCTGCTCCAGAGGGGCGCTGTCGCGGTTCTGGGCGGCGGCGACCTCGCCCACGATTCGCCGAAGGTCGGCGAGCGCGGTCTCCCGCGCCTCGGCCACGCCCGGCAGCGCCGCGATCTCCGGGTCGAACATCACCCCGAACAGCGCCGGCTCGCGCCGCGCGAACCGGAAGTAGCCCGTGGCCCAGGCGCGCAGCCGGGCGCCCTCGGCCGCCTCGCGATCGGCCCGCGCGAGCTCACGCCTCATCTCGAGGAATCCGCCCGACGCGAGCTCGCCCAGCAGCGCCCGCTTGCTCTCGTAGTGATGGTACATAGAGCCCGCGGTGATGCCGGCGCGGGCGGCGAGCGCGCGCAGGTTCAGCTGCTTGAGACCGCCCTCATCGAGCATCTCCCGCGCCTCGCGGAGCAGGCGGCCGGGCAGGTCGCCCACGTGGTATCGGCGTCGCTCGGACATCGCGGTCCGAGCTTAGGCCTAATTGCGGCGCGGGATCACCACCGGCAGCGTCTCGTAGCCCTTGACGAACACCGAATGGGTGCGGGTGGGCTCATGCGCCAGGATCACCTCCGGGAAGCGCTTGAGGATCTCCTCCCAGATAATGGTGAGCTGCAGCTCGGCCAGGCGGTTCCCGACGCAGCGGTGGATGCCGAAGCCGAACGAGAGGTGTGTGCGCGGCCGCTCACGGTCGATGATGTAGCCGTACGGATTGGCGATGATGTCGTCGTCGCGGTTGCCGGACACGTACCACATCACCACCCGGTCGCCGGCCCGGATGGTCTTGCCGCCGACCTCGTGATCGGAGAGCGCCGTGCGCGCCATGTGGGCGAGCGGCGTCTGCCAGCGGATGGTCTCGGAGACCATGGAGGGGACGAGGTCGGGGTTCTCCCGCAGCTTGCGGTACTGCTCCGGGTGCTTGTTCAGCGCGTAGACAGAGCCCGAGATCGTGTTCCGGGTGGTGTCGTTGCCGCCGATGATCAGCAGCACGACGTTGCTGTGGTAGTCGGTGAGGCCGAGGTTCCGGGTGTCCGGCCCGTGGGCCAGCATCGACACCAGGTCGAACTTCGGCGGGGCATTCACCCGCTCGTTCCAGAGCTCCGTGAAGCGCGCGAAGCAGGCGTCGGCCTCCTCCCGCTTGTGCTCCCAGCTCTTCGCGGGGCCATGGCCGGGCGCGTTCGTGAACATGTCCGACCAGTGGGTCAGCTGCCGCCTGTCCTCCTGCGGATAGTCGAACAGCGTGGCGAGCGTCATGGCCGTCAGCTCTTTCGAGACGAGGTCCACCCAGTCGAACTCCTCGCCGATCGGCAGTCCGTCCAGGATGACTCCCGCGCGCTCGCGGATCAGCGGCGCCATCGCCTGCAGGTTCGCCGGCGCGACGGCCGGGCTCACCGTCTTGCGCTGCACGTCGTGCCCCGGCGGGTCCATGGAGATGAAGCTCTGGCCGCGCGGTCGCTTCTCCTGCTCGGCCTTGGCTTCAAGCGTCTGCAGGACGATGCCGTCGGCCGAGGAGAACACCTGGTGATTGGTGTCGACGGCCATGATGTCGTTGTACTTCGCGATCGACCAGTACGGCCCGTAGTCGCTTTCGGGCGTGTAGTGGACCGGGTCCTCCGTCCGCAGCCGGTCGAAGATCGCCCAGAAGGCGTCGCCCGCGAACAGGTCGGGCTGCGCCGGATTCAGCGCCTCGAGCGGGATGTTCCAGGCTTCGGCGGCCGCCGCCTGCTTGAAATCCACCGATCCGTCGTCCATGGACCGCCTCCGTGACTGGTCAGGCCCGCGCTCGCCCGGGGGTCTTGATCGCGGCAAGGGGATGGGGCCTATCCAAACGCCGTTCTGCAAGTGCTATTGCGCGACGCGGCGTCGCCTGAGGCAAGCTCCATAAGTTGACGGGGGTGTCATTTTTGGGCATCGGGAAGCCATGACCGACGCGGCCGCACATGTGGTGATCCTCGGGGCGGGCCACGCCGGAGGGACCTGCGCGGCGCTGCTGCGCCAGTATGGGCATGCCGGTCCGATCACCATGGTCGGCGAGGAGCCGATCCCGCCCTATCAGCGGCCGCCGCTCTCCAAGGCCTGGTTGAAAGGCGAGGCCGACGCCGACTCGCTGGCGCTGAAGCCGCTGGAATTCTACGCCGAGCAGAAGATCGACTTCCGTCCGAACACGACGGCGGTGAAGCTCGACCGCGCGGCCAGGACGGTCGGGCTCTCCGACGGCTCGAGCGTGACCTATGACGTCCTGGTCCTGGCGACCGGCGCGCGGCCGATCGCGCTCCCCATCCCGGGCGCCGACCTCGAAGGGGTGATGTTCCTGCGGACCGCCGCCGACGCCGAGCAGCTCAAGGCCACCGTCGGGCCGGGAAAGCGGCTGGCCGTGGTGGGCGGCGGCTACATCGGCCTCGAGGTCGCCGCCTCCGGCCGGGCGCTGGGCGCCGACGTCGTCGTGCTGGAGAAGGAAGAGCGTCTGCTCGCCCGGGTCGCCAACCCGACGCTCTCGGCCTTCTTCAAGGCCTATCACGAGGCCCACGGCGTCGGCTTCGAGCTGGGCTGCAGCGTCACGGGCTTCGAGGGCCGGGACGGCAAGGTCACCGGCGTCAGGCTCGCCGACGGCCGCGTGGTGGATTGCGACGCAGTGGTGGTGGGCGTGGGCGCCCATCCCAACCAGGAGATCGCCCAGGCGGCGGGGCTGGAATGCGCCCGCGGCGTGGTGGTCGACCTGGAGGCGCGCACCTCCGATCCCGCGATCTTCGCCATCGGCGACGTCACCTACCGGCCGATGCCGCTCTACGACCGCATGTTCCGCCCCGAGAGCGTGCCCTCGGCGCTGGAGCAGGCCAAGCAGGCCGCCTGCGCCATCACCGGCCGTCCCGCGCCGCCGCCCGAGGTTCCCTGGAACTGGTCGGACCAGTACGACATCAAGCTGCAGATCGCGGGTCTGCCCTTCGACGCCGACGAGGTGGTCGTGCGCGGCGATCCCGCGACCGCCAAGTTCGCCGTCTTCCACCTGAAGGGCGACCGGCTGCAATCCGTGGAGGCGATCAACGCCCCGCCGGAGTTCATGATGGGCAAGCAGCTCATCGGCGCCCGCAAACCCGTCGACAAGGCGAGACTTGCCGATCCATCCGTTTCCATGAAAGAGGTCGCCGCCTAACCGGCGCTTGAGAACACCATGGCCAAGATCACCTACATTGAGCACGACGGGACCGAGCACGTCGTCGACGTCAAGACTGGCCTGTCGGTCATGGAAGGCGCCGTGAAGAACAACATACCCGGCATCGACGCCGACTGCGGCGGCGCCTGCGCCTGCGCGACCTGCCACGTCTATGTGGACCCGACGTGGCTCGCCAACACCGGCGAAAAGTCGGCGATGGAGGAGTCCATGCTCGACTTCGCCGAGGGCGTCGAGGACAACAGCCGCCTCTCGTGCCAGATTAAGGTCTCCGACGAGCTCGACGGCCTCGTCGTGCGCATGCCGGAAAGCCAGCACTAGGGATCGCCAAGCCCCACGACCGGCGTCCGATGACGGCTCGGCCAAAGCGCCGCGCCGTGGCATGATGGTGCGCCGGCGAGTCCCGCTTGGGGGTGGCGTGAACGAAGCGGCCAACCTTCGGAAGCTGACCACGATCGTGGCGGTGGACGTTGTCGGCTTCTCGACCCGCGCCGAAGCCGACGAAACGGCGGCCGTGGTCGAGGTGACCTCGCTTGGACAGGAGGTCGACCGCGCCGCCCGCGACTTCGAAGGCCGGGTGTTCAGCCGGGCCGGCGACGGGTTCATGCTCGAGTTCCCCACCGTCATGGGCGCGGTCGACGCGGCGCTGACCCTGGCGGCGCGATCCGCGACGCCGATTCGGATCGGGGTGCATCTCGGGGAGGTGACCGCGGTGGCCGGAGGCGATCTCCTGGGCCACGGCGTCAATGTCGCCTCGCGGCTTCAGGCGATGGCCGCCCCGCGCGGCGTGATCGTCTCCAACAGCGTCTGCGAGGCGCTGCGCCCTCCCCAGGCGACGCTGTTCCGGAAGCAGGGCGCGCGATGGCCGCCATGGCTGTCCGGATCGTGGGCGTCGAGACCTGGCTGGAGCTGAAGGACGTGTGGGGCCTTCCCGAGGCGGCGATCACGGCCGCCACCGGACGGGCCCTCGACGCCCTGCTCGCCGACCTCGCCCGAAACCGCCGAGAAACGGAGATTTGACGTATGGACGGTGACTTCCTGCCGCCCGCCCCGGTGCGGGCCATGCAGATCGTGCAGGGCGCCATGGCCGGAAAGCTCGTGGCGACCCTGACCGAGGCCGGTGTGCCGGATATCCTGGCTGAGGCCCCGCAATCCGCCGCCGAGATCGCTCGCCGGGCCGGGCTCGACGCCGACGCCACAGCCCGCGCGCTCCGCGCGGCCGCTACGCTCGGGGTGTTCGCGCCGACCGGCGACGGCCGTTGGCGCAATGGCGAGGTGGGCGAGGCGCTGCGCTCCGACCTGCCCGGATCGGTCCGCGACTACGTCGTCTACGCCCTGCACGACGGCAACTGGCGCGCCTGGCAGGAGATGCGCCGCACGCTGCGCACCGGCCGGCCCTCGTTCCCCGAGGCGAACGGCGGCCTCGCCTTCTGGGCCTATCTCGACGCCGACGAGGCGGTGGCCGAGGCCTTCCACCGCGGCATGGCGGCGGCCACGGCGGCGAGCCTGTCTGCGCTCCCGGCGGCCCTCGGGCTGGACCGCTTCAGCCGCATCGTCGACGTGGGCGGCGGATCGGGCGTCGTCCTGGCCGCGCTGCTGGAGGCTCAACCCACCCTCCATGGGGTGCTCTACGACCGTCCGGAAGCGATCGCGGCGGCCCGCGCGCGCTTCGCCGATCACGGCCTCCTCGAGCGGGTGACGCTGGAGGCGGGCGACCTCTTCGAGCGGGTCCCCGCCGGCGCCGACGCCTATGTCCTGAAGAACATCCTGCACGACCATGACGCACGAGGCTGCAACCGCATTCTCGAGGTCCTGCGCGAGGCCATGGCGCCAGCGGCGCGGCTGTTCGTGGTCGAGGCGGTGCTGCCCGAGGGCGCGCAGCCGCACCCCGCCGTCTGGCGCGACATCCACATGATGGTGGCCTTGGGCGGCCGCGAACGGACCGAGGCCGAGTGGCGTGGTCAGCTCGCCGCCCACGGCTTCGCGATCGAGCGCATCGGGCCCATGCCGGGCCCTGACGCGGTCATCGAGGTCCGCCGGGCCGACTAGAGCTGAAGCTCCGGCTGGGCGGCGACGGCCTGGGCCTCCTCGGGAAGGTGGCACGTGAAGGTGGCCCCCGCCCCGGGCTCGCTTTCCAGCGCGACCCAGCCGCCGTGCAGCTCTGTGAGCGCCTTGACCAGGGCGAGGCCCAGGCCCGGGCCGCCACGCTCGCGTCCGATGAAGCGGTCGAAGATGTGCGCCTGCACGTGGAAGGGGATGCCCCGCCCGGTGTCCGAGACGGTGAGCTGGATCTCGCCCAGCGCCTTGCGGACCCCCACCGTGACGACGCCGTCCGGAGGCGTCTGGGCCACCGCGTTCTCCACGAGGTGATCGAGGATCTGGGCCAGCCGCCGGGCGTCGCCCCGGATGATGCCGACGTCCCCGCTGGCCTCGATCTTCAGCTGTACGCGCGCCTGGGCCGCAGCGGTCGTCCAGCGCTCCTGGCCGGCGTCGAGCAGTTGGCCCACGCGAACCTCCTCCATGTCGAGCGACATTTCGCCCGCGTCGATCTGGGCCATGTCGAGGACATCGTCGATGGAGCGCGCGAGCTGGGTCGCGGCCGCCTTCACCGCCGCCGCGTGCTGCCGGCCGCGGTCGGAAAGGATGTCGCCGGAGCGTTCGAGAAGCTCCGAATAGCCGATGATGGTCGTCAGTGGCGTGCGCAACTCGTAGGAGACGTTGCCCACGAAGTCGCGCTTCAGCCGCTCGGCCTCGGCGAGCGCCGCCTCGCGGGCCGCCAGCGCGCTCTCCAGCTTGCGAGCGTCGGTGACGTCGGTGAAGGCGATCAGCGTCGCCCCGTCCGGCAGCGGCCGCGACTGAAAGGCGACGATGCGCGAGTCGGCCGTCTTGATTTCGCCGGCCATCGGCGCGCGGGCGGAGGGATCGGGATCGGCGACGCGGCCTTTCAGCTCCCGCCAGAAGGCCCGGTCGTGCAGCTTGGGCACGCACAGCTCCACCACGCCTTCGAAGTCGCCGGCCGCCTCGAGCTGGGCGGGCTCGATGTGCCAGAACGCCGCGAAGGCGTCGTTGTACAGCCGCAGCCGTCCGTCCGAGCCGAACACGGCGACGGCGTCCGAGAGCTTGTCGAGCGTCGCCTGCTGCACCTCGATCAGCGCATTGTACTGCGCCTTGAGCCTCAGCTCGCCGGTGATGTCCGAGAACAGCAGCAGGAGCCCGCCCATCGGGTGCGGCTGGCGGACCACCTTGAGGGTCCGGCCGTCGGGAAGGCTCCACAGGTCGTCCGGCGCCGGGCCGAGCTGCTCGTAGCGGGCGAGCTCGCCGGCCTTCCACTTGGCGTAGTCGGCCGTCTCCGGCAGGCGGCGGCGCTGGCGCAGGCGGTCGAGCACTTCGCCGTGGGTGGGCCGGTCGGCGAGCCAGGCGGGCTCCAGGCCCCACAGCTCGGCGAAGGCGGCGTTGTGGAACATCAGCCGCTTGCCCTCGCCGAAGATCGCGACCGCTTCGCCGATGTGGTTCAGCGTCTCGTCGTGCGCCTCGACGTTGCGCTTCAGCGTCTCGCGCGTCTCCTCGAGCTCGGTGACGTCGTCGGTCCAGACGCCCACGCCGCCGCCTTCGAGCGGCTGGGCGGTGACGCGGAAGGCGCGGCGGCGTCCGCCGACCGTGGACCAGCGCACCGCCTCGCGGACGTGGGCGAGGTTCGCGGCCTCGCTGGCGAGCGCGTCGGCGCCGCGGTCGAAGGCGAGTCCGCGGGCTGCGGCGTCGTCGAGGTCGCGGGCGTCGACCGCCTTCAGCCAGGCGGCGTTGACCCAGATCGGCGAGCCGTCTGCGGCGGCGATCCACGCCGGCCAGGCCCGGGCGTCCAGGAAGGCGGCGAAGCGCGGCGCGGTCGGCAGGCCCGCATCCTCGCCCATCGCGGCCGAAAGTCTGAGCCAGGCCAGCGCGCCGGTCGCGCGGCCCTCGACGGCCACGAGCCCGGCTTCGCCCCGCACCTCGAAGGCGCAGGCCTCGCCGCGCTCGAACAGCGCCCGCAGTCGCCGCGCGTGGTCGGGATCGGCGCGCATCAGCGCATTGACGACCGCCTGGGGCTCGGCTGGCTCGACCTCCAGCACCCGGGCGCAGACGGACAGGGAGTCCTCGCCCGACGCCAGCATGGCGCGGCCGTCCTCGATGGCGAGCAGCGCGGAATCGAAAGCCTCCGCCGAGGCCTGGGCGGCGTCGGCGCGGCCCTCGAGCTCGGCGATCCGGCCGCGGAGCTCGGCGATGCGGCCCTGGGCGAAGCGGCGCTGCGCGAGCGCCCAGAGAACCGCGCAGATCGCCAGCGACACTGCGCCTGCCGCGGCCGCCAGGATCAGTTCGTAGGCGCCCATCCCTGCTCCGGCGAATCACCTCTCCGGAGCTTAGGCCCACTCCGTCCCTGCCGCATACGCGGCGCATTTTCGCTATAAGGGCCGATCGAGAGCATGTTGGCGGCGATGACGATCCTCTATCCGGTGGCGGCGAACGCCGAGCAGGCGCTGTCCCGCCCGCTTGGCCGCGCGGCGCGCGAGCGGGAGGCGCGCACGCTCGCCGGCGAGGCGGTCGCCTTCGCGAGCGAGCCCGTCGGCCCGGCCTTCCCGACGCGCGAGGCGGCGCTCGCGGCCTACCGCGAACGGGTCGAGGCGGCCGCGCCGGACGACCGCTACTGCCAGCTCGTCGAACGGATCGCCGCGGAGCCGGGCGCGCCCGCGCGGCTGGCGCCGGTGAAGCCGACCTTCCAGGACGGGCGGCGGTGGCCGGCCCCGCCTTCCAGTCCACCGCGGACGGTTTGGCGCCTGATGGTTTCCTATTGGCGCCTGGCGAGCGCGCCGGCGGCGGACGCCCCGCAGGCGCGGGTGGCGCGGCGGGGCGGGGCCGAGCTGGACGCCGAGACGCTGAAGGCCATGGCCCGCGCCCCGCTCCGGCCGGTCAAGCCGCAGCAGCCGCTGGACATCGGCCTGTTCGAGACGCGGCTTCCCGAGGCGCCGCACATCGTCGTTCCCGATGACTGAGCGGTCAGGCTTCGGCCGTGCGCCGTCGCTCGACGACATTGCGGCCCTGGCGCAGGCCGCCTTCGACGCCCTTCCCGAACCGTTCCGGCGCATGACCGGCGAGGTGCTCTTCCGCGTGGAGGACTTCGCCCCGGACGAGGTCTTGGGGCAGCTCGGGATCGAGGATCCGTTCGAGCTCACGGGCCTGTACCAGGGCCTGGACCTCACGCATCGTTCGATCTTCGACCCGCAGCCGCAGTCCTCCATCGTCCATCTGTACCGGCAGCCGATCCTGGACGAGTGGATCGCTCACGGGGAGATCACGCTGGGGGAGCTGGTCACGCACGTCCTGGTGCATGAGATCGGCCACCACTTCGGCCTCTCCGACGAGGGCATCGAGGCCATCGAGGCGAGCGGGGGCTAGGCCAGCCGGTTTCGCATTCCGGGACTGCCCCAGGGCAAGGTGGTGGTGGCGATCATGCCGGTCAGGGTCTCAGGATTTTGATGGTAGCCGGCGCAGGCCACTTTCAAGCCGAGTTGCGAGCCGACCGCCGCCAAGGTGTCCGGGCAGAAGTAATAGTCGACGACGCGGGCCACCCGGCCATCGGCCTCCTCGAGGCGGAGCAGGTCGGTGAGGGTAGGCCCGCCCGCCTCGTCCGATAGGCACAGCACCACCCGTTCGCCGAAGACGACCTCCGGGGCGAGGCGGGTCGCGTGGTCCTGCACGCTGATATCCACCCAGCCGCCGCGCCGGCCGCGTCCGCCGCCCACGCCCGGGACCTGGATGTCGCAACTTTCCGTCAGCACGGCGGCGACCGTTGCGGCGTCGTGCGTCGCGAAGGCGGCGACGAAGCGGTCCACCAGCTCGGCCGAGGGGCCGGCGCCGGTCACGCCGGGCGCGGCCTGCAGCGCCTCGCGCCCCCGACGGAGCGCCGCTTTCACGCCGCCGACCGTCGTCCGGAGCTGATCGGCGATCTCCTCCAGACTGAAGCCGAACACATCCTTCAGGATCACGGCCGCCCGAGCTTGCGGCGATGCCGCCATCAGCGCCTCTCCGGCCATCCTGATCTCGTCGGCCCCGACCGAGGCTGGCTCGATGGCCGGCTCGCCGAGCGCCCTGCGCTCGCGGCCGCGCCTGCGCTCGGCGTCGAGCCAGAGGTTGGTCGCCGCGCGGAACAGATAGGCCCGGGCGTTCGCCACCGGGCTCCCGGGGCCATGCAGATCGCCGCGCCCGATCATGGCGAAGCCCTTGAGCAGGGTCTCCTGCACCAGGTCCTCGGCGTCGAACGCATTCCCCGTGAGCCTCAGGCCATAGGCATGCAGCGGCGTGCGCAGCGGCTCGATGGTATCCAGGTAGGCGAACCAGGCTGTCCGCAGCGTCCTGGCCGTGTCGTCGGTGATCAGGGCTTCGGTCATGCGGCCTCCCTTTCGCTCACATGACGAACCGCAGCGTCGAAAAGATACGGCTCGTTAGGTGACGCCCCCGTCATCTTTCTTGACGGACTCGCGGCAAGGCTTATCTTTACCCTCGCCTGATACTCCTCCCCCCGCGCCTCAGGAGACCCTCACCCATGGCCGACGGCAACATCACCAAGGACCTGATCTACGACGCGGTCGCGCCCGACGACTTCGAGTCGATGCTCGACCTCGACCGCTACAACGCGCGCTCCACCGCGTTCGACAAGATCATCTCGGCCACCCACGACCATTTCTGGGATCCGCTCGATCCCAAATACATCGACTTCTCCACGCCGTTCGACATGGAGAACCAGATGATCCTGCCCGAGGAGATGATCGGGCCGCTGCAGACCGACTACGTCAGGAACCACCTGAAGTCCCAGAAGGAGATCATCCGGTTCGCGAACGCCTCGACGCTCCGCACCTTCTCCTCGATCCTGCACGGCGAGCAGGGGGCGCTGAACCTATCGGCCAGCCTCTGCCATGTGCTGCGTGACCAGGGCGCCCAGGAGTACGCCGCCAACCAGACCCGCGAGGAGGCCCGCCACGTCACCGCCTTCGCCCGCTACATCAAGGCCCGCTGGGGCCGCCCGGTGGAGTGCGGCCCGACCCTGAAGGCGCTGCTCGTGGAGATCATCCACGCGCCCGAAGTCTACAAGAAGATCATCGGCATGCAGATGCTGGTCGAGGGCCTGGCTATGGGCGCCTTCGCCACCATCTTCAACCAGACCAACGACCCGCTGGCGAAGAAGCTGACCCAGCTGGTGATGACCGACGAGGCCTTCCACCACAAGTTCGGGAAGATCTGGGCCGACCGGACCATCCCGCATCTGACGGAGAAGGAGCACGAGATCATCGAGATGTGGGCGGCGCACTGCTTCCAGACGCTGCTGTTCAATCTCGTGGCGCCGACCCAGCAGCGCGACCTCTACGCCGAGTTCGGCCTCGACCCCGAACGGGTGATCGCCGAGATGGCCGAGATCGTCACCGACGAGACCCGCCGCGAGAACATGAAGGAGCAGACCAACATCTTCCGCGTGCTCGTGAAGACGCTGGTCAACGCCGGCATCATCACCGACCGCACCAAGGCCTTCTATGCGACCTACGTCGACATCGACGAGCTGAAGACCGAGGGCGACAAGATGGTCGGCGACGACATCGCCGAAGAGGGCATCAAGTACCTCCAGGAGATCAACTTCAAGGACCGCGCGAAGCCGGTGCTGATCGCGGCCGAATAGGCGAGGACGCCTCGGCGTCGCGCGCGACGAGGCCGGCGGGCGCACCGCCGGCCTCTTTCGTCGAGCGGCGCCTCAGCGGTCGCCGCGATCGCCCTGCCCGGGCTTGGCTTTGGTCTCGGAATGACGGCGGCGGTCGGCGGCCAGGGAGCGGCCAACGTCCACCTCGCGCTTGAAGCGCCCCTGCTCGTCGCGGCGGACGTACCGCTTGTCGCCCTTCTGGGGTTCGATCAGTTCGCGCCGGCTGGTCATCTCGGGTCTCCTCAGGTGTCGCTGAGGAAGGAACGGCGGCCGTTCACCGCCGTTCCGAAGCCGCCGCGCAGTCCCCCACGCGGCGAGGCTGGTCGACAGACGCCTGCAAGGCCGAGCGCTCACACGCCGCGAAGAGCGCGCGGGCCACCTAGGGCAGGGCGGAGGCTTTCCCGGCGGCGTCGGTCATCGGAGCCGCCGCAGCACAAAGCCGCGCATTCTCGCGCGAGCCGCTTGCGAGAACTCCCCGGGCCCAATAACTGCAAGAGGACGAACCCGGCCACGGCGGCGCTGCGCCTGCGATGGCGCCCCGCCGAGGCCTCGCCCGCAAGGAGCCCCTTCATGACGCAATGGAAAGTCTGGCTGGACGACGAAGAGCCGGACGACGACGAGGAGAAAGGCCGCCTGCCCGACATGCCGATGACGTCGGGACCGGTGCAGAACGCGCTCTACAAGTCGCGCACCGTTCTGGTCTTCGGCGAGATCGACATGCGGCTCGCCGAGCGGGTGACCGCCCAGATCACCGCGCTCGCCTCGGAGAGCGACGCCCCGATCCGGATGATCATCAATTCGCCCGGCGGCCACGTGGAGAGCGGCGACACCGTCCACGACATGATCCGCTTCTGCGGCGCGCCGGTGAAGGTGATCGGCACCGGCTGGGTCGCCTCGTCCGGCGCACACATCTACCTGGGCGCGGAGAAGGAGAACCGCCTCTGCCTGCCCAACACCCGCTTCCTGCTGCACCAGCCGACCGGCGGCGTCCGCGGCCAGGCCTCCGACATCGAGATCGAGGCCGAGGAGATCATCAAGATGCGCGAGCGGGTGAACAAGATCATCGCGCGCGAGACCGGCCAGTCGCTCGAGAGGATCGACAAGGACACCCAGCGGAACTTCTGGATGAGCGCCGAGCAGGCGGTGGACTACGGGATCGTCTCGCGGATCATCCACCACATCGGCGAGGCCTGATCCTCCCGAGCAGGGGAGGTGGTCCGGAGGGCCGGAGGGGGTTTCACGTACGGCGGAGGGCATGGTGGGTTCCAACCTCCTCACCCGCTTCGCGGGAGCTCCCCCTGAGGGGGAGCATCCATGACGGCGACGTTGTCACCCTGGTGGAAGGGCGCGGTCCTCTACCACGTCTATGTGCGCTCCTTCCTCGACTCGGACGGCGACGGCCAGGGCGACCTGGCGGGCGTGGAGGCGAGGCTCGACTACATCGAAAGCCTCGGCGTGGACGGGATCTGGCTTTCGCCGATCCACCCGTCGCCCAACCGTGACTGGGGCTACGACGTCGCCGACTTCGAAGGCGTCCATCCCGACTACGGCTCGATGGCCGACTTCGAGCGGCTGCTGGCGGCCGCCCACGAGCGGGGGCTGAGGGTTGTCCTCGACGAGGTGCTCTCGCACACCTCCGACGAGCACCCGTGGTTCGTCGAGAGCCTGACCGGCGGGCGCGAAGGGCCCAAGGCGGACTGGTACGTCTGGGCGGACCCCAAGGACGACGGCACGGCGCCCAACAACTGGCTTTCGGTATTCGGCGGGCCGGCCTGGGCCTACCAGCCGGCGCGCCGCCAGCACTACCACCACAAGTTCCTCCGCCAGCAGCCGAAGCTGAACTGGCGCGACGAGGCGGCGCGGGAGGCGGCGCTCGGGGTCCTGGATTTCTGGCTCGAGAAGGGCGTCGACGGCTTCCGCCTGGACGTGGCCGGCACCTACCTGCACGACCCGGCGCTGACCGACAATCCGCCGGTCCCGGCGGCCGAACGCACCGGGCGCGACTGGAGCCACGCCGGCAACCTGCAGCGGCACCTGCACGATTCGAACCTGCCGGAGAACGTCGAGATGCTCGACCTCATCCGCCGGCGGGTGGAGGCGCATGGCGACCGCTTCGTGTTCGGCGAGTTCTCGGAGGAGGAGGCCCGCTGCGGCGGCTACCTCTCCCCGGAGGACGGGCTGCATTCCGGCTACACCTTCGTCCTGCTGCACGCCCGCAAGCTCTCGCCCGCCTTCGTGCGCGACCACTATGCGACGCTCGTCGGCCATCGTCTGCATTGGCCGACGATCTCCTTCTCGAACCACGACGTGGCCAGGACGGTCTCGCGCTTCGGCGGCGAGCATCCGCCGCCTGAGCTCGCGCGGACCCTGTTCGCCCTGCTCCTGGCCCTGAGGGGGACGACGCTGATCTACCAGGGCGAGGAGCTCGGGCTTCCGCAGGCGAAGCTCTCCCGCCACCAGCTGCGCGATCCTGTCGGCGACCTCTACTGGCCCTACACCGGCGGACGCGACGGCTGCCGCACGCCGATGCCCTGGGATTCCGCAGAGCCGCATCTTGGGTTCACCGCCGGGACGCCGTGGCTTCCGATGGCCGCCGAGCATTTCGGCCTGAGCGTGGCCGCGCAGGAGATCGATCCGGATTCCAATCTCGCCTTCGCACGCGCCATGGTCGCCTTCCGCAAGGGCTCGCCCGCCATGACCCGCGGCGAGCTCGACTTCCTCGACACACCGGATCCGATCCTCGCCTTCGTGCGCAGCGAGGGCGGCGAGCGGGTCGCCTGCGTCTTCAATCTCTCCGATGCGCCGCACGCCCCGACGCTCGCTGGGCTTGCGGGCGCCGAGCTCCTCCCGCTCCGCGCCGGCGAGGCGGAGCTCCGCGGCGCTTCGCTCGGCCTGAGTCCCTATGCGGTGGCGTTCCTGCGCCTTCCCTGATCCCGCTCCTCCCCGCGAAGGGCGGTGACCCAGGCTATTTTTTGCTTGGATCAAACTGGGGCTCGGACGAGCGTGCGACTCAGCGACAACGAAACACCTGGGTCACCGCTTTCGCGGGGACGAGCGGAAGACTAGAAGCCGGCGCATGGCGGAGGGCGACAGCAAGCTCGCGAGGGCGGAGGCCAGGTTCGGACAGGGATTCCTGACCGACATCTGGTACTTCGCGGCCTTGTCCTCCGATCTCAGACCCGGCGGCCTCGCGCGGCACGAGATCCTGGGCGAGCCGGTCCTTCT
>Ga0316628_100001500_pt1 | contig 16511 bp, 13 predicted proteins | sample OWC_Aug_M2_C1_D5_FD_207648 | JGI IMG/M metagenome (GOLD analysis project Ga0316628, IMG submission 207648) | Wetland soil microbial communities from Old Woman Creek delta, Ohio, United States - OWC_Aug_M2_C1_D5_C | ecosystem: Environmental > Terrestrial > Soil > Wetlands | place: USA: Ohio... | reverse complement strand
GCAATCCGGCGGAAATGGGGCGCGTGATGCAGAAGTTGCTGAAAGGATAGTTGATGCAGGAATTGTTGCACATGCTGGCGACCAGCCAGTTCTGGCTGGATGTTTTCAAGATTATTGTCATCGATCTGTTGCTTAGCGGTGACAACGCGGTGGTGATTGCGCTTGCCTGCCGCAGTTTGCCTGACCGGCAGCGCAGGCAGGGCATACTTTATGGCGTGCTGGGCGCGATCGTCCTGCGCGTTACCCTCACTTTCTTTGCCGTGACTCTCTTGAGCCTGCCCTACCTCAAGGCGGTGGGCGCGATCATGCTGCTATGGATAGGCGTCAAGCTGATCCTGCCCGAGGAAGAGCATGACGAGAAGAGTGTGAAGGACAGCACCCACCTGTGGGGCGCAGTGCGCACCATTCTTATTGCGGACTTCATCATGAGCCTGGACAACGTGCTGGGCGTCGCGGCTGCGGCGCACGGCAATGTCATCCTGCTGGCGCTCGGGCTGCTGGTCAGTATTCCGCTCGTTGCATGGAGTAGCCAGTTGGTGCTGAAGCTGATAGACCGCTTTCCGGCTATTATCTATCTGGGCGGGGCGCTGCTGGGCTATGTCGCGGGGGAAATGCTGGAGAGCGACAAGAGCCTGGAACATGTGTTCGAACTCTTGCCGGAGGCGTTGCGGTGGCTGCCGTCGGTTGCCGGAGCCGTGCTGGTGGTGGTGCTCGGCAAGATTCTTGCCGTGCGCAAGATGGCTGCGGCCAGCGCGATTGATTTAGTGGACGAGCAGGTGCCGGCATCGCCCCGCGAAAAACAGGATCAGGAGCAATAACATGAAGATACTAATTCCAGTCGATGGCACGGACAGTGCCAGCCGGGCCGTAGAGTACGTCATCGGTAGTCAGGGCTGGCTTAGGGAGACCCCGCGCATTCTGCTGCTCAACGTGCAGTGGAAGATCGCGACCGGCAATGTCAAGCTTTTCATCAACCAGCAAACCATTGACGATTATTACCGTGAGCAGGGCATGGCGGCGCTGCAGCAGGCGCGCGAAAGGCTGGACGCGGCGGGTCTCGCCTACTCGTACCACATCAGTGTCGGGGTCCCGGCGGACGCCATTGTGGGCTATGCGGCGGAACAGGGCGTGGATCTGATCGTCCTCGGGGCCGGGGGGCAGCGCACTCTATCTTCGTTGCTCCTCGGCTCCGTGGTGGACAAAGTGCTGCACCTGGCCGCAATGCCTGTGACGCTGATCAAATAGGCGCGTCTGAGCAATTCCTCGGCAAATCAACAGGGTTATGGCTTGATTTCGCAAAATGGTTTAGTATTTAGGCGTTTAAATCCCGGGGTGCGTCAGCAATGAGGAAAATGCAGTTCTGGAAAGCCGACTGGTTTGTCGGCCTGCTGGTGGTGGTGGTTTTTCTCTTCAGTGCCAAAAGCGACTTGATGCAGGGCCTCGAGCGCAAGGCGTATGACCTTGGCGTTCGCCATTCCTCCCGCGTTCCCAGCGACAAAATTGCCGTCATTGCGATCGATGACCAAAGCATAGCCAATTTGGGGCGCTGGCCCTGGCCGCGCGAAGTCCATGCCAAGATGCTGGACATCCTGGCGGGCGGCCATGCCAAGGTGATTGGGAATACGGTGTTCCTGGTTGAGCCGCAGGTGGACCCGGGGTTGGCATTTATCAACCAGATCGGGCAGTTTGTCGACAACTCCAGCCTCAGGGCCGGCCATCAGGCCGACGTGGAACAACTTCGTGCGATGCTTCAGGAGGCGTCGGAACGCCTGGATAACGATAAAAAGCTGAGCGAGAGCATGGCCAAGGCCAGGAACATGGTGCTGGCCACGGATTTTGCCTTGGGGCAGCCGCAAGGCAAACCGAACCAGCCGTTGCCGCCTTATATGCAAAGGAGCGCGGTCACTAAGGTAAGCGGAGCGGGCGCAGAGGCGCCGCTGCAGGCGAATGACGCGCTGGTCCCGATCCCGGCCTTTGGAGAGAATGCGGTCGGGATCGGCCACCTCAACGCCGTGCGCGACGCGGATGGCGGAATACGCGCAGAGCCGCTGGTAATCCAGTATTTCGACCAGTATTACCCTTCACTGTCCCTGCTGGTGGCGGCGAAAAGTTTGAATCTTGAGCCCAGGGACATTCAGGTGCACCTGGGCGAGGGCGTGAAATTGGGCAACCTTTCCATCGTCACGGATCCCGACCTGCGTATGAACACCTACTTCTATGCGGATCGGGCGTATGCCGGCCGGGATTCCAAGCCGGCGTTTCAGGTGGATTCTTTTTACGACGTCCTGAGCGGAAAAATTCCGGCGGAAAAGTACCGCGACAAGATTGTCCTGATCGGTGCCACTGCTGCGGGAGTGGGGACTGCCCAAGTCACGCCGATTTCGGAAGCGATGCCCCCGGTGTTGACTTTGGCGCACTCGGTTTCGAGCATCTTGCAGCAGGATTTCTTCGTTGTCCCCCCCTGGGGAATCTGGGCCGAAATAGGCATCTTCCTGACGGTGGCCTTGTATCTGATCGTGGTGTTGCCCCGCTTGGGTGCCAAGATGGGTGTGCTGATCACCACGGTGCTGTTCGTTTCCCTGCTCGCCGCCCATTTTGAGCTGATGATCGGGCGTGGCATATGGCTGCAGCTGATGTTACCGGCAAGCATGCTGCTCGTTGGCTTCCTGCTGCTGGATGCCAAGCGGTTCCTGGTGGTCGAACGCGGCAAGCTCAAGTCCGATGCGGAGTCGGCCGAAAGCAATCGCATGCTGGGACTGGCGTTTCAGGGGCAAGGGCAGCTGGATATGGCATTCGACAAGTTGCGCAAAGTGCCACTGGACGACAGCCTGATGGAGGTGCTGTACAACCTCGGCCTGGACTTCGAGCGCAAGCGTCAATTCAACAAGGCCGAGTCCGTGTTCAAGTACATGGCCGGGCACGACCCGAAATTCCGGGACCTCGAGGCCCGCATTGCGCAGTCGCGGGCCATGTCCGAGACGGTGGTGCTGGGCGGTACTGCGAGATCCAACGCCAGCACCCTGGTGCTGGACAAAGCGGGCGTTGCCAAGCCTATGCTCGGCCGTTACGAAATTGAGAAAGAGCTGGGCAAGGGCGCGATGGGCGTGGTCTATCAGGGCAAGGACCCGAAGATCGGGCGGATCGTGGCGATCAAGACGATGGCTCTGGCGCAGGAATTCGAACCGGACGAGCTGGAAGACGTGAAGGGGCGTTTCTTCCGCGAGGCGGAGACGGCGGGCCGGCTCAACCATCCGAACATCGTGACGATGTACGATGCCGGCGAGGAACACGACCTCGCCTACATTGCCATGGAATTCCTCAAGGGCAGGGATCTGGCCCCTTATACCAAGCCGGATAATTTGCTCCCGTTGGCCAAGGCGCTGGACATCGCGGCCAAGGTGGCAGATGCGCTTGGCTACGCGCACACGCTTAACGTGGTGCATCGCGACATCAAACCGCACAACATCATGTACGATCCGGAAAGCGACACGGTGAAAGTGACCGATTTCGGCATTGCGCGCATTACGGATTCCTCCAAGACAAAGACCGGCATGGTGCTGGGAACCCCGTCCTACATGTCTCCAGAGCAACTGGCAGGGAAAAAGATAGAGGGACGCTCCGACCTGTTCTCACTGGGCGTCAGCTTGTATCAGTTGATTTGTGGTACGCTTCCATTTCAGGGGGATTCGCTGGCGCAGCTGATGTTCCGCATTGCCAACGAGCCACATGGCAACATCCTGAAGATAAAGCCGGATGTGCCACGCTGTGTCGTAAAAATCATCAATAAGGCGCTCGACAAGGATGTGGAACAGCGTTACCAGACAGGAAACGAAATGGCCGAGGCCATACGTCGATGCGCGGCGAGCTTGCAGGGGGGGCAATGAAGATCGAACAGGCGCTTGAAATCGTAAGTCAGACCCATCCGGGCCGGGTCCGCGCCCACAACGAGGATAGTTTGAGTTGCGAGCCGTCATGCGGGCTGGTCGTGCTGGCGGACGGCATGGGAGGCTACAACGCCGGCGAGGTGGCCAGCGGGATCACCGTTTCCGTGTTGACAACTGAAATCAAACACAGTCTGCAGACGGCGCGGCCTGAGGATAAGAACGAGGCCGACGAGGACGTGGCGGTTGGCCTTTTGCGCGAAAACGTGCAGAAAGCCAATGCGTCGATCTTCCACGCTGCGCAGAGCCAGCCGCAGTATGCGGGCATGGGCACCACCGTGGTGGCGGGTTTGTTCTACAACAACCAGGTCGCGGTGGCGCACGTCGGCGACTCGCGTATGTACCGTCTGCGCGACGACGTCTTTGAGCCAATCACCCGTGATCATTCGCTGTTGCAGGAGCAAATTGACAGCGGCATGATCTCCAAGGAAGATGCGCGCCTCTCCAGGAACAAGAATCTCGTTACCAGGGCGGTGGGCATAGATTCGGAGGTGGCGACCGAGGTGCACGTGCACGACGTGCAGGTGGGCGACATTTATCTGCTGTGTTCGGATGGGTTGAACGACATGGTGGAAGACGACAATATCGGTGCCACGCTGCGTGCCTTGCGGTCGAACATGACGCTCGCCGCGGATCAATTGATCAAGATGGCGAACGAGAATGGCGGGCGCGATAATGTATCGGTGATACTGGTGAGAGTTAAGGGTGATTTTGCCGCGCCGAGCGGGTTGCTGGCAAAATTGCGGACATGGTTTGGGAAATAAGCATAGAGGATTGATGATATGGCTGCGAAACTGATACTCAGCATGGACGGAGCAGTGCTGAAGGAATACGCCCTGAACAAGGAGCGCATGACCATCGGGCGCAAGGCGCACAACGATGTGGTGATCGACAACCTGGCGGTCAGCGGCGAGCATGCTGCCATCGTGACCATCCTTAATGACTCGTTCTTGGAGGATCTGGACAGCACGAATGGGGTGATGGTGAACGGTGCGCAGGTGAAGAAGCATTTCCTGCAAAACAACGACGTCATCGAAATCGGCAAGTACAAGCTGAAGTACCTCAACGACCAGCCCGCCACCGCCACAGCGGCGGATTTCGAAAAAACCATGGTAATGCGTCCGGCGGCAAAGAAACCGGAAGCGCCAGCGGCGGCGCCCAGCCCTGCCGTCGCCCAGACGCAAGCCAAGCCGAGTCAGGCGGCACAACTCGAGACGACCGGAAAGTTCCAGGCGACCGGGAAGTTTGGCGAGGTGACCGATACTACCGCGCAGCAGCCTGTCGGCGGGGGGGCTTCGCCCGCCGCCGCCGTGCAAATTCTTACCGGCCCCAACGCGGGCAAGGAACTGGAACTGGTCAAAAACCTGACTACTTTGGGCAAGCCGGGCTTGCAGGTGGCCGTGCTGACGCGCCGCCCAAACGGTTACTTCATCACCCATGTGGAAGGGGCCACCTATCCGGTGCTTAACGGCGCGCAGCTTAATGAACATCCGCACCAGTTGAAGGATCATGACATCATCGAACTGGCGGGCATCAAGATGGAGTTTTACTTCAAGTCATAATGGACTTGGCGCCCGCCATCGCGGCTTGCTTCGAGTCTGCAACTGGTGAACATGCTGTAGTCGGGCTTGGGGGGACCGGGTGAAACGACATGCACTGCTAATCGGGCTCGGCCTGGGGCTGACGTTGCTTTTCGTCGGCAGCGCCGCCAAATTCTATAGTCTTCCGTTTTCGGAAAAGCTTGAGAATATCGTCTACGACTCCAGGCTGCGGTTGACGATGCCGCGGACCGCGGATGATCGCGTCGTCATTCTCGATATCGACGAAAAAAGCCTGAGAGAGGAAGGCCGTTGGCCATGGAGCCGGGATCGTATCGGGCTGTTGATGGACAAACTGTTCGACCGCCATAACGTGGCGGTGGTGGGGTTCGACGTCGTGTTCGCGGAGAGGGACGAGAGTTCCGGCCTGAAGACATTGCAGGAACTGGGCCATAACCAGTTCAAAGGGGTCCCGCAATTCCAGTCGGTGTTGGACCGGATGCGGCCACAACTGGAATACGATCAGGTCTTTGCCGGCAAGATCAAGAACCGCAAGGTGGTCCTGGGCTATTATTTCACCGAGAGTCGGGGCGACGGTGCCGGCAACGTCTCCGGGGCCTTGCCCGATTCGGTATTTCCTCCCGGCACATTCAACGGGCGTCCGATCGCTTTCACCCACTGGAACGGCTACGGGGCCAACCTGCCAGAACTTCAGAAAAATGCGGCCAGTGCCGGCCACTTCAATCCGATTGTGGAAGAGGATGGCGTGGTCCGCCGGGTGCCGATGATTGTGGAATACGGCGGCGCCTATTACGAGTCGCTGTCCCTGGCGATGGTTCGCACGCTGCTTGGCGCAACGAAGCTGGTACCGGGTTACGCAAGCGGGCAAAATTCCGGATATGCAGGCTTGGAGTGGATGGAGTTGCAAACTGCCCAGAAGAGCTATCGCATTCCAATGGACGTGGACAAAGGTGTCAGCACGCTGGTGCCGTACCGTGGTTTGCGCGGCAGCTTTTCTTACGTGTCGGTCACCGATGTCCTGCATGACCGCGTCGCGCCGGGACAACTGAAGGACAAAATCGTGCTGATCGGAACTTCCGCGCCCGGCTTGCTGGATATGCGTTCGACGCCGGTTGATCCCGCTTATCCCGGGGTGGAGGTGCACGCCAACATGATCGCGGGGATCCTGGATCAGAACATCAAGCAGAAGCCCTCGTATATGCTGGGTGCGGAAGTGGTGCTGCTGCTGGTTGTTGGCGGATCGCTGAGTCTGCTGCTGCCCATGCTGAGCCCGGCGCGCGTTACGCTGGCAACGGGAGGCGGGCTGATCGGCCTGCTGGCATTCGATACGTGGATGTGGCAGGGGGCCAATCTGGATCTGCCGATTGCCAACGCCCTGATGCTGCTAGGCGGTTTGTTCGCGCTGAACATGTCGTACGGGTATTTCATTGAGTCGCGCACCAAAAGGCAGATTACCGGCCTGTTCGGGCAATATGTGCCCGCCGAACTGGTGGAAGAGATGAGCAGGCACCCCGAGGAAGTCTCCATGGAAAGCGAAAGCAGGGAGATGACCATTCTGTTTTCCGACGTACGCGGTTTTACCTCGATTTCCGAGGCGATGGAGCCCAAGGAACTGAGCCGCTTCATGAACGAGTTCCTCACCCCGTTCTCCCGCACGATCTACAAGCATCGCGGGACCATAGACAAATACATGGGTGACTGTATCATGGCTTTCTGGGGCGCACCGCTGCACTCCCCGACTCACGCGCGCGACGCAGTTCTGGCAGGGCTGGACATGCTTCGCGTGCTGCGTGAGCTGCAGCAGGATTTCAAGGCGCGCGGCTGGCCGGAAATCAGGATCGGCATAGGCATCAATACCGGCAGGGTCAACGTCGGCAACATGGGGTCGGAGGTGCGCGTGGCCTATACCGTGATGGGCGATGCAGTCAACCTGGCGTCGCGGCTGGAGGGTATCACCAAGCAGTACGGAGTGGATTTCATTGTTGGCGAAGACACGCGCGCAGCTGCGCCCGACTTGGTTTATCGCGAGCTTGACCTCGTGCGCGTACTGGGTAAAGATAAACCGGTCGTCATTTATGAACCTATCGGCGCGGAGGATGAGGTGGACCCGGCGCTGATCGAGGAGATCAAGATGTTCCAACAGGTGCTGCGGGCGTACCGCAAACAGGAATGGGACAAGGCGGAGTTGCAGCTGTACAACCTGCAGCGCATGTCGTCGAACAGTAAGCTGTATCAGGTTTATGCGGACCGAGTCGCCGATTTTCGCCGCGATCCCCCTCCGGCGGATTGGGACGGTGCATTCGACTGGCAAACCAAGTAGGCGCCCATGGACGATAGCCAATGAGACTGCGAATTCTAGGCTGCAGCGGTGGCATCAGCGGCAATTTGCGCACCACTTCTATTCTCCTGGATGACGACGTGCTGATTGACGCCGGCACGGGCGTGGGTGATCTCAGCATGACCGAGCTGAGCGCTATCGACCATGTGTTCGTCACCCACTCGCATCTGGACCACGTCGCATGCATCCCGTTTCTGGTGGATACCGTCAATCCGATGCGCGACAAGCCGCTTACCATCCATGCCACCGAACCAACGGTGGAGATACTCCGGCAGAACCTGTTCAACTGGAAAATGTGGCCTGATTTCACCCAGATCCCCAACGAACGTCAGCCGTATATGCGCTATCAGACACTGGAGGTGGGGAAAGCGGTAGAAATCGGCGGGCGCAGGATTACCGCGTTACCCGCTAACCACACCGTGCCGGCGGTGGGCTTTTGGCTGGACAGTGGGCGGGGAAGCCTCGTGTTCACCGGAGACACCACGGCGAATGATGCGCTGTGGGAGGTGGTCAACCGGATTGACAACTTGCGCTACCTGATCATCGAGACGGCGTTCTCCAACGCCGAAAAGGATCTGGCGGTCCTGTCCAAGCATTTGTGCCCCAGCATGCTGGCGGATGAACTTCGCAAGTTGAAGCGCAGGCCGGAAGTCTACGTCACTCACCTCAAGCCCGGGGAGATTGAGCTGACCATGCAGGAGGTTGGCGAGTGTGTACAGGATTTTTCCCCGTCCATGCTGCAAAACGGGCAGGTGTTCGATTTTTGATGGCGGCCGTCGAAATGGCACCGACTTGCCGGGGGCTGGCGCACGAGTTCCTGGGCGAACGAGCGGACCCAACGCAGGGTAAAATGGGCAAGGCAGGCGTGGCGTTGGCTTGCCGGCGCGAGGGTCATAACGGGCGGAAACCGGCCACTGCCGCGATTTGCTGCCACCACCAGGGGCAGATGGTGAATTTTGAAGTTGGAGCGCGAAGATGAATACAGTAATGACGGCCGGCGTGGGCGCGGGCAATCCCAATGAGATGGCGGCTCATTTGCAGTTCACCAAGAATCTGGGCCTGGTGACGAACAAGATACACGCGGCCACCAACATCGACGAGATCATGATGGAGGTCAGCAAGGACATCTGCACTCTGTTCAACGCCGACCGGCTCACCATCTACTCCGTCGGCGAGGACAAGGCCACGCTGGTCTCCAAGGTAAAAACCGGGCTTAACTCCTTCAAGGAGCTCAAATTGCCCATTGCGGAACAGAGCATCGCCGGCCATGTCGCCTTGCACAAAAAGATGCTCAACCTGAAGGACGTGTACGACGACAAGGAGTTGATTTCCTACAGCCCCCAGCTTCGCTTCCTGCAGGATGTCGACAAGCGTACCGGCTATCGCACCAAGCAGATGCTGGTTGCCCCGATCATGGACCAGGCCGGCGAACTGGTTGGCGTCATCCAGCTCATCAACAACAAACTCGGGCAGCCGTTCCCGCCCATTGTCGAGAATGGCGTGCGCGAACTGGCGCAGAACCTGGCGGTCGCGCTCCGTCAGCGCCAGCAACAGGCATCCGCCAAGACCAAGTACGATTATCTGGTGACCGATGGCGTGCTGTCCGCGGCGGAATTCGAGTTGGCAACGCGCACTGCCCGGCGCAAGAATGCCGACGTAGAGGACGTGCTCATAGACGAATTCCAGGTCAAGACCGAGGCCATCGGCCAGGCCCTCGCGCGCTTCTTTGGTGTGCCTTACGAGCCGTTCAAGGCGGACCGCATCAAGCCAGCCGACCTGCTCAAGAACCTGAAGCGCGACTATGTGCTGAGCAGCCACTGGGTGCCGATCGAGGAGACGCAGCAAGGGCTGGTCATCCTGACTGTTGATCCGGAGCGGATACAGGCCTCGCGGGTGGTGAATAACATCTTTCCGCGGAACCGTCTCATCTACAAGGTATGTTCCAACCGCGAATTCAAGTCGACAGTGGCGGCATTCTACGGCGGCGGCGGGGGGGAATCCGGTGCTGCGTTCTCCGACGACGGCTCGAGCATGGGCGACATCCTCGAGGCGATGGGCGGGGAGGAAGAGGAAGGCGGGAACGGAGAAATTTCCGCGGACGATCTCAGCGCGGCGGCGGACAACGAACTGGTCAAGCTGGTCAACAAGATCATCGTAGATGCCTTCAAGATGGGCGCTTCCGATATCCACGTCGAACCCATGCCCGGCAAGGGCAAGACCGGCATACGGCTGCGCAAGGATGGAAGCCTGATGAACTACATCGAGATACCGGCCAGTTACCGCAATGCCCTGGTCACGCGCCTCAAGATCATGTGCGACCTCGATATTTCGGAAAAGCGCAAGCCGCAGGACGGCAAGATCAAGTTCAAGAAATTCGGCCCGCTGGACATCGAGCTGCGTGTGGCCACGATTCCATCGCAAGGCGGTGTCGAAGACATAGTAATGCGTATCCTGGCCTCCGGCGAGCCGATACCCATCGACCAGATGGGCTTCTCGCCGCGCAACGCGGATCTGATCAAGAAAACCGTCACCAAACCGTATGGCCTTTTCTTCGTGTGCGGACCGACCGGTTCCGGTAAGACCACGACGCTGCACTCCATTCTGAAATTCATCAATACGCCGGACACCAAGATCTGGACCGCCGAAGACCCGGTGGAAATCACGCAGAAAGGCCTGCGCCAGGTGCAGGTCAACAAGAAAGCCGGGCTGGATTTCGCCACCGTGATGCGCGCCTTCCTGCGTGCGGATCCGGACGTGATCATGGTGGGTGAAATGCGCGACAAGGAAACGGTATCCACCGGCATCGAGGCGTCGCTCACCGGCCACCTGGTGTTTGCCACGCTGCACACCAACAGTGCGCCGGAATCCATCAGCCGCCTGCTGGACATGGGCATGGACCCGTTCAACTTCGCCGATGCATTGCTGGGTATCCTGGCACAGCGTCTGGCGAAGCGTCTGTGCAAAGACTGCAAGCGGCCGCATATCGCCACTCCAGACGAGCTCAAGGCGCTGCTCACCGAATACGCGGAAGAACTGAAAAGCACCGAGACCTGGAAAAAAGACCCCAACGCCGCGTTCAAGACGCTGTATGGCGAATGGGTAAAGCAGTTCGGCGACGCCAAGGGGCAGATCACCTTGTATGAAAAAGTCGGCTGCGACAAATGCGGCAACACCGGCTACCGCGGACGCGTTGGCCTGCACGAGCTGCTGATTGGTACTGACCCGCTCAAGAAGGCCATCCAGGAACACGCACGGGTGGCCGAACTGTTTGCTATCGCGCTGGAAGAAGGCATGCGCACCCTGAAGCAGGACGGCATCGAAAAGGTCCTGGGCGGCGTCACCGACATTCACCAGGTACGGGCGGTCTGCATCAAGTAGTTCGCCCTGGCAGCGCACGGACGGAACACCATGCCGCACACCCTTTCGCTGGCCGAGGCCGGGGCCGAAATGGCGGACAGCCTGCTGCGCCGCCTGGATGAGCTGAATGCCATCGGCGTCGCGCTGTCCAGCGAGCGCGACATCAATATCCTGCTCGAAACCATCCTGATCGCCGCCAAGCGCATCACCAATGCGGATGCGGGAACGCTGTACCTGATGGATCCCGAGCAGCAGGCGCTCCGGTTCGAGATCATGCGCACCGATTCGCTGGGCATCGCCATGGGCGGGACCACCGGCGCGGCCATTCCCTTCAACCCGATCAGGCTCGTGGATAACGACGGCCGGCAGAACAACTCCATGGTGGTCGCCCATGTGGCCCTCAACGACAGGACGGTGAACATCGCCGATGCGTATACCGCCGCAGGCTTCGACTTTTCCGGCACCCAGAAATTCGACAGGAGCACGGGCTACCGCTCCACCTCCTTCCTGACGGTGCCGATGAAAAACCACGAGAACGAGATCATCGGCGTGCTGCAGCTCATCAACGCCCTGGACAGGGCGACCGGGAGGATAGTGGCTTTTTCTCATGCCGACCAGCACCTGGTGGAGTCGCTGGCGTCGCAGGCCGCGGTGGCGCTCACCAATCGGCGGCTGATCCAGCAGATGGAGGAGTTGTTCGAGGCGTTCGTCAATCTCATCAATACCGCCATAGACGAGAAATCACCGTACACCGGTGGCCACTGTGAGCGCGTGCCCGTGTTGACGATGATGCTGGCCGAGGCGGTAAACCGAACCAAGACCGGGCCGCTCAAGGATTTCGTGATGACCGAAAAGGACCGCCACGAGCTGAAGATCGCGGGCCTGCTGCACGATTGCGGAAAGATCACCACCCCGGTGCATGTAGTGGACAAGGCGACCAAGCTGCAGACCCTGTTCGACCGCGTTCACCTGGTGGATACGCGCTTCGAGGTGCTCAAGCGGGATGCGGAGGTCGGCATGCTGCGCGCACTGGCCGGATTGGCGGGAGCGGGGAGCACGCACGACGCGGAAGCGATCCGCGCCGAATATTCGGCGCGCATCAGGCAACTGGATGACGATCGCGAGTTTTTGCGCCGATGCAACGTGGGGTCAGAACGGATGGCCGAGGCCGACCAGGAGCGGGTGCGCTGCATCGCCGCCTACCGCTGGCGCAACGAGGCGGGCGTGGAGGCGGACTTCCTGACGGCGGACGAGGTGGAAAACCTCACCATCCAGTTCGGCACCCTGAGTGCGAAGGAGCGCGCCGTCATCAACCAGCACATCATTCTCACCATCAAGATGCTGGAGTCCCTGCCCTGGCCCACGCACCTGAAGAACGTCCCAGAATACGCCGGCGGGCACCACGAACGCATGGACGGCAAGGGCTATCCCAAAGGCCTCGTGCGTGAGCAGATGTCGGTGCAGGCGCGGGTGATGGGCATCGCGGACATTTTTGAGGCCTTGACGGCACGGGACAGGCCCTACAAGAAGGGAAAAACCCTGACCGAATCGCTGGAAATCCTCGGCCGGTTCAAGCTGGGCGGCCACATCGACCCCGACCTGTTCGACGTTTTCGTGCGGGAAAAGGTCTATCTCGAGTATGCCAGGCAGTTCCTCGATCCGGACCAGATCGACGAAGTCGACGAGAGCCGGATTCCCGGCTACAGTCCGCCCATGTGACGAAAATTGTCAGCGGTGACCATGATGGGCAGTTTCCGGCATAAAATATCCGGGCGGGGTGCAGTAAATCCCTTCGGCCCCGTTGTTTTATCGGGAAAATTAGGCGGCAGCGAGGCTGCTGGTGGCTGGCACGAATCCTGCATGCACAGGAATGCACACTGTGTGTGTAACAAGTAACCCTCTCAAGGAGCATTAAAATGAAACGAATTCAAAAAGGTTTTACCCTGATTGAATTGATGATCGTGGTTGCGATCATCGGCATTCTGGCCGCCGTGGCCATTCCCGCCTATCAGGACTACATCGTAAAGTCCAAGTTGTCCAGGGTCATGACGACCATGGATCCGATCAAGACCGCGCTGGCCATATATTACCAGGAATACGGCGGTTTCCCGATCACCGGGGCGGCCACTAACCCAATGACTGCGCTGCTTTCCGGTGCGCCTGACTCAACCCAGGCGACTCCCCCCGGCCCCAACGTGCCGGGCACCGACGTCTGGACCTCTATTGGCCTGACGAATTATCCCGTGCTCGGCAACGAGATCCAGAAGCTGACTTATGTGGTCAATCCGCAAGGCACGTCTACTACTGCTGCTGCCGTAGCCATCACCATTACGTTGACCAAGATCAAGGCTGGCACGATCGACGGCAAGTTGCTAACGATTTCACCTGTGGCCAACATTGCGGTTGCGGATCCACCGGCACTAGCGGCTACCGACTCGGTAGCGGGCGCCACCTCGACGAGATGGGGTTACGCATGCCAGAGCACTGAACTCGTCCTGTTGAAGTTCTTCAACAATGCCGGCGCGATGTGCACGGGCGTCACTCCCTAGTTTTTCGTTTTGGAAGGCCCCTCTGCGGAGGGGCTTTGTTTTTGTTGCAGGGTTCTGATGTCTATACGAGCAAGGCTGTTGAATGACTTGCGCCGCCGCGACCGCGGCTGGCTGTTTGTGCTGTTCGGGGCGGTGTGCCTGCTGTACGTGCCGTTTCTCGGCAGCCCCTTTTTCCTCGACGACCTGTCATTCTTCCTGAGCGGTGCTGCCGACCGGTATGCGCACTCCATTTTCGGTTTCGACCTGCGCTGGCTGCCCCACGCCAGCCTGGGCTGGACCGCGGTGCTGTCCGGCACCGCGGCCCCGCAGTTCTTCCGCCTGGGCAATCTGGTGCTGCACGCGGCCAACGTGATGCTGGTGTTCCAGCTGCTGCGCCAAACGGCGGCGGCGGTGCAGCAGGACCGGAACGCATCTTCCATCGTGTGGGGGGCCGGGTTCGGCGCGCTGATTTTTGCGCTCCATCCGGTGGCGGTCTATGCGGCAGGGTATGTGGTGGAGCGCAGCATCCTGATGGCGACTTTCTTTGCGCTGCTGATGCTGCTGGCCTATCTGCGGGGCCTGCTTACTGGGCAAACGCGCTGGCTGGCGCTGGCGGCGCTGGCCTATTTTCTGGCGGTGTTCTCCAAGGAACACAGCGTCATGATGCCCGCCGTGCTGGCTGCGCTGACCGTTCTGCTTCACCCGCAAATCAAATCGGAAAAGCGTGCGCTGCGGGCGACCTGGACCGCATTCTTCGCCATTGGCATATTGATCGTCCTGCGGGCCAAGGGCGTGTTCGGCACCCCTTATGAGCCCATGGCCGCCGCGCTGTTCCAGCAGGAAGGCATTGCCGAGAGCACGCCCGTGCTGCACCTGTTGAGCGTCCTGACGCAGGCCGGGCTGTTTTTCAAATACTTGCTGTTGTGGCTTATCCCCGATCCCGTATGGATGTCCGTGGACATGCGCGAACTCCTGGTGCCGTCGTTGGGCGCATGGCAGGGCTGGCTGGGCGCAGCGGGTTTTGTTCTGTACGGAGTGGTCGGCGTCAGGCTGCTGCTGCGCGGCGGCAGGGCCGGGCTGGCAGGTTTTGCATTGCTTTACCCGTGGCTGCAGTTCATGCTGGAGTTTTCCACCATCCGCGTGCAAGAGCCTTTCGTGCTTTATCGTTCGTATCTGTGGATGCCGGGAGTGCTCTTGTTCATCCCTTTGCTGCTGGCCAAATGGCCGGGCAAGGGAACAAAGTTCGCACTGGGGGCGGCCGTCATCCTGCTGGGCGCGCTGGCCGCGAATCGGCTGTGGGTATTCGCCGATGACTATCGCCTGTGGAACGACGCGGCGCGCCTGCTGCCAGATGAGCGCGTGGCGGGCGCCAGCCGCATTTTCTACAACCGGGGGCAGGCCGAAGCCAAGGCGGAAAGATGGGATGAAGCAGCGGCGGACTTCCAAAGAGTGGCGGCACAAAGCCCGCAGCTGGCTCCAGTGCGCTATGCATTGGGCACCGCATATCTCCATCAGGAGCGGTTTCAGGATGCGGTGGCGCAATTCGATGCCGGCATCGCAATCAATCCAAACGATGGGCGCCTGTACTTCGGCAAGGGGCAGGCGTTGTTGCGCCTGCATGCCCATGCCCAGGCGCGGCAGCAGATTATCAAGGCCTGCGATCTGGGGGTCGCGGGGGCCTGCATGGTGGCTGGATGGATGCAAGGCCAGCAATAGCTGGCGGGCTTCCTCCGCGGCATTCGGCTTAGCGGCAGGCCAGTCGGCCGCGATGCCTGGCTATGCCTCCCATTTCTCCAGGTAGAGACGGTGCTTGTCACACCATCCCGGACTTCCGAATGCCCCTCCGCTCTGGTGGGTGAGGCAGACTGGCCAGGTGCCAAGGCGCAGGCCGTTTTTTCTTGCGCTACGGCAAAAATCCATGTCGTAGAAATGAAAGTCAAAGCGCGGATCGAACCTGACATGGGCATCCTTCAGCCTGGACCTCCTGGCGGCCAGAAATACGCCATCCAGAAGCTCGCATTCGGCAGGAACATCCCCGAAAACGGAAATTTCCCCGAAGGGGTGCGTGCCATGAGCGATGCGTCCGCTTAGATTCGATTTTGCATCCCACGTAAACTTGGCGTCCATGAATGCCCAAGCAGGTTGGCGGGGCACCCTGCGCCGATTGCCGGCAATGCCGATGACGTCGAATTCGTCCAGGCCGCCGGTCACGCGATCGGCAAGGAAGAAATCGTCTATCCACACGTCGTCGTGAACGAAGATGAGGACATCGTCATTTTCTTGCGCATCGATGCGCGCATTGAACACATCGGGAAGGCCGAGCCGGTTCTCGAACACGACGCGTGGAGCGAGGCGGGAATCCGCAAGGCGGCGAAGCGAGATCCCCAACGCCGACTTATTCCAGAACTCACTTTCCGCCAATCTCGTGGCGCTGACTATTTCGATCATGGCAGTCATATGGTTGGATAACCCTATATTAGTGAAACGCCGAATAAGTCGTCACACCGGCGGAGGCCGGTGTCCAGTTTGTCGAAATTACTGGATTCCGGCCGTCGCCGGAATGACGTACTGGGACTTATTCATCTCTCCTTAGATCGGTTTGAATCGTGTGACTCTGTTCGTCGCCAAAACGCAGTGATCGGGGCTGGGCCGCATCATCGGGAATGGCGCACCATTTGAACATACGCCTTCTCCAGATTGCCTGCAAAGCGTCTGCTGTCGAACAAGGGCGCGGTATCGCGGTTGGCGACGATCCTGCGGCGGATGGCGGCCAGTTTATTCCGGTCGG
>Ga0316628_100001499_pt1 | contig 16525 bp, 6 predicted proteins | sample OWC_Aug_M2_C1_D5_FD_207648 | JGI IMG/M metagenome (GOLD analysis project Ga0316628, IMG submission 207648) | Wetland soil microbial communities from Old Woman Creek delta, Ohio, United States - OWC_Aug_M2_C1_D5_C | ecosystem: Environmental > Terrestrial > Soil > Wetlands | place: USA: Ohio... | reverse complement strand
CTGCCGATTTTCTTGAGCACGCTCGAGTACATGATACTTCCAGCGGCAACGCTCGCAATTGGCTCGTTGGCAGGGGTATCGCTCGTCATGAGAAGCGCGCTGATAGATACCATGACCGATGACTACATCCTCACGGCGCGAGCCAAAGGCTTGACGGACTACCAGGTGCTTAGACACCACGCGCTCCCCAACGGCATGCCCCCGATGATAGCGCTGATCGCCATGGACATCGCCTTCGTGATAGGCGGGGCGTACCAGGTCGAGGTGGTCTTCAACTACCCGGGGATAGGCTATAGGACCATCCTAGCGATTGACCAGCTCGATTTCCCGATTCTGCAATTCATAGTCGTCATAGGCGGGGTCGCCGTGGTCGTCGCGAACTTCTTGGCGGACCTCTTCATACTCTACATAGACCCGAGGATCAAGATCGCATAGAGGTGACATGATGGATACAATCCTCTCGACCAAGCAGCTCAAGAACCTGAAAGTCGCCTCTTTCGCGATCGTCCTAGTGGCGCTGTTAGCGCTCCCAATCGCGTCGTTGTCAGGCCCCGCTCTTCAAGCGGCTCCGGCGGCACACACTCTGGCATTCGCGGCCCAGGACGAGGGCCCAATCGCGGATGCTGGCGGGAATCAGACGGCGTACAAGGGAGACAGGGTGACGCTCAACGGGTCGGCCTCGTGGGGGTTCGAGGGACCGGAGAACCTGAACTACACATGGAAGCTAACGCTCCTCGGAAGGGTGCGGACGCTTTACGGGATGGTCAACTCCACAATACTCAATCAGACAGGTGCTGCGCTGGTGGTCCTTACTGTCACCGACAGCCTCAACCAGACCTCGACCGACACAATATACGTATTCGTGTTAGAGCGGCCGCTGACCTGGTTTGAGGCCCACTCGCTCATGATCATCATAGGGGCGATTCTGGTCGGGACGCTGGGCTCGTTGGCATACGTATTCGTTGGCCGTTCGGTCAGGCATGAGGCTCTGCTCACGGAGGCCGAGAAGGAGAAATTCCATCTGGCACTCCGACGGTGGATGAAGATCTTCCGTCAGCTCGTGAAGGCCCCTATGGGCCTCATCGGGATTGTGATCCTGGTGTTCTTCTTCGGAATGGCCATCTTCGGTCCCATCATTGCAGGCGATGTCAAGTCCATCCAGAGCGGGAACGACTTCCTGGAGCCTTCGCCTGAGCACTGGCTCGGGACTGACAACTTCGGTATCGACATCTTCCACGAGTTGCTCTACGGCGCGAGGACATCCATCATCGTCGGTGTCGTATCGGCGTTGATCGCCTCATTACTGGGCGCGGGCGTCGGGCTCTACTCCGGCTACGCAGGCGGCTGGAAGGACGAGGTCGTCATGCGGCTCAACGATATAGTGCTCTCGATTCCGTGGCTGGTCCTCATGATAATCGTGGCGGCGTTCATCGGTGAGATAGACCTCACGGGGATCATCCTCATCATAGGTCTCACGGGCTGGTCCTACACGGCAAGGGTCGTCAGGGCGCAGGTCCTGTCGGTCAAGGAGCGGCAGTACATCGAGAGGGCGAGGTCGGTAGGGGCATCGGATCTCAGCATCATCAGGAGGCACATATTCCCGAACACGTTCCCGCTGGTCTTCGCGAACACAATCCTTACCGTCGCGGTGTCCATCCTGTCCGAGGCGACCTTGAGCTTCCTCGGCCTGAGGCCGGAGAAGGAGGTCACCTGGGGGACCATGCTGTCGTATGCGTCCGAGTCGAGCGCGTTCCAGATAGGCCTCCACTGGTGGATACTTGCCCCAGGACTCTGCATCGTCGTGGTCGTCCTCGGGTTCACGTTGCTCGGGTACGCATTGGACGAGATACTCAATCCGAAGCTGAGACACAGGTAGCCACGCCGAGTGAGCCTGCCGCCCCTTGTTCGCAGTGTCTGATGGGACCTCAGGGTGCACAAGCGTCCCGGGGGGCCGAAATCGTCACTCTGAGGTTCGTCCAGCATGTCCGATTTCCCGTACCCAGCAAACGAAAGTCTCTTATAGCTTTTCTACCCTCTTAGCCTCTCGTTTGAGCCAGCCATGGGGGATTGCCGCGAAGGCGTGGATGTTGAGCGCGCTTGTTGGGAAAACGCAACTTCTGTACTTTGTGCGCGGCATGCTGGGAGCCTGGCATGCATAACAAGTGGCTGAAACACGAAGGTTTGACAACGGGAGTGATGACATGGAAGTTGAAAGAGCTAGAGCGACTAGGACAACTGTTCTGATGGCCGTGTTTCTGTCGGCCATGATGCTAGGCGTGCCGTCGTTCCTCACGAACGGCGGGGATCAGGGCATATCGGCCGTGGACAACGCCCAGGCAAGTGCGGGCGATAGGACTCTGAGGATCGGCTGGCCCAACCTTCAGGCGGACATACAGACTCTGAACCCTCTCCTTTACACGATGGGCGCGGAGTATGTGGTCATATGGCCATGCTACAGCTTTATGCTGACGCGAGATGTGGACAACAACCTGATCGGTGACCTTGCGACGGAGTGGGAGCTCTTGCCAGACGGACTCACCTGGCACTTCAAGCTCGTCCAGACCGCCGAGTTCTATGACAGGTTGGACCCGACCGCCCACAACCCAGTGACAGTCCAGGACATCATATTCACGTACAATTTGATACAGGAGACCGACAACAACTACCTGCAGTACTACTTCCCCGAGATCCCGGGTGAGGGCGGCAGGCTGATAGAAAGCATGACGGCCGTCGGCGATTATGAATTGTACATCTTGCTGAGGTCACCGTACGCTCCGTTCATCAGCGCTTTGACTTCGATTCCCATTCTGCCGGAGTACATCTGGAGCACTCAGTCCTGGAACTGGAAGAACTACGACGCAACTTACCCGCCGTGTGTGGGCTCCGGGTCAGTGTGCTATGGTATGGCTCAGGAGCCGGACGCGGGCGTCGTCGAGATGCTAAGGAACCCGTACTGGTTCGGAACGACTGAATACGGCTGGCAGCTGCACTGCAACAAGATAGTGTGGAGGTCGGAGACTGAGGACAGCAACCTGCAGAACTACCAGACGGGCGTCAACGACATAATTACCAACCCCACGCCTGACCAGTTCCTCGGAGCATCTATGCCTGGCACGAGGTACACCTCGAGCCAGGGCTTCGTATTCGAGTTCAACATGAACCAGCTGACCGAGGCGGACAGGGACTTGTACAGCATCGGCAGCGCCGCGGACTACAACAACCAGCTGTTGCTGGACCCGGTCATCAGGATGGCGCTCATGAAGTCCATTGACAAGGAGGATTTCGTCACTAGCGCGATCAGAGGCTTGGGGAAGCCCGCGGACTCGCTGATGCCTGAGGTCAGCCCGTGGTACTACGACTATGGCGGGCCTGAGCGCATCGATCCGGATGAGGCGGAGGTGTCTTTCGACACAGCCGCCGCCAGGGCTCTGCTGTATGCGAACGGGTGGAAATACAGACTGACCGGGAGTGAGATCCTGCCAGCAGACTCCGACTATCTGACGTACTACCCACTCTCGAAGTTGGTCGGCGGAGTTGTGACTGACACGCTGCAGTTCAGATTCATCACCCCGAGCGAGGACTCCTACTTCACGGAAGGGTCTCTGCTTATTGAGCAGGACGCAGCCGCAACTGGCGTCGATTTGATATTCAACGCTGAGAACTCCAACACGATGAACACGCTTTGGTACGCTGCTGACTACGACACATGGCTATGGGACTGGTGGTTCGTTCCGAACTCCGAGCCCTCGGTCGATGTGATGGAAGTCTTGGCCACTGAGGCCATCGGGAGCTGGAGCGATGTCTACTGGAGCAACGCAACTTACGACGCTCTCTACTACGAGTCGTTGAGCGAGATGAACCCAGAGAGCAGGGCGCTGTTACTCGACGAACTCCAGAGGATGGCGTACGAAGAGAGCGGCTGTTTCCCGGTCGCGTGGATGGACATGTTGTATGCGGCGCAGACCGTTGGTCCGGACAACTGGATGAACTACGGCAACTGGACTCAGAAGTACACGTTGACGCCGGACTCCGGCTACCCGTGGGTGTTCATTCAGATGTACCCGTCGGACAACCCGTCGCCTCAGATCACAGGCTGGACCGACCCGTACGAGACGACAACGACGTTGCCGGTTACGTTCAGCGCGACGGCGGTGGATACTGACGTCCTCGAATACATGTGGAACTTCGGCGACGGCACGAAGAGCAGCTGGTCGTCCAGCCCTGGCGCGAGCCATCTGTACACGGCAGACGGATACTACACGGCGTGGCTGATGGTCAGGGAGGTCGGCACACTTGACGGCTTCATGACCTCCAAGATGACCACTGTCAAGGTCATCGATATCTCGAACACGGCGCCATACGGTCTCGACTTCACCTTCTCGCCGAGCGACCCCGACCAGGGTACTTTCGTGTACCTGAACGGCACTGCTTCGGATGCGAACCCCGGTGACTCAATCACATACACATGGGACTTCGGAGACGGGAGCGTCGCGACCGGCCAGAATGTGATACACCAGTTCTCAGAGGGTGCCGGTTCGTACACCGTAAGGATGTATGCGGACGACAGCCACCTGGGCACTGAGCCGAGGCCGGTTTCGACCAGCAAGCTGGTCTCTGTCGCTGTGAACACAGCACCGACAATCGTTGCGCAGGACGAGCCGAGCGTGCAGTTCAAGGTTATGTGGACGTTCTATGCTACGGCCGTCGACCCGGACGCCAGAGATACACTGGTATACACGTGGGACTGGGGCGACGGTACTGCGGTGAGCGTTACCTCGACTGGTTCCGCTGATCACAAGTACGGCGCAAAGGGCACGTACACACTGACTGTCTACTGCGATGACCAGACGGGCCTGCCAGGACACAATTCCTCGGACACAGCTACGGTTGTGGTTGTACAGGTAGGCAACCACGTGCCCGTGATAACGGACTTCCATGTGTCGAACGATATGCCTCTGACGGGAGAGGTCGTGACCTTCTACGGGACAGCGACGGACATGGACGGGGACCTGCTCGTGTACACGTGGGAATACGGCGACGGCATGACGGACACGTCTACCCAGACTACGCCTGACTCGACGCTGACAATCGACCACATTTATGCTTCGGCTGGGGCGGTCCTCGCTTACCTGACTGTCTATGACGGCCAGGCATCGACGACGATTGCAGACCCGCTGATCATTGATGTCCAGCAGGGCAACCAGGCGCCGGTAATCGCTCCGTTCACGGACGTGATCGCCACGGTCGGAGTGTCAGAGACGTTCACAGCATCGGCCACCGATGCGGACCTTGACCCGCTGACCTACTACTGGGAGTTCCACGATGGCACGGAGCTTGGAAACCCGGTGGCGCACACGTTCACCGCCTCCAGCGGTGAGTTCGGTTCGCTGTTCACCGTCTATGTGGACGATGGACAGGGTAACAACGTCTCCGAGAGCGGCCTGGTGTATGTGAACTGGTTGCCGTGGATCGGGACGCCGCTGACGGACATGACGGTCTCCGGCCTTGAGTCGAACCCGTACACGGTCACTGCGACGGACAACGACTCGGCGGACGTCCTCACCGTCACATGGGACTTCGGCGATGGCAGCGTCATGGTCGGCTCGACCGTGAACTACGCGTACGCTGACGTGGCGACGCCAACGATGTACACGCTGACGGTCTATGTCGAGGACAACTTCGACGACCCGGACGTCTCGCACAATGTGTCGAGCACATCCACTGTCACCGTGAACCCGGCAGGCGACACCGAGAACCCGGTAGCTAACGCGGGCCCGGACCAGAACGTCCTTGCGGGCGAGCTGGTGACGTTCGACGGCAGCGGCTCATCGGATAATGTCGGAATCGTGAGCTGGGTCTGGACGTTCACGTGGAACAGCGTGCCCGTGACGCTTACCGGCGAGACGGCGACGTACACGTTCGACTCATCGTTCGTGGATGTCACCGTGACGCTCACCGTGACGGACGCGGCAGGCAACAGCGCAACCGATGAGATGATCGTGCATGTGGGCGACTGGATACCTGAGATGTCTACGATCCTGCTGCCCGTTGTCGGCACGATGATCTTGGTCGCCGCTGCGCTGGTCGTCAGAAGGCGGAAGGAACAGTAGGTGAAGGGTCCCGAGAGAGGACCCTGTCCAAACCCTTTAAACCACTATATTTTTCAATTCAACGCGCCAGCATTTTCGCTGCTGCGAAAGCGGGCCTTTCTAGTCGCGTTCGACGTCTTCCCAGGGTGACCGGATGTCACTGTTACCTCGGCGAAGCGATGCCGCTCTTGCAGAAACGTCCTTTCCGATCCTCTCCAGCATGTCCAGCTGCATGTGCGTGTAGAGGTAGTCGAGGTTCTTGTCGATGTCCCGTATGTACTTTCCCGACGACGGGTTCTCAAGCATCCGTGTGAGGAGTCCATCGATCCTGTTCGCTGTCCTTATTCGAGGTGCCATGACGCCCGCGCTCAGGCTGAAAATGTCAAGGGCAGTCCCTTGGTCCTCAATATCCAGTTCTTCTGGTCGTCTCTTGGAGGCCCACCGCTCGTCAGCTGGCCCCTTTGCTTCGCTGTCGCTCTGCAAATCCCATCCCTCGTCGGAGCCCTACTAGTATATCATGAACTGCATATATATACTTGTCAAGCAGAGTTCTCGCTGAATTCCGGGCCGGGCCGGCGAGCCCTCCGCGGTCTTTTCCGAGCGATTGTTAGGAAGCGTCTCAGGTCAAGCGCAGTCGATTCGGCGGATCTCGATTCGCATCGCATTCGGAAGTCCACGCGTGCAAATACCGTCGGGGAATCTCAAATCCGATTTGAGTACGCACAGGTCGAAATGGCCCGTTTGAACGGACGCCCGCATGCAGCGTGCGGAGCCGTGCGGAGGCTATTCTTAAATAGAGTAACGCCATTGCTACCGCTCAATCCGAGGGCCCGTTGGTGGCACGTGCCAGTAACGGGGTCTAGGGGGGAGAGGGGGCACGTCCGTAACAAGCCTCGCCGGGAGAGCCAGTCGCATTTGTCGCGATGCGCAAGCACTTCGCCGCTTCACGCTGGCCGTCGTATGCGTTGTGTTGTTGCTGGTGACTGTCTCGACATGCGTGATTGTGCAGCCGTCGTCATCTCGCGACGCGGTGACCGGAGACGACGGGTCGCCATCGCAGCGAGCTGAAACTCTGGCTGCGTCCATATCGACTTTCACGGTCAGCCCCAATGTCGTCTATGTCGGCGAGCAGGTGACGTTCTTCGCAAACGCGACCAGCACCACGAGCTCGACCTTGAAGTTCACCTTGTTCTTCGACTACGTACTCACGCTGCCCTCGACACCGAACCCAGCAAGTGGTAAGACGGTCGTGGTCACCGGCAACCCAGGGCAGATCGCGGTACCATATGCGTACGACCACCCGGGAAACTTCACAGGTGCCCTGGGAACGTACTTCGTGGCGAAACTCTACGTCGATGACGGCGCAACAAACGTTTCTCGCCAGCTGCCCGTCTATGTCAACCTGAAAGTCAACGCCGCCCCAACGTTCGAGTTCAAGCCCGCGAGCTCATTCACAGTCAACATGAGCGAACCAATCGACCTGTATGTCATTCTGAAGGACGTCGACAACGACACCTTGAACGTGACTTGGGATTTCGGGGACGGCTCTGTGGTGGTCGACACGACCGCCGGGGCTGCGGAACCAGTCTACTCGAGCCAGACTCATGCCTGGACTCCAGAGGTTGATCCGGGCGTGGGGGACTTCAACGTGAACTACACGTTGAACATCACGGTAGATGACGGTTTCGGCCACGTGATTCAGACTTCCTCCATCGTCACCGTGTACGTGCCTCCGAACGAGAGCCCAGTGCTCGGCCTGAGCGCATCCTCAACGGTCGCCGATCCTGCGGACACGATAACGTTTTACGCAAACGCCACCGACCCCGAAGGGGACAACATGACCTGGACTTTCTACTTCGGGGACGGGGATGCCGCTGTGCGTTATACACCCGCATCAGCGCCGAACACCACCGCGTGGGTGAATCTGACGCACGTCTACGGCGTGGCTGGCAATTTCTCGGTGGTGGTGTTTGTCAGCGATGCTCTCATACCGAACCAGGTCTTCCCTCACAATAAGTCCGAGAGCGTGTTGGTCAGGGTGAAGGAAAATACTGCTCCGTCCGTCTCGACCACTATCACTGCCGACCCGAACTCTCCGGAGATCAACCTAACGCTTGGAAACGTCACTGTGAGGTTCTTCGTGGACGTCAGTGACGCCGACGGGGATGCAGTGACTGGATTGTGGTACCTTGACGGCTTGCAGGTCGGCAGCAACGTGTCCCAGGCAGCTCTCGGGGTACACAGGTTCTATCTCACGCTGGTGTTCGATGACACCGGCCTTCATAACGTGTCCATCAACGTCACCGACGGTAGAGACGGACACGATTCCGCGAGGTACTTGAATCTGACCATCTCGTCGAAGAACTTGCCGCCCGATCTAGAAGTGCTCGACTTCTCATACTCCCAAGGCGACTATGCTGCGCCGAACGAGTCGATAGCCTTCACGATAGTGCTATCCGATCCGGAGGAGGACGTCATCGAGCTCTCGATAAACTTCGGAGACAACACAGGCTGGCTCTACTTCAACCTCACGGACTTCGTTGACGGGAATGTGACGCTGCTCCTCAACCATTCCTATGAGAAGGTGGGGGAGTACCGCATCACGATTCGGTACACCGACAACAAGGTGGGGATTCTGAACCATACGAAGACAATTGACGTGCTCGTCAAGGTGGACGTCGCCGAAGTGGTCGTCGTGAAGCAGTGGAACTGGTGGGACTACTCGTGCCTCTCCATTCTGTGGCTCTCCGTGGCAGCCATCGCCCTGAGGATGGTCTACGTCGGATACCGCCGCAGGAAACTCGAGAGAGAAGGAGTGAGCGTTGAGGAGATCAAGCTCAGGAAGGAGCTGACCGAGCTGGGATACCTGCGCCCCGAGGAACCCGACAACGGCCGAGGAGGAGGGTCGTAATGGCGGCGCGCTCCTTCAGAAGGATCATGGCGAGGCGTATGATCAACGTGATCATCACCATATTCGGGATCCTGGCTCTGAACTTCTTCCTCATAAACCTGATGCCCGGGGACCCCATGCTGAACATGGTCCCCAGGGACCCGAAGTTCGACGAGAGCCTCAAGTGGCGGCTTCAGGAGCAGTTCCACCTGAACGATACATTGATTGAGCGGTTCGGATGGTACCTGATCAACACATTCACTGGAGAATGGGGGACGTCGTACATGGCCAACGAACGTCCTGTTCTGGATATCATTCTGAACGACATGCGTTGGACCCTGCTTTTAGTGGGTACTTCCACGGTGTTCACTTTGCTCATAGGCATCGCCATCGGCGCATATGCCGCCTTCAGACGTGGGGGCGCTTTCGACCTTCTCTCCTCTGCGGTGTCCCTGTTCTTCTACGGCATGCCGATCTTCTGGTTCGCGATGATGTTGCAGATAATGTTCTCGAACCCGTTCCTCGAGCTCGACTGGTGGCCCCAATTCCCTGCTCAAGGATACTATGACACGGACAAGTTCGGTGCCGTCTTCGAGTGGCGTTTGCCTGTGATACTCAGCGTGATGGAGCATCTCGTCGTGCCATCTCTGGCCCTCGCGCTCGGGACCGTGGCAGGCGTGTCCCTGGTGATGAGGAGCTCGCTCATAGACGTGATGACAGAGGACTACATTCTCACAGCGCGCGCTAAAGGCCTGACGGACTACCAGGTCCTCAGGAGGCACGCGCTCCCGAACGGCATGCCGCCGATGGTCGCCCTCATAGCTATGGACATAGCGTTCATCATAGGCGGCGCGTACCAAGTCGAGGTCATCTTCAACTATCCTGGCATTGGTTGGAGAACGATCAAGGCGATAGATGAGCTGGACTTCCCGATTCTCCAGTTCATCGTCGTCATAGGCGGAGTGGCCGTCGTCGTGGCCAACTTCATCTCGGACATCCTGCTGATCTACATGGACCCGAGGATCAAGATATCGTAGGGGGGTTTCACATTCGCAGGAACAACAACAAGGACACGGGCGGGTCGGAACAGACAGACCTGAAGTCCGCAGTCTGGCGCGAGAAGCTCAGGCTGACGACTGAGCGCAGTGTGAGCATCCTCCGCCAGCTCCTCAGGAATCCCATGGGTGCGACCGGCACGGTGATTCTGGTCATCTTCACGTTCATCGCGATCTTCGGCGAGGCCATGGCCCCATGGAGCGTGCCCGCCGGAGGATATGATGACAGGTTTGGACAGCTTGTCTCACCGACGGACCTCGCGATGACCGAGACGGTCGAGATCAAGGCGGGGGAGTACACGGAAGTCCGGGGTGTGTTCATAGAGAAGCCGGGATGGCCGGGACCAGATCTGGATAAGTTCGGAATCCTGAGGGTCACCACCAATCCGTCTGTCCCGTCCACAATCGTGATGGATGCAGAATGGAGGAGCCCATACGAGATCAACTGGATGAAGATACGACCCGGAGATCACCTGATTGAATACACTGATGTGCCCGGATACGTCACACCCCCTTCGGTGAATTTCGAGATCGAGGCTCGCAGCGACGTGATGGAAATCACGGCCAACTTCACGCAGTGCGGGAAGCTCAACATATCCACTAGCCCAGAGGTGCCCGCGACAATCTACGTGGACGGCTTCTCCAGGGGTGAGGGGAGCTTACTGTCCGATGTTCCACCCGGGACATACACGATCAGCTTCGGAGAAGTCGAGGGCTATCTTCCCCCTGTCAACACGACCGTGACGGTGGGATCGGGCGGCCAGGTGGACCTGGTCGGGCAGTACACCCCTAGCGCGGGCGTACCTGGACCCGCTGCAGGCTCCTACGGAACGCTGATGGTCTCGACGAGTCCTGCGGTCCCGACAACTATCTATGTAGATGACAACTGGACCACCCAGTGGGGCCTCGAGTGGCTGAAGCTGAAGCCCGGCACTTACAATCTGACCTTCAGCGATGTGCCCGGGTATAGGACGCCATACAGGGTAGCTGTTCAGATTGTGGCCGGCGAGACCGCCAACTACACTGCGGTCTTCGGGCTGACAGGCACCCTCCGGGTAATAACGGAGCCTCACATCTCGTCGACGATACTCGTGGATGGTGTGGCTCGTAACGAGGGGGATCTCCTCGTCCAGCTTGACCCGGGGATATACACGGTGACGTTCAGATCTGTGGAGAACTACGGCGTCCCACCTCCGGCCGCGGCCGAGTGGTCATCGGTGATCCTGCCCTTCCTGGCGAGCCTGCTCGTGTCCTCGATGGTGACATACCACGCATGGAAGCATCGTTCGTCTAGTATGTCCAAGCTGACGCTGGCCTTGGCGTTCGGCGGGCTCGCGCTTTCGGCTGTGTGCCTGACCATAGGCACCCTGGATGATGTCGAAGCGACCGCTCTCGAGAAGAGCCCGTGGCTCTATCCGGCCTCCTTGGTCGGCACCGCGGTGTCACTCTGCGCGATGGGCCTGCTCCGGTCGAAACTGGACCGAGACATCTTGTTCGGGATGGTCCTTGCTTGCATGGTGCCGCTCTTCCTCGTTCCTGGGGCGCTCATGGAGATGGACAACTTCGGGCGCGCGAGCTACATGTTGTTCGCCTTCATCGGAGCTGGCTTGACCGCAAGCCTGAGCGCAATGAAGATCAACAATTCGTTCAAGAAGGCCGCTCTGTTCTTCACGCTCGCGGGCAAGACTGGCGAGAACGTCGACGCCGGGCACGCTGGAATGGTGAAGTGGGTTGGAGTTGCGGCTGCTTCCACGCTTGTCGTCTCGGGGGTCCTGGTCTACGTCGCTCAGAACTGGACAACCCACTGGATGGGCACGGATGTCTTCGGAATCGACATATTCAGCGAGTTGCTCTACGGCGCCCGCACGTCAATTATCGTGGGGATATTCTCAGCAGTCATAGCTTCAGTCCTCGGCGCGCTCATCGGGCTGTATTCCGGCTTCGTCGGCGGGTGGAAGGACGAGGTGATCATGAGGGCGAACGACGTCGTCCTTTCGATCCCGTGGCTAGTGCTGATGATTATCGTCGCCGCGATGCTGGGCAAGATAGATCTCACGGGCATCATCCTGATCATAGGCCTGACGGGCTGGTCGGCGACTGCCAGGATGGTCAGGGCCCAAGTGCTTTCGATCAGGGAGCGGATGTATGTCGAGAGGGCGCGCTGTATCGGTGCCTCGTCGATGGGAATAATCAGGAGGCACATACTGCCCAATTCGTTCCCGCTGGTGTTCGCGAACACCATCCTGACAGTCGCTGTGTCGATCCTGTCAGAGGCCACCCTGAGCTTCCTGGGGATGAGGCCAATAGGTGTCGTTACGTGGGGCACGATGCTGGACTACTCGCAGTCCTCCGATGCGTTCAGCTTGGGACTGTACGGCTGGATCATCGCGCCGGGGCTATGCATCGTGCTTGTGGTGCTCGCGTTCACATTGCTGGGCTACGCTCTCGATGACATAATGAACCCGAAGCTGAGGAAGCGCTAGCACGGCCGGAGTTCGCTCTTGGCGGGGTATGCCTGAGGCTGATTGTTGACACGCGGGACAATTATCAGGTTCGATATTGATAATCATTAACTTGAGCTCCCGAAAACTGCACACTGCTGTGCATTGTCCGTACTGGCCGAGGGAAAGAGGCTTATATGTTGCCGACGGTACTGTTTTTTAACTCGCCTGATTGACAGTAGGGGAGAATGTCACGTTGGGCATCGTTGCCGGGGGTATTTCGGAAGTCATCGTTTTGGGCCACATGTGGTCCTCTGCAGACTTAGAGCACTCCTGGACACCGAGCGAACTTTGTCGAGCCGAGCCAGTGCGTTTTTCCCTGCGCGAGCTGAATACCTAATGGGGAGTTGAGGAATGTTGGATAGAACAAGAGTCACTAGGACATCGATGCTTGTGGCCGTCCTTCTGGCCGCGATGATGTTGGGAGTGCCGTCCGCTCTTACGGGCGGCAAGAACGTCAGCGTAGCCGAGAACGCCGCAGCCATCGACGTGGAGAGAATGTTCACGGTTGGGACAGCTGAGATATCGGTTGCCACGCTCAATCCATTCGCGTACACGATGGTGGATGAGTACATGGCGATATGGATGTGCAGCAGCACGCTGCTCACGTACGATGTCAACATGAACAGGATCGGCGATCTTGCGACATCATGGAGTGCGTCGCCCGATGGCCTGACGTGGACATTTGAGATTGTGAACAATGCGTACTTCGTGGAGCAGAGCAACCCGACAAGTACTGCGCACCAGTTGACGGTGGACGACATTATCTACACGTATAACTTGGTCCAGAACACCGAAAACAACCTGCACTTCTACTTCCCGGGTGGAGTGCCTGACGGGACTCCTCCGACTATCGTGGCTATGAACAAGATCAGCAACTTCGAGTTCGAGATCGTCTTGTCGGCTCCCTACGCGCCATTCGTGGGAGCGCTGACTTCAATCCCGATAGTGCCGAAGTATTACTGGGAACCTCTGATGGTCGGCGAGACTTCTCCGACCGGAGTCTCTGGAGTACTCCCGATCGGGTCTGGGCCGTTCTACTACGCCCTGCCGGGGCTCCCGACGATCGGTGAGGTCGTACTGAACAGGAACCCGATATGGTGCCAGGAAGCGAACAAGGGCTGGCAGATTCACGTAGATGTCTTCAAGCTGAAGCAGATGGGTGATTCTGCAACTGCCTGGATGGAGCTGAAGGCGGGCAACATCGACTGCATGATGGGTGTGCCCCCGAGCACGTACACCGGTGAGATCATACCCGGAGTTCCGGATGTCATCGGCTTCGCTCAGAGCACTGGATTCGTGTATGAGTACAACCTGAACCAGATGACCACAGAAATGAGGGACACACTGGTCGCGGCCGGCTTCACCTCCTACAGCAAAGGCTCCAACAGCCAGATACTGCAAGACCCGGTGGTCAAGGAGGCCATGGCGATGGCGGTCAACAAGCAGGGATTCATCGAGACCGTCCTTAACGGACTCGGAACGGTCGCGGACTCGCTCGTTCCGGACGTCAACCCATGGTACTACCACTACGGCAGCACACCTGGAGAGATTCCGGTAGTCTTCGACACTCTTGCCGCGAGACACCTGCTGTGGGACAACGGCTGGAAGTATGATATCGCGGGCAATGTGGTCGACAGGGACGGCACGGCGTGTCCCCTGTACGGATACTTCGAGGGCGATCTCGTGCCCCTTGAGTTCCGTTTCTACACACTGACCTCGGATCCTGAGTGGACTACCGGCGGAACGCTGATGATGAACGACGCGGCGGAGGCCGGCGTAAAGCTCAACCTCGAGCTCAAGAGCGTCAACCAGCTGAACTCGATATGGTACGCCGCTGACTACGACGCGTGGCTATGGGACTGGATGTTCACCCCGCTCTCTGAACCCTCGACGGACGTCTTGTCTGTCGCGACGACAATGGAGATCGGGAGCTGGAGCGACATCTACTGGTCCAACTCGACGTACGACGAACTGTACAACAGGTCGTTGGTTGCGATGGACCCGACCGCGAGGAGACAGCTCACGGATCAGATGCAGCGCATGCTCTATGAGGAATTTGCATGCCAGCTCGTCTCATACAGAAAGGAACTGTACGCAGTGAGCACGAAGCACTGGTCGAACTTCGGTGATTGGGAGGACAGCTTCTTCCTGATGCCGGACCAGGGCTATCCGTACCTGTACATGATGCTCTCGCCGAGCGGCTCGGTTGAGGAGTATCCGAACAGCGTGCCGTCCATAACGAGCCTTGCGTCGTCGTTCGAGGGCACGAAGGACGTCCCGATAACCTTCACTGCATCAGCGACGGACTCGTCAACGCTACAGTACCAGTGGTACTTTGGTGACGGTTCGGTGAGCGGATGGCTGAGCTCGCCTACGACAACGCACCCGTATGCACAAGATGGATACTACAACGCGTACTTCGCGGCAAGGGAGACCACGGCTGCACCGAGTGGCGCTGAGGACTACTTCATCTCGTCGCAGGGGACGTCGGTGAAGGTGATCGACATCAGCAACACGGCACCTTACGGGCTCTCGATCAGCTACTCGCCTACGAGCTTTGACTCGGGTGACGTCGTGACCTTCACAGGAACCGCATCCGACGACAATGTGGGAGACACGCTGTACTACTCGTGGTCGTTCGGCGACACGTACACTGCCAGCGGCCAAGTCGTGACGCACCAGTTCAAGACTCCTGGAGCGTACACGGTCACTCTGTCCGTCGACGACATGCACGTGGGCACACAGCCGAGGCCCGTGACGACGACACAGATGGTGTCTGTTGCACCGAACCTGCCTCCGACAGTATCCGTTCCAGACTACACGGGTATTCCGTGGAAGCAGCCGTACACGTACACGGTCACAGCGTCGGACCCTGAGCTAGATGCTCTGAGATACACATGGGACTGGGACGACGGCTCGATGTCCGTGACAACCAGCAACACCGCCACTCACACGTATACCATCAAGACGACGTATACGCTGACAGTGTGCGTAGATGACCTGACCGGTCTGTATGGACATAACGTGTCCGACTTTGGCAGCGTCCAGGTGGTAGGAGCGAACAAGGCGCCTTCCATAACGTCGTTCACGGTGGACAACAATGTCCCGTACACTGGACAGACTGTCACCTTCACGGGCTCGGCAAAGGACCTGGACGGCGATCCGCTGGCGTTCACGTTCGAGTTCGGTGACGGCACGAGCGAGGTCTACTATGTGACACCTCCTGCGGGCGTCGATGCGACGTTCGTTGTGCCGCATGTGTACACGACAGCGGGCACGAAGACCGCGTACCTGCATGTCTTCGACGGTACGACCACGAAGACCTCGACTGGTTTGACAATCACCGTGATTGCGAACTACGAGCCTATCGTGACACCGTTGGAGGATGTGAGCGGGATCACCGGCGTGGAGATGACCTTTACGTGCGATGCGTTCGACTCGGACTTTGACGAGCTCACCTACACGTGGGACTTCGGGGACGGAACTCCGTTGGTAGTCGGCAACCCTGTGGTACACACATACTCTGTTGCCGATGTCTATGCGTACTCTGTGTACGTGGACGACGGCCACTACCACAACGTCAGCTCTTCCGCAGTGGCGACGATATCTCCGCCGGTCTCCTACGGACTGCTACGTGTGACGACCAATCCGGCGGTGCCCGGCATGATATACCTGAACGGCGACTGGATGTCCAGGTGGGGACTTGACTGGGTCAAGTTGGACCCAGGGACATACACGCTCTCGTTCGGCGATGTGCTGGGATTCGTTACCCCGGCAGATGCCGAGGTCGTCATAACAGCTGGAGAGGTGACCAACTTCCAGGCCGACTATGTCGCGATGGGCAGCCTGAGGGTAGTGACGGACCCAGCGATGCCGACAACTGTGTATGTCAACGACATCCCGAGGAACGACTGGGGCTTCTGGAACTATGTGCCGGCAGGCACATACACCGTGAGCTTCGGCGCAGTTGCGGATTACACCGCGCCG
>Ga0316628_100001498_pt1 | contig 16533 bp, 13 predicted proteins | sample OWC_Aug_M2_C1_D5_FD_207648 | JGI IMG/M metagenome (GOLD analysis project Ga0316628, IMG submission 207648) | Wetland soil microbial communities from Old Woman Creek delta, Ohio, United States - OWC_Aug_M2_C1_D5_C | ecosystem: Environmental > Terrestrial > Soil > Wetlands | place: USA: Ohio... | reverse complement strand
TCTTCATCACCGCCTGCAGCGTATCGCTTTGCGGGTTTTGCTTCAGGCTGCCGGACCAGATTCTTTTCGCCTGCTCCTTGTCGCCATGCACCCACAGCACCTCTCCGAGATGCGCCGCGATTTCCGGATCCGGGTTGGCGGCGTAAGCGCGCTGCAGAAACTCCAGGCTTTTGGAGAGGTTGCCCTGGCGGTAGCTCCCCCAGCCCATGCTGTCTATGATGGCAGCATCGTTGGGCGCGAGCTGATATGCCTTCTCCACCAGGCGCATGCCCTCCTCTATGCGCACATTGCGCTCCAGCATGCTGTAGCCGAGGGCATTCAGGGCATTGGGATTGTCGGGCTGCTGGCTGAGCAGCTTGCGCAACAATTGTTCCATTTGGTCCGGCTTTCCCAGCTTGTCTGCAAGCAGTGCGGCCTCATACAGCAAGTCAGGATGATCCGGATGCTGCTCCAGCCCCTGCTGCAGGACCTTGTAGCCCGCCTCGAACTGCTTCGCATCGCGCAGCAGCTGCGCCTCAAACAGGATCAGCTCGGTCTTCTGCTCTTCGTTTTGCGGACGCACGCGGTGCAGCAGGTCGCGCGCCTGGTCCAGCTTGCCGCTGCCGCTCAGCAGGTACGCCTCGCGCAGCCGCGCGGGATAGGCATATTCGCCGCTGCGCACTTTGCGGTATTGTTGCAGTGCCGCCTGCACATCCTTCCTGACTTCTGCCAACTGCCCCAGGTAGTAATGCACCGTGCTCTGATCCTTCTTTCCGTGGGTCAGCGCCTGCTGCAACTCCTTTTCCGCCCGCTCCAGTTCACCCAGTTGCAGCGAGAGCAGCGCCACGGCGAAAGCCAGGTCGGCGTTCTCCGGATGCGAATCCAGCAGGCGCTGGAACTCCACGCGCGATGCCTTGTACTGCTTGCGCTCCAGCAGCATGCGCGCGTAGAGCAGACGCGCATCGTCGGCCTCGGGATTGGATGCCAGAAACTCCTTAAGCACCTCCAGGGCTTTCTGCGGCTGGCCGGCTTGCAGCAACTCCACCTCGAACATGGCTGCCTCGTCCCAGTCCGGACGCAGAGCGCGGGCCTGCCTGACCTGCTCCAGCGCCTCTTGGGGCTCGCCCGCAGCAGCAGCAGCCCGCGCCACCGCCAAGTGCGCCTCCGCGACCCGGGGATAGGGCTGCGCCAGGTCGCGCATCAGTTTCAGCGCGGCCTGCTTGTCTGCATTGCGCGCAAGCAGCGGAGAGAGCTGTCCGAATATGGCGCCGGCAGCTCCCGGCTCTTCCGCCAGTATCTGCGCCAGCCAGGGGCGCGCCTCGTCCAGCTTGCCCGCGCTGAGCAGCAGCGAGATCAGCATCTGTCTTGCCTGCTGCGAGGCGGGCTCCAGCTCCAGCCACAGCTTCAGGGATTCGGTCGCGGTATCGAGCTGGCGCGCTTCGAATGCCAACTGCGCGGCACGGCGGGCCACGCGCGGGTCACGCGTGGTACGCGCCAGTTCGAGATAGGTCTGCGCCGCCAAACCCGTCTCGCCGCGCTGGCTGGCCACTTCGCCCACCAGGAACTGGTAGAGCAGGTCATCCGTCAGTTCCACATTGGGGATGGGCGGCTTCTCGGGCGATTTCCCTGGCCGCTTCTCGGATGTGGCGGGTTGCGCCGTCGCCTGGGGCGCCGCGTCGGGGTGCGGCACGGACGCGCAGCCAGCCACCAGCAGGATGGCCAGCAGCAAGGCCGGGCTTGAGGGGCGTTTAAGGGCCGTCATGGTCGAAATGGGCAGCGTTGAGCAAATTGGAGTGGTCCATCCGTGGAAAATTCCGCAACTACAGCATTTCCCTGGGCCCGGTTTTCTCTGATTCCGGAACAGTCCAGACCCGCCCCCTGCCGTTTTTTTCCAGGTTGGGTGTTTTTCGGACGCCCATATTAGGTTATATTGGGCTTTTACCACAACCTGAAGAATGCAACTGCATGTCTGAAGCACCAGTCACCCTGCACGCAGCAGGTCTTACCCGGCGTTTCGGTAAACATGGGGCGGTCAACGGCGTCTCTCTGCAACTGCGCCGCGGCGAGGTACTCGGCCTGCTCGGACACAACGGCGCGGGCAAGAGCACCACGCTGGCAATGCTTACCGGCGTGCTGGTGCCGAATTCCGGCCGCGTCGAAATCTGCGGGTTCGACTTGGCGCGCCAGCCTGACCAGGCCAAGGCCTGCATCGGCTTCCTGCCCGAAACGCCGCCCCTGTACCGCGATATGCGGGTGGACGATTATCTCTCCTTCGCCGCCCGGCTGCACGGCGTGGTGCCCGCAAAGGTCGCCGGAGCGGTGGCGGAGGCCAAGCGCAGCTGCGGCTTGCAGGACTCGGGCAGGAAAATAATCGGCACCCTGTCCAAGGGATACCAGCAGCGTGCCGGGATCGCGCAGGCGATCATTCATGAACCGGAGGTGGTTGTTCTGGACGAGCCTACCGTCGGTCTCGATCCGGCGCAAATCCGCGACATCCGCGCATTGATCCGCGAGTTGGGCGACGCCCACAGCGTGATTCTCTCCACCCACCTGCTCGGCGAGGTGGAGAACATCTGCGACCGCGTCGAGATCATGCATCAGGGCCGTTTGATCTACAGCGACACCAGTGCGCGAATGATGCAATACGGCAGCGGGGAAATGAAGGTGGAAGACGTGTTCATGGAGATCATCAGAAGCCACAGCGCCGAAAGTGGCGCGGTCGCGGTGGGCGATAGCGTGGCGGAGGGTGCGCCGTGATCCGTGTCATTGCATTCAAGGAATTGCGCACTCTGCTCCAAGCGCCCGCCACCTGGTTCATCCTGGGTGCGCTGCAGCTTATCCTGGCGTGGTCGTACCTGGGACGGCTGGATGCTTACCTGCAGTTGCAGTCGCAGATGTCGCTGATCGCCAATGCGCCCGGGGCAACGCAGTGGATCGTGCCCGGGTTGTCCGGCACAGTCGCCCTGGTGATGATGACCCTGACACCCGTGTTCACCATGCGCCTGCTCGCGGAGGAGCGACGCAACCAGACCTTGGCGCTGCTATTGGCCGCGCCGCTTTCCGCGCGGCAAATCGTACTGGGGAAATTTCTGGGGCTGCTGGCCTTCCTCTGCCTGATAATTTTCGCCGTCGCCGGCATGACCCTGACGCTCGCGCTGGGCACGCGCATGGACTTCGGACTGCTGCTCGCCAACCTCGGCGGCCTGCTGCTGCTCACCGCGAGCTATATCGCGCTGGGTCTGTACATATCCTCCCTGACTGCGCAGCCCATCGTCGCGGCCATAGGAACCCTGATGGTGTCGTTCGCCCTGAAGGTGGCGGAAGAATATGCAACGGACAGTAGCCATGCGCTGGTGGCCCTCACCCCCACAGGCCATTTCAGGAATTTCAACAGCGGCCTGCTGGACAGCGGCGACTTGGTGTATTTCGTGCTGTTTTGCGGATTCTTTCTGGTGCTGACCATGCGCCGCCTCGACCACAATCGCATTTACGGCTGATGATGACACCGTCCCGCCTCAACCCGCACCTGAGAAACCTGGCTTATAGCATGCTGCTGCTGGGCGCCGCGGTCGCCTGTTATCAGCTTGCCGCCTACCGCCCGCTGCAAGCCGACGTCACGCAAACCGCCCGCAACAGCCTGGATGCGGCCAGCATGGACGTGTTGCGGGAACTGCAGGGTCCGGTCAGGGTCACCGTGTTCAGCACGGAACAGGACGCGAACCGGGGCGACATCCGCAAGGCGATCCGCGAGTTTGTCGCGCTATACCAGCGCCACAAACCGGACATCACCCTGGATTTCCTCGATCCGGCAAAGCATCCGGATGAGGTGCGCCGTGCCGAGATTCAGTCAAACGGCGAGATGGTCGTGGAATACGGCGGGCGCAGCGAGCATCTGACCATGCCTAACATCAACGAGCAGGCGCTTACCAGCGCCCTCATCAGCCTTGCGCATGCCAGGGAACAACTGGTGATGTATGTGAGCGGCCACGGGGAGCGCAGACTGGATGGCCAGGCGAACTACGACCTCGGCGAATTCGGCAAACGCCTCGAACGCCTCGGTTTCCGCATCAACAGCCTCAACCTCGCGGTTGCCCAGGATGTGCCGGCCAACGTCAGCGTGCTGGTGATCACTCAGCCGCAGATCGACTGGCTGCCCGGCGAAGTAGACAAGGTGATGCGCTTCGCCGACCACGGCGGCAACATCCTGTGGCTGCTTGATCCCGAGCCCCTGCACGGGCTGGAGCCCCTCGCCGCACGGCTCGGACTTGTGCTCACCCCGGGCACGGTGATAGACCCCGACGCTGAGCAGATGCGCGCGCCGCCCACCTGGACGCTGGGGGCGAACTACCCGCCCCATGCCATCACGCGCAATTTCAATCTGATCACCGCCTTCCCGTTTGCCCGCGCACTGGGCCGTGAGGACAGCAAGAGCTGGCAGTACAGCACGCTGGTGGATGCGGCGCCGCACGGCTGGGTGAGCGAACATCCCCCAAAAGACAATGCGGCGGCGCGCTTCGACAAGACGCGGGACGTGCCGGGGCCGGTTGCCATCGCGATGTCCCTGCAGCGCGACGTCGCGGGGCATCCTCAGCGCATCGTGGCGGTCGGCAGCGGGTCGTTTCTCGCCAACACTTACGCGGGAAACGGCAGCAACCTCGATCTCGGCGTCAACATGGTCAACTGGCTGAGCAATCAGGATAAACTCATCACCATCCCCCCGCGCGCGGCGAAGGACGCCAGCGTCAATCTGAGCCGCACGCAGACAACCGCCATCGTGGTCGGACTGTTTGTTGCGCTGCCCGTCCTGCTGGCGATGACGGGCGGCGCGGTGTGGTGGCGCAGAAGGCGCTAGCTGCGGTAGCTGGCGTTGATCTTCACGTAGTCGTAGGAAAAGTCGCAGGTCCAGACGGTGGCCCCCGCGTTGCCGCGGCCCAGCACCACGCGCACGGTGATGTCTTCCTGCTTCATGATGCGCTGCCCGTCTTCTTCGCGGTAGCTCCCTGCGCGCCCGCCGTTTTCCGCGACCAGCACATCATCCAGGTAGAGCTTGATGCGCTGCACGTCGAGGTCGTCCACCCCGGCATAGCCTATGGCGGCGAGGATGCGCCCCAGGTTGGGGTCTGAGGCGAAGAATGCGGTCTTTACCAGCGGCGAGTGCGCCACGGCATAGGCGATCTGCTTGCACTCGGCGGCATCGCGCCCGCCTTCCACTACGATGGACATGAATTTGGTCGCGCCCTCACCGTCGCGCACGATGGCCTGCGCCAGCAGGGTCGCGACTTCCGTAACCACGGCCTGCAGTTGCGCCCAGTTGGCTTCTGTGACGGCGACGCCGCTCTTGCCCGTGGCAATCAGCATCAGCGCATCATTGGTCGACGTATCGCCATCCACCGTGATGCAGTTGAACGAGGCATCCGCCGCCTGCTTCACCATTTGCTCGAGTTGCGGCTGCGGCACGCCTGCATCGGTGGCGATGTAGCCCAGCATGGTGGCCATGTTGGGATGGATCATGCCGGAGCCTTTTGCCATGCCGGTAACGGTGACTATTTTTCCGCCGATGCTGACCCGGCGCGACACGGCCTTGGCCACGATATCCGTAGTCATGATGGCATGAGCAGCGTCGAACCAGTTGTCGCCTTTAAGGCCCGCAACCGCTTGCGGCAGTCCGGACACGATTTTCTCTAGCGGCAGCGGCTCCATGATGACGCCGGTGGAATACGGCAGCACCTGCTCAGGCGCGCAACCCAGCAATTTCGCCGCTGCGCTGCAGGTGGCACGCGCTGCCGCCATGCCCGGCTCGCCCGTCCCGGCGTTGGCATTGCCGGTGTTCACCACCAGGGCGCGGATGCCCTTGCCCGATGCGAGATGTTCGCGCGCGACGGTAACCGGCGCAGCGCAGAAGCGGTTCAGGGTGAAGACCCCCGCAACGGTCGCGCCCTCATCCAGCTTGATTACCAGCAGGTCCTTGCGGTTGGCGCGCTTGATGCCGGCTTCGGCGGTACCCAGCTCCACGCCCGGCACGGGCGCGAGTTCGCCCGCGACGGGCGCAGACAATTTCACTGGCATCCTTAGTACCTGCCCTGTATGCGATACAGATAATTGCTCATTTCCACCGACTGCATGTTCATGCGGCGCACGATACCGTGCACGTGGCGCACAATGCCGCGCATCACGTAATAGACGATGGCGGGCTGCGAATTGAGCAGCGCCTCGAACCGGGAACGGTCGAGCAACAGCACCTTGCTGTCGGCCTTGGCGATCACATTCGCGCTGACTTGCGCCACGTTGCCCCCGACGAAGCCGATGATGCCCGCCAAGTCGCCCTGCTTGAGCAGGTGCAGGGTGGCTTTCTCACCTCCAGTGGAGGCTACGGCTTCCACCTCGCCGCTGCCGAGAATCAGCAGGGTGTCACGCAGTTCACTCTGGTTGCCCTCGCCACCCTGCTTGACGATAGTCTCGCCAGCCTTGTATTCGCGTACCGTGATGATGCGCGCCAGTGCCTCAATTTCGGCATCGCGCAGTTCTTCCGCCAGGGTCGAATTGTGCAGGGTCTGCAATATCAGGTCGTCCGTCGTCATTTCTATCTCCCGGAAATTAAAAGCGATTTCAACTCAGCCTGCCATGGCATTGCTTGTATTTCTTGCCTGATCCGCAGGGGCAGGGGTCGTTGCGGCCTATCTTCACTCCGCCGCGTACGACTGGTTTGCGCTCTGCGTGCTTGTCCGGCTGCGCCAGGGCCTCCTCGTAATCGGCGTGATGATACTGCACATTGGCCACGGCGGGTGCCGGCTCGGCTGCAGCCACATCCTCGTCCTTGCGGATCTGCACGGTCATCAGCATCTGCGTCACGTCGCGCTTGATCGCTTCCAGCATGCTGGCAAACAGTTCGAACGCCTCGCGCTTGTATTCCTGCTTGGGGTTCTTCTGCGCATAGCCGCGCAAGTGGATGCCTTGGCGCAGGTGATCCAGCGCAGCCAGGTGCTCGCGCCAGCGCTGATCCACATTGCCCAGCATGACCATGCGCTCGTACTGGTGCATGACCTCCGCGCCCACCTGGTCCACCTTGGCTTGGTACTGCTTCTGCGCCTCCTGCACCACGCGGTCGCGCAAGCCCTGTTCGTCCAGCGTCTTGTCCTCATCCAACCATTGGGCGAGAGGCAGGTGCAGCGCGAGCTCGCCCGCCAGCGCCCTTTCTGCAGCGGCCACATCCCATTGCTCTTCCATGCTCCCGGGCGGAATGAATTCGCTGATGATGTCGTTGATCACGCCGTCGCGCATCGCAGAAATCGTCTCGGAAATGTCCGCGCTCACCAGCAACTCATTGCGCTGTTCGTAGATCACCTTGCGCTGATCGTTGGCAACGTCGTCGTATTCCAGGATCTGCTTGCGCATGTCGAAGTTGCGCGCTTCCACCTTGCGCTGCGCGTTTTCAATGGCGCGCGTCACCCAAGTGTGTTCGATGGCCTCGCCTTCTGGCAGCTTGAAGCGCTGCATGATCGCCGCAACGCGATCAGAGGCGAAAATGCGCAGCAAAGGGTCTTCCAGCGACAGGTAAAAGCGGCTGGAGCCCGGGTCGCCCTGGCGTCCGGCACGCCCGCGCAACTGGTTGTCCACGCGGCGCGATTCGTGGCGTTCGGTGCCGATGATGTGCAGGCCGCCTGCCGCCAGCACCTGCTCGTGCAGGGACTGCCACTCGCTGTGAAGTTTCTCGATCTGCAGATTGCGCACCGCTTCGCCCAGGCTTTCGTCGGCTTGCAGGTGCTCGACCTGTTTTTCGACGCTGCCACCCAGCACGATGTCGGTGCCGCGGCCTGCCATGTTGGTGGCGATGGTGATCATTTTCGGGCGTCCTGCCTGCGCCACAATCTCGGCCTCACGCGCGTGCTGCTTGGCATTCAGCACCTGGTGCGGCAGTTTTGCCTTTTCCAGCAGGCCAGAGAGCAGCTCGGAATTCTCGATCGAGGTGGTGCCCACCAGCACCGGCTGGCCGCGCGTGTAACAGTCCTGGATGTCTTCGATCACTGCGGCGTACCGTTCCTTCGCGGTCATGTAGACCTTGTCCATCATGTCGCGGCGCACCGTCGGGCGGTGCGGCGGAATGATCACGGTCTCCAGGTTGTAGATCTGCTGGAATTCGTATGCCTCGGTATCTGCCGTGCCGGTCATGCCGGCCAGCTTGGCGTACAGGCGGAAGTAGTTCTGAAAGGTGATCGACGCCAGGGTCTGATTTTCCTTCTGGATCGCCACCCCTTCCTTGGCTTCCACCGCCTGGTGCAGACCTTCCGACCAGCGGCGTCCGGACATCAGGCGCCCGGTGAATTCGTCCACGATCACCACTTCGCCATTCTGCACCACATAGTGCTGGTCGCGCAGGTAGAGCACGTGTGCACGCAACGCCGCATACAGGTGATGGATCAGGGCGATATTGGCGGGATCGTACAGGCTGCCGCCCGGCGGAAGCAGCCCGGCCTTGAGCAGCAACTCCTCGGCCTTTTCGTGTCCGGCCTCGGTCAGCAATATCTGGTGGTTCTTTTCGTCCACGCTGAAATCGCCGGGGCCGTCCTCCTGCTGCTGGCGCTCCAGGTGCGGCACCAGCTTGTCCATGCGCACATAGACATCGACGTTGTCTTCGGCCTGCCCGGAGATGATCAGCGGCGTGCGCGCCTCATCTATCAGGATGGAGTCCACTTCGTCCACTACCGCGAAGTTCAACTGGCGCTGGAATCGCTCATTGGCATGGGTCGCCATGTTGTCGCGCAGGTAGTCGAAGCCGAATTCGTTATTGGTGCCGTAGGTGATGTCGGCCGCATAGGCAGCCTGCTTGTCCGCATGGTCCATCTGCGACAGGATCACGCCGACCGAAAGCCCGAGAAACTTGTACAGCTTGCCCATCCATTCGGCGTCGCGCGCGGCCAGGTAATCGTTGACAGTCACGACGTGCACGCCTTTGCCGGACAGTGCATTCAGGTATGCCGGGAGGGTCGCCATCAGGGTCTTACCCTCGCCGGTGCGCATTTCGGCGATTTTTCCGTAGTGCAGCGCCATGCCGCCTATCAGTTGCACATCGAAATGGCGCATCTGCAGGACGCGCCGCCCCGCTTCGCGCACGACCGCAAACGCCTCGGGCAACAGGGCATCGAGCGACTCGCCTTGGGCCACACGTTGTCTGAATGCATCTGTCTTGCCGCGCAATTCGTCGTCCGGCAGTTTTTCGATGCTCGCTTCGAGCTGGTTGATCGCAATTACGGCCTGGCGATACTGTTTGAGCAGCCGGTCATTGCGGCTGCCGAACACGGTTTTCAGCAAATTGGAGATCATTATCTAGGTGCTTGAATAGCTCTTTGAAAAAACAAAAGGGTGAGACAAACAGCTCACCCTTGCGTAAGGAATGGGACCATTAACTTGCCAGGGCCTTCGCTTCGGCATCCTTGAGAAAGCGGACGGGATTTTGCGCAACACCCTTGTAACGCACTTCAAAATGCATGTGGGGACCGGTCGCACGGCCCGTGGCACCCGACAGGGAGATTTTCTGTCCGCGCCGCACCACTTGGCCGACTTGCACCAGGAGTTTGGAATTATGAGCGTAGCGGGTGATCACTCCGTTTCCGTGGTCGATCTCGACAAGGTTGCCATACTGCGGGTGCAGGGCGGCATACGCCACCACCCCCCCGGCCGAGGCATAAATCGGCGTGCCTTTGGGCACCACGAAGTCCACACCCTCATGCATCGCCTCCTTTCCGGTGAAAGGATCGATGCGCCAGCCGAAATTCGAGGAAAACCAGCTATCCTTGACGGGCATCACCGACGGAATCAGCCATTCGTTGCTGCGATCCTGCATCAGCATGGTTTCCAGCGCCACCAGCTTGTCGTTCCTGTCATCAATAGACAGTGTCAGGGTGGACATCTGCTGCATCATGCTGTCCAAGGAAATGTCCTGGTGCAGGGACGGCACGTAGGGCCCGCCCTGTGCGGGCGGCTTGTCGAACCCGAATTCGTTGGGCTTCATGCCGGAAGCCTTGACGAGCCGCAGGCCCAATGCGTCCAGGCGCTGCATCTGTGCCTGCATCTGGCCCAAGCGCTTGGCCATGGTATCCAGGCTCTCGCGCATGTAGACCTCCTGCTTCTGCTGCTCTTCCGTCTGCGCGCTCACCAGCCATGCGCGGAATCCGTCACTGATCAGCCCCCGGTCCAGCCGCACGATCGGATATTGCACCACCACGGCCGCAACGATCAGGGTCGAGAAGGCCAGCAGCGCCATGAGCACCATGTTGCCGGCGCTCAGCCTTATCGTTCGTGTTTTTGCAAACCGCCCGGAAACTAGAATAATATCCATATCCCACCTTCTTTCACGTTATTTTCGTGTCACTACGCCTGAATTCGTTTTTTTCCAGCAGTCCGGAATTGCGCAAGTTAGCGCAAGGGACTCAACAACTTGCCGCACTGCAGCGGCTCTATCAGGAAGCAACCCCGCCCGCGTTGGCTGGTGCCAGCCGGGTCATCGGGTATGAGCAACGTATTCTGACGCTCGGCGCCGATAACAGCGCCGTTGCAGCGAAACTGCGCCATCTCGTTCCCCACATCCTCCTCCGGATTCAGGGAAGCGGGCCAGAGGTTACTGGAATTCTGGTCAGGGTGCAAGTAAACCCGCCCGGCGAGCCTCCCCGTAGCGGGCACACGCTGAGCCTATCCGGGCGCCAGCAAATCGCTGATTTCGCGGCAACTCTCCGAGAATCTCCGCTAAAATCCGCCTTACGGCGACTAATCAGACGCTGACAAAAACCCGCTCCAGCAGGTACAGGAGTGCAAAGACCAGTAGCAGAAACACCACAAGGCGTAGCACTTGCCAGGCGAAGCGCAGGTAGCGGCGGTTACCGGTGGACACGTACAGGCCGCCGGATACCACCACGGTAAGCGCGGTCAGCATGAGTAGCAGGCGGAGGATCATCGCTGACTCGCGATGGGGTGAATCAGGCAGCCTGCAACTGCAGGCGCAGGTAGGCAGGCGCCTCCTCGGCGCGGCCGAAAGTGACGAACTCCCACGCATCCTCGTCTTCAAGGAGGGCGCGCAACAACGCGTTGTTGAGGGCGTGGCCGGATTTGTACCCGGAAAATGCCCCTATCAGCGGGTAGCCCAACAAGTAAAGGTCGCCGATGGCGTCCAGCACCTTGTGTTTGACGAACTCGTCCTCGAAGCGCAAGCCGTCCGGATTGATCACGCGGTATTCGTCCATCACGATGGCGTTGTCGAGATTGCCCCCCAGTGCCCGTCCCTGGGAGCGCATGGCCTCGAACTCATGCATGAAACCGAAGGTGCGCGCGCGGCTGATCTCGCGGATATACGAATGTTCGCCCAGATCCACGGTGACCTTCTGCCTGGTGTTGGCGATCACAGGGTGCGGGAATTTGATGGTGAAATCCAGCTTGTAGCCATTGAACGGCTCGAAGCGCACCCATTTGTCGCCGTCGTGGACTTCCACTGCCTTCTTGATGCGAATGAACTTCTTCGCCGCAGGCTGCTCTTCCAGCCCGGCAGACTGCAGCAGGAAGATGAAGGTGCCGGCGCTGCCGTCCATGATGGGCACTTCCGAGCTGGTCAGGTCCACATACGCATTGTCTACGCCCAGGCCGGCAAAAGCCGACATCAGATGCTCAATGGTGGCCACGCGCGCGCCGTCGGCCTCGAGACAAGTCGAAAGCCGCGTGTCGTGCACCCCATGCGCCTCGGCACGTATTTCCACCGGCGGCGACAGATCCACCCGGCGGAACCTGATGCCGCTGTTTATCGGCGCCGGACGCAAGGTCAAATAGACCCTCTCGCCCGTATGCAACCCAACCCCGGTAGCTTGGACCGGTTTTTTCAGTGTGCGCTGTCTGACCATCTCATTGCCTCTACGGTTGGTATTTTACCACGCCAGGCACCCGCGCCAAAAACCCTTCCGCCAAAATACAACACTCAGTCTGCCTGCTTGCGCAGGAACGAGGGGATGTCCAAGGTGTCGACGCCCGACTGTTTCAGCGCCTCCACCGCTTCGCGGCGGCGGTTGCTACGCATCACCGTGGGCATGTCCAGCTCACTGTAATTGATCGCTGATTCCACCGGCTCATCGTGGGTGCCGGTACGCTGGCCGTACACCAGTTCCGGCTTGGGTTGTTTGCGCGCGGCCGGCGATCCCAGACCAGTCGCCACGATGGTCACCCGCAGGTCGTCGCCCATGGCTTCATCGAACACCGAGCCGACGATCACGGTGGCATCCTCCACGGCGAACTGCACACTGTTGGTGATCTGCTTGTACTCCTTCATGGTCAGGCTGGGGCTGGAGCTGATATTGACGAGCACGCCGCGCGCGCCCGAGAGGTTGACCTCTTCCAGCAGCGGGCTGGACATGGCCCGCTCCGCCGCAACTGCGGCGCGGTCACGCCCGGAGGCGGTGGCCGAGCCCATCATGGCCATGCCGTTTTCCGACATCAGGGTGCGCACGTCGGCAAAATCGACGTTGACCAGCCCTGGCACGTTGATCACCTCGGCGATACCCGCCACCGCGCCCTGCAGCACGCCGTTCGCGGCGCGGAATGCATCGAGCAGCGTGGTGTCTTCGCCCAGCACGCTCATCAGCTTCTCGTTCGGCACGATGATCAGCGAATCCACGTATTCGGTCAGCGCCTCGACACCTTCCTGCGCCAGGCGCATACGCTTGCCTTCGTGCGCGAAAGGTTTGGTCACCACGGCCACCGTCAGGATATCCATTTCCCGCGCCACCTGCGCCACGACCGGCGCCGCCCCGGTGCCGGTGCCGCCGCCCATGCCCGCGGTGATGAACACCATGTTGGCCCCCCTCACCAGTTCGGCGATACGCTCGCGGTCTTCCTCGGCAGCAGCCCTGCCGATGTCCGGCACGGCCCCCGCGCCCAACCCCTTGGTGATGCCAGTGCCGATCTGCAGCTGGTTGCGCGCCTTGTTGCGCTTGAGCGCCTGGGCGTCGGTATTGATGGCGATGAACTCCACCCCCTGCACGCCCTGCTCTATCATATGGTCCACCGCATTCCCGCCGCAGCCGCCCACGCCGATGACCTTGATCACCGCTTCCTGAGGTTGTGTATCCATAATTTCGAACATTATGTTTCTCCTTGTATTGTTACTTCACCCTTGATACCCAAAATCCCGTAAATAACTTCTTCAGAAATTCCCCTGAAACCACGCTTTCATCCGCTCCAGTACATTGCCCAGAGACCCCGACTGGATTCGGGCCGCCTCATGGCGCCGCTGCTGCTCGACTCCGTACAGGAGCAATCCGACCCCAGTGGAGAAGCGCGGCGTCTTCACCACGTCCGCCAGCCCGCCCACATAATGCGGCAAGCCCAGGCGCACCGGCATGTGGAATATCTCCTCGCCCAATTCGACCATGCCCTGCATCGCCGCGCTGCCGCCGGTGATGACGATGCCTGAGGACAGTAAATCCTCGAAACCGCTGCGGCGCAGCTCGGTTTGCACCAGGGAATACAGCTCTTCCACCCGCGGCTCTATCACCTCCGCCAGGGTCTGGCGCGACAGCATGCGTGGCCCGCGCTCCCCAACCCCCGGCACCTCTATCGGCGCGTCGTCGGCCAGCTGGCGCAACGCGCAGCCGTACTTGATCTTGATGTCCTCGGCATCCTTGGTCGGCGTGCGCAGCGCCATCGCAATATCGTTGGTGATCTGGTCGCCCGCGATCGGAATCACCGCCGTATGGCGGATCGCACCTGCGGTGAACACCGCCACATCGGTGGTCCCGCCGCCGATGTCTATCAGACATACACCGAGATCCTTTTCGTCATCCGCCAGCACCGCCTTGCTTGAAGCCAGTGGCTGCAGGATCATCTCGCGCACCTCCAGCCCGCAGCGGTGCACGCACTTCATGATGTTCTGCACCGCAGCCACCGCACCGGTGACAATGTGTATTTCCACCTCCAGGCGCATTCCGCTCATGCCCAGGGGTTTCTTGATTCCGCCCTGTCCGTCTATGCTGTATTCCTGCTCCAGGATGTGCAGAATCTTCTGGTCGCCCGGCAAGGCAATCGAACTCGCGGTCTCGACCACGCGCTCGACGTCCGCCAGCGACACCTCCTTGTCCTTGATTTTTACCATGCCGTTGGCGTTCGCACCCTTGATGTGACTGCCTGCGATGCCGGTGTAAACCTCGCGTATCTTGCAGTCGGCCATCAGCTCCGCTTCCTGCAGCGCGCGTTGAATTGCGCTGACCGTGGCGTCGATGTTGACCACCATCCCCTTCTTCATGCCGGACGACTCGTGCATGCCCACGCCTATGACTTCCAGCATGCCCTCGGGCGTAACTTCACCGACGATGGCGATGATTTTGGAGGTGCCGATATCCAGTCCAACGATCAAGTTTTTGGTCTCTCTGTTTCTGCTCATACCCCATCCCTGCTCATGATCTCCTGCAGCGTTCAGTCTGCGGAGCCGGTCAGCCCGCAGCCCGGGCGGCGAATCCATTGCGGTAGCGCAAGTCTATGTGCCTCACGGGCGGCGTCAGTGCCGCCAGATGCCGCGGATAGGCGGCGACGAACCGTGCCAGCCGCTCCTCCATCTGCTCGCGCCCCAGCTCCAGCACGGTGCCGTCGCTGAGGCGCAACTGCCAGGCGTGGCGCGGCGAAAGTGTCACCTGTGCAATCTCCAGGTTAAGCTGGCTCAGCACCCCGCCGAAACGGGCGTAATGATGTACCACTTCGCCTTCCATGCCTTCCGGCCCGAAGAATTCCGGCATTGGCCCAGTGTCCGTTGCGCTGAATACCTCGCCTTGCGTGTTCAGCAGCCTAGTGCCGTTCCAGCGCGCCAGCGCCGTATGCTCCTCGATGCCCACATCCAGTTGCCACGGGAAATGGCGGCGCACGCTCACGCTGCGCACCCAGGGCAATTTTTCGAATGTCCGCTGCACCTGATTCAAGTCCACGGTGAAGAAATTGCCGCGCAGTGAGCTGCGCACCGCCCGTTGCAGCTGCGCCATCTCCACCCGGTGCGGCGCGGCGTCCAGTTGCACCGCGCGCAGCGCGAACACTGGCAGGCGCAGCACATAGTTCAGCGCGCCGAACAGCATCAGCACCACACCGGCGCCCAACAAGGCGTTGGTCAGCCTGCGCAGCGCCTGCGCGTCATCCCACATGCGCCGTCTCCAGGATGTTCAGCACCAGTTGCTCGAAACTCATCCCGGCCTGGCGCGCACCCATGGGTACGAGGCTGTGGTCGGTCATGCCGGGCAGCGTATTCATCTCCAGGAAATATGGCCGTCCGCTATCGTCAATGATGAGATCAACACGCGCCCACCCGCGGCAGCCCAGCACCTGGAACGAGCGCAGCACAAGGTCCGCGAGACGCGCCTCGGCGTCCGCAGGCAGCCCAGGGCAGGTATAGCGCGTGTCGTTTGCGAGGTACTTGGCATCGTAGTCATAAAACTCGTGCGGAGTCTCTATGCGGATCGACGGCAAAACCCTGCCGGCCACGATGGGGAACTGCACCTCGGAGCCCTTCACGAACCTTTCCACCAGAACCATGCTGTCATATTTCGCGGCCAGTGCGTAAGCCTCCCGCAGCTCCGCCACGGTTTTGACCTTGCTTATTCCGACGCTGGAGCCTTCGTTGGCGGGCTTTACGAACAATGGCAGTCCCAGGCGCTGCACCACGGCATTCCAGTCGCTGCCGGCCGTCAGCAGTTCAAAATCCGGCACAGGAATTCCGGCAGCCTGCCACACCAGTTTGGTGCGGTACTTGTCCATCGCCAGGGCAGAAGCCAGCACACCGCTGCCGGTATACGGAATGCCCATCAACTCCAGCGCCCCCTGCACGGTTCCATCCTCCCCGCCACGGCCGTGCAGGATGATGAAGGCCCGGTCGTAGCCTTCGTCACGCAGCGCGTGCAAATCCCTGACTGCCGGATCGAAGGCATGCGCATCGACGCCGCTTTTTTGCAGGGCGGCGAGCACCGCCGCGCCGCTCTTCAGGGATACCTCGCGCTCTGCGGAATGCCCGCCAAACAGCACCGCCACTTTTCCAAAATTCTTCATGCTTCCTTGCCCCTCATGCTGCCTCGCCTATGATGCGTACTTCTGGATGCAGGCTGATGCCAGTGCGCTGCTGCACCACCAGCTGAACCTCTTTAATCAGATTTTCGATGTCCGCCGCGCTTGCACCGCCCGTGTTAACGATGAAGTTGGAGTGTTTTTCCGACACGCGCGCGCCGCCGATCTGTCTGCCCTTCAGGCCGCACGCTTCGATCAGGCGCGCCGCATGATCGCCCGGCGGATTGCGGAACACCGAGCCCGCGTTCGGCAATTGCAGCGGCTGGCTGACCTGGCGCCGTTCGAGCAGACTATTGATCTCGCGCCGCGCAAGCTCACCGTCCCCGGGCTCGAAACGCAACCACGCACCGACGAACCATTCCTCGTGCGCCTGGCGCAGCGCCACATGGCGATAGCCGATTTCATAATCGGCCGCGGTGCGCTCACGCAGCGCGCCGCTGCGATCCATCACCTGCACGCGCTCCACCCTTTCCCAGGTTTCGGCGC